>Ga0181527_1001442_pt1 | contig 24439 bp, 21 predicted proteins | sample PEATcosm2014_Bin_30_FD_119762 | JGI IMG/M metagenome (GOLD analysis project Ga0181527, IMG submission 119762) | Peatland microbial communities from MTU Mesocosm Facility, Houghton, MI, USA - PEATcosm2014_Bin06_60_metaG | ecosystem: Environmental > Terrestrial > Soil > Wetlands > Peat | place...
AGAAAGAAGCGACGGAGGCTCATGAGGATAACGCCAGTACAAGAACCTGAACAGAGGCTGAGATGCATACCGGACATTTCTACTTTGCTAAGAATAGGACATTTCTACTTTGCGTTGACACAAAAGTTAAAAAAGGCTTGACTACCGTTGTATCCAATGATATATAGTGCTATCCGTTATGTTGTACCGCATATAGCGAAGCCCATCACGGAAGCGTTTTCAGATAAGGCTACGCACGGATGGGGGATAATCGGGTAACAACATGATTCTCGATGAAACGGTAAATCTTCTCCTGCGTCTTCTTGGCAAAGAGGCGGAAGATATCACGATAGAAAGGATAATCATCGGTGTATTCTACACCGGGGTGAAACTCTCCGATGGGTCCGGAGGCGTTGCCTATACCCCCGCTGCCGATCTCCACAGGGGCTCCCGTTCTTCCTTGACCGCAGCCGAGCGTCCTGCTCCCGCCCCTCTGAAAGGCATGGCTGTTCGCAGGGTCCTGGAGGGGGAAGGAGGGTCGACCCTCTCGAACCTTGTCAGGCTGGTGGTGATGAACGCCCTGTCTTCCAGATTCATCACGGATGACCGCTACAGGGTCATCTGCGATGCCAATGTCTTTGGGCTGCTGGATCTCGGAAAACTCGGAAAGATAGGAATGGTCGGCGCCATTTCGCCCTTTCTGAAGCAGCTCAGGGATATCCCCGGGATAGACCTGTCGGTGATCGAAAGAAAACCGGAGAGCTTGAACGCGGAAGAGATGCGGTTCTATGTGCCTGCAGACGAGGCAGGCGCAGTCCTTCCGGCCTGCGACACAGTGATTATTACGGGAGCTGCCACGGCGAACGGGACGATCGAGGAACTGCTGGGCTACACAAAGAGGGGGGCGATGGTGATTGTGACGGGACCCACCGCGAGCCTATTGCCCGATGCCTTTTTCAAGAGGAACGTCAGCATCGTAAGCGGGGTGAAGGTGACGGACGCAGACAAAGCCCTCGATACGCTTTCGGAAGGGGTCGAGGTCTACCACCTCTTCAAGACATGCGTCCGGAAGATCAATATCGTGAAGCATTAGAAGGGGATAACAATCTTCGTCGGGAGGTACACATGAGCGATGCCTGTTTGACCCTTGATTCCTGCCTTGCCATAGCCGAGGCTCTCCACGGCGACATCTGTGCGGGCCTCACCATCGGGACCAGGATGGTAATTGCGGGCCTGAGGGCCATAGGCATTGAGGACCCGAAAGGAAAGGATCGAAAAAAGTTGATCGTCTTTGTGGAGATAGACCGGTGCGCCACCGACGCCATCATGGCCATCACCGGATGCCGGCCCGGCAAGCGGACCATGAAGATCTACGACCATGGCAAGATGGCCGCTACCTTTCTCAACCTTGAGACAGGCAAGGCCGTGAGACTCACGGTGAAAGAAAAAGAAGACGGGCAGGATACAGCCGGGAAAAACCCCTATCTCACACTCCCGGATGAAAAACTGCTCACGATTGAGGCGGTCGCCGTCAGTCTCCCACCTCAGGACATGCCGGGCAAACCCATCCGAGTGGTCAAGTGCGACGTGTGCGGCGAACGGGTAATGGACATGAGGGAGGAGGTCGTGGACGGCAGAACCCTGTGTCGTCCCTGTGCCCGGGACAAGCGCTACTACTCGCCTCTTTAAGCGACAGGAGGGCCTCTAATCGGGTCCAAAGCCGCTTTTCTTCATAACCGGGGAGGACGCCCATGACCGGGTGGTACAGTCGTAAAGGTTTGCCGGTCGGACTCGTGCCCGGCAGGTGGTGGAATATCGAGTCTTTCTATCGGGGGATATGGCGGGCCTCTGCTGTTGCCTGGGCGAAAAAAGAGAAGCTTCGTCCCTCCCCTTGGAACCGGGATGTGAAACAAATGGACAAACGACCGGTCGTGGTAGGCCGCTCTTTCCTTATGTCCCTCGCCATTCACGGGCTGTTCGTCGGCGGAATGTTTCTCTGCGGCCCCTACGTCCCCAGGAGCGCGGAACCCATCGTCGTCCTTCTCACCCCTGAGCCCCAAGGGGGCGGAGGAGGAGGGTCGCACCCGAGGGAAGAGGTAAAGGCGCTCCTCACTCGCGTCCGGTCCGGGAAGACGCGAACCGCGCAGGCTCCCCGGCCCGTTCCTATTCCAACAAAGACCGTCCGGGAGCAGATGATTCCGCCTCCTGTCGTCGCTGTATCCAGCGAAAGTGTTGCCCTGCCGGTCCGGGCTGAACCGCAAGAGGCTGCTCTCCCCCTCCTGCCACGGCCTTCGCCCGAAGGTGCCCTCTATGGAGAGGGCTCGGGTTCGGGAACCGGCCTGGGCTCGGGCACCGGCTCGGGGGTCGGCGCCGGCTCAGGTTCAGGCTCGGGGGGCGGATCGGGAAGCGGCACGGGTGATTCCATGGGCCCGGGCCGGGGGTTGCTCGATTATCTTGAGGCCCTCAGGGAGAGGTACCGGAGGGAACACTTTGCCTATATCCGCGATCTCATTCTCAAGCATCTTGGGTACCCTCCGGTGGCGAGGAGGATGGGGTGGCAGGGCGGCCTGACCGTCTCCTTTGTTGTTCGGGAGACGGGACAGACGGAGCGGATACGGATTCTGCGAAGCTCGGGGCATGAGGTCCTCGACCGCAATGTGGTCCAAACCATCAGAGAGGTTCAGCCTTTTCCGAAACCTCCCATCAAGGCCGAGATTGTCATCCCCGTCGTTTACAGTCTCGAGTAGCGTTGAAGAGCGGAGATTCCGGGGGTGAGTGCAAGAGGGAGAGGGATAAGCAACGGCTTGGCAGCTTCCATAGCGCAGATGGTTTTGTTTTTCTATTTTATGCATTAAGACAAAGGAGGAACAAACGGATGAAAAAGATTTTGGTACGCAGCACCATTCTTCTGGCGATGTTTCTCATGGCGGCGCCCGTTGCATCGGCCGCCGACAATGAACAGAAAGAGCCGGTAGGGCTCGAACAGATCACGGTCAAGGAAAAAGCCATGGCGGAGCCTGTCACAAGTCCCTACGCCATCCCCGAAAGCGCAAGCATCTCAACGATAGTCTTTACGAAGGAAGACATACTGGCCATCAACCCGCAGACGATCTACGACGTCCTCAATTACGTGCCCGGCATGAATGTGACCTCTCAAGGACGGAGATCCCTCAATCACTTGAGCTCTAGAGGAGGCGGCATGGATACCGTAGGCATTATGCTGGACGGCGTTTATATGCCGATCGGAACGGCAACGAGAGTCCTTGCAACCCTTCCTATGGAGGACGTTGAATCAATAATGGTGGTCAGGGATTCAAGCATGCTCACCCTGGGTCCTCTCATGGGCTTTAACGCGCACGGCAGCTTCCCGACCTCCCTCGGCGCTTCAGACCAGGGCTTTATCGTGATCCGGACAAAGCGGGCGTCGGCCTCCGAAACAGGCGCCTCGGGCGGGATCGCGAGCTATGGCACGGCCAAGGAACATGCATACACCGGGGACAAGATCAACGATTTCGACTACCGGTTGTCATATACGCATCAGCAGACCGATGGACGCAGCAACTGGTATGAGGCAAGCCGCTACGACTCATTGTTGTTTCGCGGGGGGTACACCGGAAAGGCAATATCCGTAGACGTATTCGCGGACCTGGGCACATCCATGCGGGACATGCAAAGAGGCCTCCTTTCGACGGGGGCATTCGCGAACACCCAGAAATGGTCATATGATCCCTTGCATTCTTCCTTGCTGGGCGTAAACGTGACCAAGCCCTGGGACGAGCGTCAGACGACCACGTTCACTTACTCCTATTCCCGTGTCGACGACGATATGATGACGGGGGTCTTCGGGGGTGCCACACCGACTACCTCTTTTGCCGAAAGGGACTATCTTCAGGGCTTCGATCTCAGGCACATAATCACCTTTGAAAACAACACCCTCAAGGTGGGCGGACAGACCTATGAGTGGTCCACACCGACCGGCGAATTCAGTTATGACGGCAAGAGGAGGGCTGAGGACCTTTACGGATTCTACCTTTATGATGAACACCGTCTTTTCGACAACCGGCTCACCGTCGACGGCGCCGTGCGAGTTGACAAGAAGTTCATCGGCAACGGCATAGAAACCGACGGGATGATCACGGAAAATGCGTCGACGAAGGGCGGCGTGACAACCGTCACCACCACCTCGAACCCCACCGTCAACACGTGGACCAAGCCCGTCGAAAGCATTGCCTTCGGCGCTGCATACAAGTTCAACTCCATATATAAGCTGACGGCCAGGGTATCTTATTCCCAGCAGCAGTCCGACTCCTTCCTCTTCACCGCCGGCGACCTCAACTACATCCTGCGCGGCCGGACGGGGGCGGCGCCGTCGAACCTCCCGAGCGAAAACCGTTTCAGATATGAAGCCGGCGTATCCGCCGCCTATCATCCGGCATTTACGCCCTACGTGACTTTCTTTGCCTATGACACCGGGAATTCAAAGATCGCCGAGACCCTTCCCACCAACATCAAGGTCGTGGACAGCACCGGCAACACGGTGAACGTAATGAAGGCTCAGACGGTAATATCGAGGGGCGTGGACATAGGCTTGTCGGGGTTCCTCAAGCAGATACCTCTGAACTATTATCTTACCTACTCTTACATCGGCACCGACAATGCGCTGACGAACGAGGGCATAGCCCATCAGACGTGGAGCGCACGCCTTCATTACCAGCACAGGACGGGCTTCGAGGCGAACGTCTCGGCTAAGTACGTCGGTTCCTACAGACAGGCAGTGACGGAAAACATCAACAACATGCTGAATGTGAGCTCTTTGTACGGGATGGGAGATTACACGAGAGTTGACGCGAACGTGGCGTACAACTTCAAGGCTCTCGGCAAGGACATGAGGATCATGATCTATGGCCAGAACCTCGCCAACGAGCACTACGTCACCATGTACAACGGCGGCGCCTACCCGGATCTCGGCATAGTTTTCGGCACCGAACTCCGCGTCAAGTTCTAGGCTGGTCAGCGCCGGGGAAACCAGGAAGGGGGAGGAAACAATGCCCAAGCCACGGTTCAGAAGTTTTCCGACTATTGCCACAGCAATTTTGTTGCTCCTGATCGGCACGTTCGCCCAGTCCCGTGAGATTACCGACATGATGGGCCGCAAGGTGACCGTTCCGGATTCCATCAACAAGGTCTATGTGCCCTCCCCCTATGGCTCTTACCTCATGTATAGTCTCGATCCCTCGATGTTAATAGGGCTCAATCTTTCCCACAACGAGGACAAGAGGTACCTCCCCAAGGCCGCCCGGGAACTCCCGGTTATCGGGGGGCTGGGCGGCCAGGGGCAACAATCCAATCTCGAGATAGTTCTTAAGGCCAAACCTGATCTCGTTATCATGTGGTCGGCAAAGAAATCGGCCGTTGAGGGGAGGATTGATGGGGCGCTGAAGCAGCTCAACCTCCCGCTTGTGTACGCCGTCGCGGAAACCATAAGCGAGTACCCCGACGTCTATCTCTTCCTGGGGAAACTCCTCAACCGGGAGGGTCAGGCAAAGAAACTGGCCGCTTACTGCCAAAAGGCTCTGTCGGAGGTAAAGGAGATCGTCGACAGAATACCAAAGGGCAAACGGCCCACCGTTTACTACGCGGAAGGAGTCGACGGCCTCAGCACGGAGTGCAATGACTCCATCCACGTGGAACTCCTGTCGCTCGCGGGCGACACGGACGTCCACCGGTGTCACACGGCAAGCCATCAGGGAATGGAAAAGATCTCCGTCGAGCAGGTCATGCTCTACCAGCCCGATGTCATCATTGCCCAGGAGAAGGTCTTCTATGACAAGATCTACAGCAACCCGGCGTGGCAGAATGTGAGGGCCGTGAAAGACAAGAGGGTTTATCTCATACCGAGGTACCCCTTCAACTGGTTTGACCGGCCGCCGTCATTCATGCGCTTCCTTGGTTTTAAATGGCTGGCCAATATTCTCTACCCCAGAGAATACAAAATAGACATGGTTAAAGAAGCGAAGGATTTTTACCGGTTATTTCTTAACGTCGAGCTATCGAACGACGAGATCAAACGGATCATTTATCCGTGAAAGGGATGAATCACAGGAGGCATGGCAATGTCAAAGGCGATCTCCATGAAACGCACCCTGCTTCTTCCGGCAACAAGAAAAGTGTATCGGGAGGATAAGAAGAAATGAAAAACAACTTCAGAAGCTTAGTTGTATGTGCGACTGCTTTTTTGACATTGTGTATATATAATGCCGCTTTCGCAGAAGAGAAGGCCGGTGAGGGCAACGATGCAGCAAAGCAGATGAATGTCACAAAGTACGACGAGGCCGCCCGAGGCATCAGCGCGCCCATGTATACCTACTATGCGCAGAAGATCAAAGAGAAGACGGGCATTACAAAGGGGGTCTGCCTGGACGTGGGGTCAGGAGGCGGATACCTCGGTCTCGCCCTCGCAAAGATTACGAATCTCGATTTCATATTCCTCGACATATCGGGGAATGCCCTGGAAAAGGCAAAGGCGCATATTATCGAGGACGGTCTGCAAAAAAGGGCGAAAACCCTGCTTGCCGACGTTCACACCATCCCCCTTGCCGACGGATCGGTGAACCTCGTCATCAGCAGGGGGGCCATCCCCTTCTGGAAAGACCCTGTAACAGCGCTCAAGGAGATATACAGGGTTCTGGCACCCGGAGGGAAGGCCTATGTCGGCGGCGGCAGGGGTACGCCCGAAATCCAGGCACAAATTGAATCGAAAAGGAAGGCGCTGGGAATGGGGCTTATGGGGAAAGGCCCCAAAAACGTACCGCCTCGCGATTACGATGAGATCTTGAAGAATACAGGTATCACAAAATACTCTCTAAATAGAGGCAATGACGGCATGTGGATACAGATATGGAAGCAGAGCCAGCCTACAAAAGGAGAGGGGAATCTGTAATGTCCAGGAAAATCATGAAGGGCATTCTCTCGATCGCAGTCTTTGGCGCCCTTACTGCCGTCTTGCTCGCCGGTTCGGCACGAGCCCGGGAAATCACCGACATGGCAGGGAGAAAAGTCTCCATCCCCGACACGATCCGGAAGGTCTATGCGCCTTCTCCCTACGGTTCCTATGCCCTCTACTCCATCGATTCGTCCCTTGTGTCGGGGCTGATCTTCCCCATCAAGGAAGAGGACAAGAACTACGTCAGCAGGTCCCTCCGTGACCTTCCTGTCATTGGATCCCTCTTCGGCCAGGGTCAGACGGCCAACATCGAGGTCCTCCTCAAGGCCAGGCCGGACCTTATCGTCATGTGGTCGGCCCAAAAGTCGGCTATGGATGCAAAGACGGAAGAGACGCTGAAGAAACTGAACGTACCTTATGTCTATGCTGTAGCAGAAAGCCTCTACGACTACCCCGAGGTATACCGTTTTCTGGGGAATGTCCTCAACAGAGGGGAGAAGGCCGACAAGCTGGCGGCCTACTGCCAGAAGACCCTCGCCGACGCGAAGGCAACAGTGGACCGCATCCCCATGGCGAAGCGGCCCACTGTCTACTATGCCGAGGGTGTCGACGGCCTGAGTACGGAATGCAATGACTCCATCCACGTGGAGCTTCTCAGGATGGCCGGCGACACAAACGTCCATCGATGCCACACTTCATGCCACATGGGGATGGAGAAAGTCTCTCTCGAGCAAGTCATGCTTTACAATCCCGACGTCATCGTGGCCCAGGAAAAAACGTTCTTTGACAAGGTGCTTAAGGACCCGCGGTGGCAGAGCATAAAGGCAGTGCAGGAAAAGAGAGTCTGCCTCATCCCCAGGACCCCTTACAACTGGTTTGACCGGCCTCCTTCATTTATGCGCATCTTGGGATTGAAATGGCTCGTGAGCTGCCTCTACCCTACCGAGCAAAAGGGGGACATGGTCAAAGAGGCGAAGGAATTCTATAGACTCTTCCTCGGGGTCGATCTTTCGAATGAAGAGATGAAGAACGTCATGCATCGGTAGCACAAAGAGGGGCTATGAAGATCGGCAGGGCCTACTTTCCCATTCTCGTCGCATGCCTCATTGGTGTCTCCACCATTTCCCTTACTCTGGGCAAGTACCCTCTCCCAATCCGGGACATGGTCCTCTTTTTCCTTAACAAAACTCTCCACGTTGGTCATCTCGACCCCGACCGGGCCGGGCTTTTGAAGAATCTGCTCATCAATATCCGACTGCCGCGCATTATTGCGGCCCTCTTGATCGGGGCCTCCCTCTCGGTATCGGGGGCATCCTTTCAGGCCATGTTCGTCAACCCCCTCGTCTCCCCCAGCCTCCTCGGGGTGCTTGCCGGCGCCTCTTTCGGCGCGGCCATGGCCATGGTTTTTTTCAAGAGTTGGCTTGCCGTCCAGATAAGCACCTTCATATTCGGCCTTTTTGCAGTCCTCATCGCGGTCGGCATGGCGAAAATGTATAAGGGCAACACGGTCCTTCTCCTCGTGCTGGGTGGAGTTATCAGCGGAGCCCTCTTCACCTCCCTCCTCTCGATCATCAAGTATGTCGCCGACCCCTACAACCAACTTCCCGCCATCACCCAATGGCTCATGGGTGGACTATCACTCGTGGATATGGGCACCCTGACCTTTGTCGCCATACCCCAGTTGGGGAGTATCATCCTCACAGCCCTCTTCTCCGGATACCTGAACGCCCTGAGCATGGGCGATGAGGAGGCCAAGGCCCTCGGCATCCCGGTTGAGTGGGTCCGTATGCTCCTGATCTTCCTCGCCACCCTTATGAGCGCCCTCACGGTAGTCATGGCAGGCATGATCGGCTGGGTCGGCCTCATCATCCCCCACATAGCCCGTATGCTCGTCGGCCCTGACAACAAGATCCTGATCCCGGCGAGCGCCCTCATAGGCGCGCTCTACCTCGTTGTTGTGGATGATGTGTCCAGGCTTCTCTTTAATGTGGAGATTCCCATAGGGATCACCACATCCCTCGTGGGCATTCCCTTCTTCGCGATTATCTTGAGGAAAACGAGAAGGGGATGGGCGTGAGGGGAAAAGAACGCAGGCCGGAAAGGACCTGATATGGATAGAGGGTCAACGCATGGAAAAGGAACTAGTGAATTCCGTTGAAGCGACGCAGTTTCGGAAGGGGTACACACAGATGCCGTCAAGAAATCGAGGTGAAAATGAACTCGAATCCGCTTATCAAGGTCGAAGAGGTTTATTTCAGTTATTCTCGCAAACCTGTTCTCACCGGCATCAGTCTTGTCGTACAGAGGGGCGAGATCGTCACCCTCCTCGGACCGAACGGCTGTGGTAAGACCACCCTCATCAAGGTGATGGTCGGGCTCCTCCGGCCCTTGGAAGGAAGGACCTTCTACGACGGCAGAGACATCAGCCGGCTCGGTTCGAAACACCTTGCCCGCGAGATCGCCTATGTACCCCAGATCCACAGAAGCGCCTTTCCTTATTCGGTCATAGACATAGCCCTCATGGGGAGGATCCCCCACAAGACCTTCTTTTTCAGGTACTCCAAAGAAGACCTGGAAATAGCCTACGACGCCCTTCAGAGGCTTTCCATTCTTCATCTCGCCGACAGACCCTATACGGAAATCAGCGGGGGAGAGCGGCAGCTCACCATCATTGCCCGGGCCCTCTCCCAGGGCGCGCGGGTTTTCGTCATGGACGAGCCTGCGACGGGCCTCGATTACGGGAACCAGCTGAGGCTCCTCGAACAGATCACCAAGCTTTCTCATGAAGGATACACGTTTATCAAGTCAACCCATTCTCCCGAGCACGCCCTCTGGATCGCCGACCGCGCCATCATGATCAAGGATGGGAAGGTCATGGCCGATGGCCCCTGCGAGGACGTGGTCAATGACGCAAATCTCTTTCAACTGTACAATGCCCGGGTTAATGTGATTCGGGTCGACGGCTCCTTCCAGTTCTGCGTGCCGCAGGCAATCAGTGGCGGAAAAAGCATGGGCAACACAGATAAGGGAAAGGGGCGGCACTTTCCGACTCACGGAAGGTCGCGGCAGGACCATCCCTTTCGCCGCTAGGCCCCGAAGGAGATTCGATGACAGGAGCCATACCCCCTTCGCAGAGCCAGGGAGGAGACCGACAGGTTGGGGCGGCAGGCAACCATCTCCGGCAGATCGCAGAGAGTTTACAGCCCGTCACCACCAGTTCCGCCGTGACCGTACCCGGAAGATCATGTTATTTCAGGCGATCGGGAGGCAAATATGACGACCTACGATGAAGCGGTAAACACGATACTGCGGCATACGCATGCGCTGGAGATCGGAGAGGTGCTCTTTTCCCGCATTGCCATGGGGCCTGGGGCTTCCGCGGCCTTCGGGGTCATCGACAACCCATCGCAATCCGGCGCCAAAACAGAAAAACCGGTCTTTGCCCTCTCCGGACCGCCATCGGGGGCCCTTATCAATTGCGAAACCCTTGTCAGGCCGGGGGTGCTCAAGATGCGAGGGAGGCATTATGGACGTGAGGCATCCGACGATACCGGCGGAAGCCGCAAACTCAGTCTCCCGGAAGATGCCAAAGGCCTTCGTGAGATGGACCCGCTTGACCAGGAATGGCCGGGGGTGCCGGGTCACCCTGAACCCGACTGAAGGAACCGGGCCTCTGGCAGTCATAGCAGCCGCCAATTCCCTCACCATCATTCCGGAAAGGACTTCGGTTAAGGCAGGCGACGGCATTGAGGTCCTGCCCCTCGACCGGATGGGCATTCAAAGCCTTGCATAGGAGGAAGAAAGAAATGGATCTCAACAAAGTCATATCCGACCATCTCGCCCGGGGCGAAAAGGGCGCTCTGGCCACCATCACGGAAAAGGTGGGGGCAGCCCCCGGAGACGAAGGGGCGCGGATGTTTGTTACCTCTGAAGGAAGGGTCTACGGGACTATCGGCGGCGGCCTTCTGGAAGCGGGCGTGTGGCGGGCGGCCATAGACGCCATTGCGACCGGTCGTCACCGGATGCTTCGCTTCAGAATGGACGGAAAGGGAGTGGGCGATGAAGACATGGTCTGCGGAGGAAGCGTGAGTCTCTTCATAGAACCGATAGACGAGCGGCAGGGGGAATTGTACGACGCCATACGAAACGTGATCAAGCGGGACGCCAAAGGGCTTATCGTCACCCGATACACCGATTCAACCCTTTCAAAGAGCCTGCTCCACAGTGACGGGACGGTGGCGGGGGACCCGCTGGACCATACGGTAGTGGCCCGTCTTTCGGTACATGCAGAAAGACCGGTCCTGGAAGACGGCCTCATCGCCGTGCCCATTCTCACCAGGTCCCGCCTGTACATCTTTGGGGCAGGCCATGTGTCCCAGTATATCTCACGTATCGCCGACATGACCCATTTTGACGTTACTGTCATTGACGACCGGGCAGACTATTGCAACGAGGTCCGCTTCCCTGAGGCGAAAGAAGTGATCGTCGAGGCATTCGATACGGTATTCGAACACCTCCCTTTTTACGGGAGTGACTACGTGGTGATCGTCACCAGGGGCCACAAACACGACGCCCTCGTCCTCGGCCATGTCCTGAAGCGGCCGACCCGTTACCTCGGCATGATCGGGAGCACCAGGAAGACAAAGATGATCTTCAGCCATCTTAAGGCCAAGGGGTTCGACGAGCGACTTCTCACACAGGTATACGCGCCCATCGGGCTCGACATAGGCTCCGAAACACCTCAGGAGATTGCAGTGAGCATCGTGGCCGAGCTCATCAAGGTGCGACGTGAGCCGGAGGCCAGACGGGAGCCTTCAGCGGCCCGCCCCGACGGACCTGAGGGCCGGTCGCACCATTCGCCGGACCATCATAAGATCCTCTTCGGATGAGAACCGGACTTTCCGGATGCTGACCGCCGCCCCAAGAATGTTCTTCTCCCCCGCGCGAATGGGGGCGACGTATATACAGGTCAATATGTCTTCATTCGACTTCTTATAAATGACGGAAAGCCTGAGATAGTTGTTGTAATCTTGCGCCATTTCTCTGATAATTGAGGACACGGAAATGGCAGCGGAAGGGCTGAATAGGTGGCCCGGCCAATGAGAATGTACGGAATGAAACAACGATGCATCTACCGCCGCTACAATGTGACGAATTTACAAATGTAGTAGGACCTGACGACAAGTATCGACTTGACGAGAAGTGCTCGTCCAGGAGAGGTGACCATGACCGGTGCGGAAATTATTTTACATACGGCAGCGGATGCGGGTGTGGAAATCTGTTTTGCCAATCCGGGAACCACTGAGCTACCGCTGGTTGCAGCACTCGATACGGTCAAGAGCATCCGTCCCGTGCTGGGGCTCTTTGAAGGCGTATGCACCGGCGCGGCCGACGGCTATGCGCGGATGAAACAAAGACCTGCTCTGACCTTATTGCATCTAGGCCCCGGCTTTGCCAACGGCATTGCCAATCTCCACAATGCCAAACGTGCCCGATCTCCCATCCTGAATATCATCGGCCAACATGCAACGTGGCATCTTAATGTCGATCCTCCTTTGAATATGGATATAGCATCCCTTGCCCGGACTGTCTCCCGCTGGTATAAGCAAAGTGACTCGGTGGAAGCATTATCGCATGACGTGGCCGAGGGACTGGCCGCATCACTTTACGGTCAGATATCAACGTTGATTGTTCCTGCAAATTACCAGTGGACAGAACACAAACCGGATAAAATCACGATGCCGGAATTTACTTTTGATAGTGTCGATCAGGCGATAATTGCCAACGCCCGTAAACTTCTCAAAGAAGCAAAAAAACCGGCGCTCATTTTGGGCGGGCGGGCCCTGCGCAAACCGGGCCTGGCGGCGGCAGCGGAAATTCAGGCAAAAACAGGATGCGATCTTCTTATGATCACCTATCCTGCATACTTTGACGCAGGCATTGGCATGCCTGTAGTCACACGTATTCCTCATTTCCCGGGAGAGGCACGAGCACTCCTCGGTAAGTTCGATACATTAATTCTCGCGGGAACCAATGAACCCGTGGCTTTTTTCGGCTATCGGGATGAAAACAGCTTTCTGCTTAACGATCAACAACGCCATTTCAGAATTGATACGGATAAACAGGATGCGACGGTCGTGCTGGAAGAACTGGCCAGGGCGCTGGATGTGGTAACCGGTAAAAACAAAATTAACTCGATGCGTGCGAAATATACGTTGCCGGAGCTGCCTTCGGGCAAATTAAATGCAGAAAAAATGTGCGCCACAATTGCCGCCCTGCAGCCGGAACATTGCATCGTTGTCGATGAAGGCCTCACATCAACCGCACCTTACTATTCGTATGTGCCCGTGGTGAAACCCTATAGCCAGCTCAATGTGACGGGAGGGGCCATCGGTGACGGAATGCCTTTAGCGCTTGGCGCCGCGCTCGCCTGCCCCGACAGAAAGGTAATAAATCTTGAAGCTGACGGAAGCGCAATGTACACAATTCAGGCACTGTGGTCTCAGGCTCGTGAAAATGCAAATGTCATAACGGTTATCTGCTCGAACCGTAAATACTTCATAATCGAACTCGAATGTCTGGCGGCCGGATATCATCCCCTGGGACCTGAAGCCAGAGCGCTGATCAATCTCACTAACCCGGCATTGGACTGGGTCGGCTTGAGCCGGGGAATGGGAGTGCCTGCCGCTTCTGTGACGACCGCAGAGGAATTAACCAGAGAATTCAACGCCGCTCTGAAGGAATCGGGACCGCATTTGATTGAGGCAATACTGGAACAATAAGGGTCTAGTATAATAATGCGGGGAGACACAGATTCGCACTCTCATTACAAAAAAGGGGGTTATTAGGTGTGGAAACAAGAACAAGATTATCCGCAATGATTTCTTGCGTTTGTCTATGTCTGCTGGGTCTATCCATCTGTGGCTCCGGCACTGCACTTGCGGCAAATGAGAACAAAGTCAGGCCGGGCGAGTTTGTCATTGAGCCTCCAACCCTCATTAATCTTGGCTTTGAATGGTATGTTGGGGATGACGATAACCGCGATGCCACGGTGCAAGTCCAGTACCGCAAAAAGGGAGATACGACCTGGAAAAAGGCATTGCCTCTGCTTCGGCTCTCACGGAACGAGCGAACCGTGTGGTGGTCCGTCGATTATTCGCCTCCCAATATGTTTGCCGGCAGCATATTTGATCTGAAACCCGATACAGAGTATGAGTGCATGTTCACGATGTCAGATCCGGATGGCGTAAGCGGAGACGGGCAAAAGACGGTAACCGTTCGCACCCGTGCCGAGCCGAAACCCTTTGAGGGCGGAAACGTGTACCATTTATATCCCCCTGACTACAAGGGCCAAAAACAGACGCCCAACTGTACAAGTTTGTGGGGTTGTTATTACACCGGTGGAGGCGGGGGAGACTGGAGTGAAACCTTTCCGCCCCGTGTTAAACCCGGCGATATCATCCTGGTCCATGCCGGGCTTTATGCAGTGAAACCATCTCCGTATCCGGGCTTATCTCCCTTCGATGGTACCTACTATCTGACCATCAGCGGAACGCCCGAGAAGCCTATTGTGATAAAGGCCGCGGGCGATGGCGAGGTAATTTTCGATGGCGCCGGCAAATTTAACCTCTTCAATGTCGAGGCCGCGGATTACAATTACTTCGAGGGCCTTACTATTCGCAATACCGATGTCGCCTTTCTCGCAGGTCATAAGAGAGTAACCGGCTCCAGCGGGTTAACCGTCAAAAGATGCCGCTTCGAGAATATTGGCATTGGTGTCTGGAGCAGTTATTCGGGATCAAAAAACTTTTACATCGCCGACAACGTGATGATCGGCAGGGACGACCCGAGTAAACTTATAGGGTATACCGGGCCTCCATGGAATAGGCTCCCAGGCTATCCCCCGCCGCTTTCGTCGTACTTCGGCGTTAAAATCTACGGGTCGGGTCACGTTATCGCCCACAATTATGTGGCCAATTTTTTTGATGGATTATGCCATGATACCTACGGCATGCCGGACGGCTATCCGAACGTGCCACGCGACAGGATGCCTGTTTCAATCGATTTCTACAATAACGACATTACGAACGCACACGATAATTGCATCGAAGCCGATGGGGCCATGCACAATGTCCGTGTCTTACGCAACCGTTGCGTGAATATGGGCGTGGAGCCCCTGAGCGGCCAGCCTATCTTCGGCGGACCCGCTTATTTTATCCGGAATATCGTGTACCATGCCCCGGGGGGAAGCGGGGCCAATGCACCACCCGTAGAGGGCGGGGCTTTTAAGAACCAGTATTCCGAGCCTGAAGGCCTGGTCATTTTGCACAACACACTGCTGGTCGAAACAGCATTAACCGTTGCCCCGATGCCTCCTTCCTATCCACACTACGGAGGGTGGTTGAACACCCATTTTCTCAACAACCTTGTCCTGGGAGAGGGGGTCCATCCACAAATTTTCCAGGTCCGGACGTACACCAATTACACCGCATCCGACTATAACGGGTTCCGTCCCAACCAGGGAACCCCGTATTCGTTCACGTGGGTGTCTCCTCCATTTGACCTCTTATATGGGACGCATGAGAACCCGCAGTGGGTAGTACGCAATTTCAAAACCCTGTCAGAATACTGTCAAAGCACAGGCAAGGACTGCCATAGTAAACTTGTAGACTGGGATATCTTTCAGAACCTGGCGCCACCCGACAGGAGTGATCCCCAAAAAGTTTATAACCCCAAAGACCTTCATTTTCAGTTGAAGCCACATTCTGTGGCGGTTGACGCCGGGCTGATCCTTCCCAACGTGAACGATGATTTTACCGGGAAAGCGCCGGATCTCGGGGCCTTGGAGGTTGGCCAGACGGAGCCTGTTTATGGACCCCGGCCTTGATCCATGTGGAAGAGCTCCTGCGGCTGCTTTCGCCGTAGGAGCTTGTTTTTCGTCTTCCGGCGGAGTTAAAGACAGATGATATCGATGCCACCTGTCTTCCTGAAAAACAGTCGTTTTTTACTATTTTTCGCTGCGGTTTACCCTCTTTTTACCCTCTTCGGCACGCATTCCTCACTAACCGTCCCACTACCCCTTTCCTGACCTCCTTCTCTTGCAAGCCTTTCAGAAGGAGGGTTTACAAAAGTGCACAAAAGTTGACAGTTTCAGGGGGGGGTCCAGCACAGGCGACCGGGGACACAGCCGGGCAGCACCACCGTCGGATGTGGCTATTGCCTCTCAATTGTCAAAGAGCAACGCCGGGTTACGGAATCTGTAAAACCGGCTGAACGAGTGGGACTACGTCATCTCTCCAGGCCTTTCAAAACAACTGCCATAGGCGGGTGCGGCCCAGCAAGGCAATATGGAGATGGGCCGCACCCGCCCGGCCTCCATAACATTTTCTCCGTTTTCCCCTCTCCTGTCAAAGCGACGAGGAGGGGTGACAACCAGGAGTGACGAGGAGGGGTGACAACCAGGAGTGACAAAAAGCAACCTTTCCGGTTTTTTCGAAAAAAATGACGATAGTTTCTCACCTTGTGCCTATGAATACTGTTTCTCTCACGAAAAGCCTGAATATAGTTGTTGTAATTTCGCGGCATTTCTCTGATAATGGAGGATAGGGAGATGACAGTAGGAAAGGCTGACGCGCTGGTCCGGTGAATGCGGTAAATGAGAACGTACAGAAGGAAACAATGTCCCTACCGTCCGCTAAGTGCTCCCCTAAGTGCTCCGACAAACACATTGATCCGAATCGTGAGTTCATAAACGATGGCAACCCAGCTCAGTGACAAAGAGTTAGAACGGTTCAAGCGACAGTTGACGCTCAGCGGCTACACGAAAGATCACCAGATCAAGATGAAAGGCAGCACTGCACTGATAGCCGGCATTGGAGGGGTTGGAGGGACGGCGGCCCTGTATCTTGCGATCGCCGGAATTGGCAGACTCAAGCTTGTCCACGCCGGTGTCCTCACATCCTCCAACCTGAACAGGCAGATACTGATGACGGAGGATGGGATCGGTAAGACACGAGTCGATTGTGCAAAGGCGACAATTCATCGTATTGCTTCAGGGGTGCAGGTGGATATCTACAATGAACGAATGACATTGGACAACAGTGCCGATTTCGTTCGCGATGCCGATGTCGCTGTTTCAGCTCGGCCCAATTTTCCTGAACGATGTGCGCTCAACAGTGCGTGCGTTCAGCACACGATCCCCATGATAGAAGGCGCGATGTTCGATATGGACGCATATCTGTTTTCCATCAAACCGGGGTACACCCCCTGCTTTCACTGCCTGTTCGGAAATGCAGACAGCCGCTGGCAGGAGTTTGAATTCCCGGTGCTTGGTTCACTTGCCGGAGCACTCGGCTGCATGATGGCTGTTGAGGCAATCAAGGTCATCACCGGCTACGGGCAGCCGCTTTTCTCAAGAATGCTGCTGTTTAATCTCGCACGCATGGACTTTTCCACTATCGTCATTCATCGCGACCCTAAATGCCCTGTTTGCGGAGCATTACAGGTCTCGGACGGAGTGAAAGCGTGACTACAACAACGATTACCGTAGAGTGTTTCGGAACGCTCCGGAGAAAAATGGAACCACACCAGAAAGTGACGATCTCTGAAAATGAACCAATACGCACTGTTGTTGAACGTTTGTCGATCGACCTCCACGCGTGGTATCTATATTCAGTCAATGGGGAACAAGCGGAAGCAGACACTCCCCTGCATGATGGGGATGTTCTTATGATCATCGCCCCGGTCAGCGGTGGATAATTCGACCGAAGGATAACAGGGTCAAATCTTTATTATTGAATTTGCACGTTCAGGTCGGGGTAATGTAAAGAATAAAGATTTGACCCTGCTCCCCCTACTCGCGTCATGGCCTGCCCGGAAGTCAGTCTACCGCCACCATGACCGCCGATGCTTTGATCACCGCATATGCGTCCTTACCTGCCGCAAGGCCCAGGCTATCCGCTGACGTCTTGGTAATAATAGCGACAACCTGCACGCCGCCCGCTATCTCGATGACGACTTCTGCGTTGACCGGACCTACGTTGACACTTTTTACCTTTCCCTTCAACATGTTACGCGCACTGAGTTTCATGCCCCGCACCTCCCCTTTTGTGGTTTTGTTAACAGTCTCATGATTGTCTTTATGCCGTTATTCCGACCGGAGTACTCTTTGGGCTGTCGGGAATCCATTCGCTTATGGATGCCTCGCCTCCAGCTCCACATGACGCGACTATTTCAAGACCGTTAACATACTCCTAATATAATACATAACTCCCCCCTCTGGTAGGGTTAGGGGGATAACAGGGTCAAATCTTTATTATTGAATTTGCACGTTCAGGTCGGGGTAATGTAAAGAATAAAGATTTGACCCTGCTCCCCTAGTCGCCGCCATGCTGGCGCAGCAATTGCGCCACATCCTTGTGGCCGCCGGAAACCGCATAGTACAAGGGTGTCCAGTCGTTGTTGTTCTTGGCATTGACATCGGCCCCGTGGGCCAGCAGCAATTCCGCCACGTCCTTGTGGCCAAGGGCGGCTGCGAAGTGTAAAGGCGTCGAGCCGCCTTTGTTCTTGGCATTGGCATCTGCCCCGTGGGCCAGCAGCAATTCCGCCACGTCCTTGTGGCCAAGGGTGGCTGCGAAGTGTAAAGGCGTCGAGCCGTTGTTGTTCTTGGCATTGACATCTGCCCCGTGGGCCAGCAGCAATTCCGCCACGTCCTTGTGGCCGCTCGACGCCGCCCAGTGCAAAGGCGTGAAGCCGCCCTTATCCTTGTTGAAAACCAGGCCAGGATTGCCCTTGACCAGCGTCTGGACCTCTCCAAAGTCGCCATCCCGAGCCGCGTCATGAATCTCCCGGAGCACGTTACCAGTCTCGGTAGTTCCGGCGCAGGAAACATGGCCGGTTAGAACCAGCGCGACCAGCATAGCCGCGCCTATGCGGACGATCGGGGAGTGGCGAAGTCGCTTGAAGAAAGCGTGCATCTTATTCATGGTTCGTCCCTTGCTTTTGGTCCCAGCCTTGCCGGTGGCCTCGACCGTCTTGATAGGTAGGCTATTGTACCGCAAGCGACGCTATCCGTCTATAGCGTTTTCGCCGAAGCTCGAAAACCCCCATCCTCCGTGAAGGCAAGAAATGGCAACACTGGACAAACCGTTGAAAACCGGAACATTCTCACCTGTTGAAGTGGATAGCCGGAGGGCGGAGTCGGATGACCAACGCCCTCTCAGTCTCGGTCATGTGAAAGAAAAGGTCCTTCGATCTCCCGTCGTGTCTAATCGCGCTTTTCGGGGCGGAAGTCAGCTTTATCTGCAAGGTCTTTCCGTTTCAAGAGAAAGGGACGGTAGGAACCAACGTCCGTAGGGTTTTCAGGAACCAACGTCCCCAGGACCTTCGGGGAACCAACGTCCCTAGGGCCTTCCTTCGATTGCTTCTTTAGGGAGTTTCTTCCCTCCGATGCAACGTCCTCAGGTGTTTTCTTCTTTTGAGGGGCCTTGTGCGGTTTCGTCGCTTGTACCTTTGGTTTTGAGATTGTCGGCTTGGCCTTTAATCCCCTTGTCTGGTCGGTGCGCGCAGTATCGGTTGGCACAGGGGAAGGAACTGACTGCATTGCGGCTGTCTCGGCGCTTGTTGTCTGTGTTTTGGTGAAATTATTATATTCTCTTATCACCTCTTCGGATATATCGATTACAGGGATTGCGGGGTCCATAAAGAGTATGATAGAATCGTCAGGTCGGCTTTTTGCGACAATGAGCGTATACTTATCTTCGGCACCTCTACTTTTGATTACCTCTTTTACTTCTTTTAATATTTTTTCAGTGAACGCTTCGTCTTTGGCTTTTAGCTCCGCCTGGTAGTCTTCGGATAGATTCTGGTAGTCTTTCAGCTTACGCCTATACTGTTTACCCTCTTCCGACTTTTCATCAAGAGTCCTCGGGCCTTCTTGTTCTGCTGCGTGTTTCATCCTCAGCAATTCTGCCTCCCTCGCATCCAGATCCTTCTTTAACCGACCAAGCTCGTCTCTAAGGGTCTGTCTCGCCTCTTTCCCTTTTTCCGACTCAACGACAACCTTCCGAAGATCAACAAGTGCGATTCTTGAATATTGGGCATTAACAGAAAACGCCGAAACGAATAAAACAGAAAGAGCAATTATTACCACAGAAACAACTTTTTTCATATTGCCGCCAAAAATCCCTCACACCAGGGGATAACAGGGTCAAATCTTTATTATTGAATTTGCAAGTTCAGGTCGGGGTAATGTAAAGAATAAAGATTTGACTCCTGTTCCCCCTACAAACTGTTTGTCATCCTACCTTCGATGTTCCTCCTCCCGTCCTGCAGGTTCCCCTCTAGGCTGAGAGGCTTGCGGTCGCTGAGCCTGAGGTCTTTGCTCTTGTCTCGGCGGCTGTTGAACTCTCTCTTGAGGTTCTCTTTGTGGCTGTTGAACTCTCTGAGGCTGCCTTTGCTGAACTCTCTGGGGTTGCCTTTGTACGTTTCGAGGCTGATAATTTTGAACACCGTAAGATTTTTGTTTTGACCAATACTGGTTAGTATGCCAGCTTTTCCAGTTCTGTTGGAGTTGCTGATGAGGAATTCGCTCATAGTTCCACGGATGTCCTCGCCAACTATGGTTTTGATAGTATCCTCTCCAACCTGGATCTATACCGGAATAGAATCTTGGAACATGATTAAAATAACCCCAACCTCTATCATAATAGTGCGAACGATACCAACGACCTTCCCACAGACGCCACCACCATCCATTATAGAAGAATAAATCCACACCTATCTCAGGACAAGCGTAGACATCATTCGTGTCAGGAAGTGCTACCACATCCGGAGGTGCGTTAAATGCGATGGGTGGAGGTAAAGGAGTACCGACGTTAACGTTAATAGATACCTGTGCCAGCGCTGGAACAGAAACGACAGTCACCAACACCAAAAGCATTGTTCCCAAAAATAACTTTTTCACTTGTGTTCCCTCCTTTATTTTGTTCTCGCACGTCCTCTACAGACAGATGTTCAGGGAATTGTCTCAAGGCGCTCCAGCTCGATTTCCTTTGCACAGACCTCACAGGAGCCGTATTCCCCGAGGTCCATCCTCGCCGGTGCCCTGTTTATGGTCTGGATGTCTTTCTGCTCTTTTTCGTCCAGTATTGCCAGAACATCGGCGATAGCCTCCTGCTGCGCCGTTTCTTCACGTTCGATATCGTGCTCTGACAAAATAAGCCGGGCTCCATCACTGAGCCCATGGGCCTCCACCGGTCCGGCCTTTTCCAGATATCCCATTATTATATGAGGCCAAAAAGCTGTCAAGCAAATTCTGGGGGGATAACAGGGTCAAATCTTTATTATTGAATTTGCAAGTTGAGGTCGGGGTAATGTAAAGGATAAACGGCCTGTCACCCTCCCTCTGACCCCCCTCCCCTGTTCCCCCCTTGACTCGAAAGTGAATCAACAAAAAAAGCCCCCACTGAGTGGTGGTCAGCGGGGGGGTGACACAGAGAGGAGAAAACACGCTAATCTTATCGTGAATTTCGCTAACTTCTTAAGAAAACTTCTCCATACCGGCATAGGCTTATGGTGCCGAAGGCGGGAATCGAACCCGCACGCGATGATAAATTACCCAGTAATATCAAGCTATTACACATCGTCATTTTTCCTTGGTGACAGTCTGGTGACAGTCGGCCTCTTTTTCAGTGACATCCGCGTCACGTCCGCCCGCAGACTTTCAAGGTCACGGTGAGTGTACTTTTCCGACATCTTCGCCGTGCTGTGACCGAGCAGCCAGCTTATCTTATGTGTCGGCACGTTCTGGTTTGCCAGTTGAGACGCAAAGCTATGTCTCGACGCATCGTAGAGACGAAGCCCCATAAGGTTTACACCCTTAGCTTTTCCCTCTTTCCGAACATTCTCCCACACCCTGAAAATCGCTTCCTGACTATATGCGGTCCCGGTATGCACATTCGTGAACAGAAATGCTTCCGGGTGCGATCCCTTCACCGTCTCTGACACAAAATCGACCATTTCGGGATGAATCGCTATGATATAGGGCTTCGACTTCTTTCCTTTCCGCCGCTCACGGTATGTATTCTTTGAAAATGTCGCATGACACTTTATCGATCGCGTTTCAAGGTCCACGTCTTTGCACTTGATCGCCCTCGCTTCCCCCGGCCTGCAGCCGTGAAGCATAAGAAAGCCGATGATTGGCTTATCCTCATCCCCCACATACTCATAGAGGGTAATCTGATCCTCTGAGTGAACCCACTTGATCGACGGGATAGGGACATCGATTTCCGGGAATTTAGGCACCTTGACGATTATCTCCAGGTCATTCTTAAGATAGTTCATGAAGACCTTGAACACATCCATGTTGTTCTTCAGGGTCTTTTCCTTCCAGAAGAATCTTTTCTGGCAGTCTTTTTGAAAGTTGATGATATCGACCTTCCGAATCTCCCTGACATCTTGCCTCTTGAAAAACTCCTTCGCTATCCGGACCATTCGCCGGTAGTCTTTTTGGTAGCTCGGCGCAATGTTGCCTATCTTGTCTTGCTCGAACCCGACGAGAAGATTCTCAGCATAAAACTTCGATGCTTCAGCCGTCACATAGTGGGAGGGGTCAAAAATGTGCTCCTCAAGGTCCTCTCCGATGCGGTCGCTCAGTTTGTCGGCCCTATCGTATGAATCAAGAGCCTGGCCGCTCTTGTCGGAAAACACCCTGATCCTTTGCCCCTGCCAAGGTAAATCAATGTAAAAGCGTTTCGGCACGGTCTTGTGCTCCAGGCATATGAAGCCCAATTTCTGAATCTCGATGAAAGGCTTACCGCACACTGGACATTTCCCCTTTGCCCTTATGTGACCCGCCATCTTTGCCCCCTGTCGTTTTTCGACAAGGATACGAAGAATATTCAGGTCTGTCAATGCGTCCGTGGGCAACATGGCCGTGCCGGACCCTCTCCGGCCTGCATTTTTTCAAGCTCTCTTCCACGGCAAAATAGTACATACGTCCTCTTTACTTATGTTATCGGCTCAGCTTCCTCGCCACACTCTGCACACCGTACTATGCTTTGTGCTAACCCTAATGCCGCTGTTTCCCCTGTTCCCCTATTCTACTCACCCTCTCACACGCCCGTTCCATAATAGTACATATGTTCTATTATCCTGTCAACTCTTTTTTTTACTCCGTAGAGAAGTTTCCAAAATCAGCGCCATTACACGAAAAGGCTTTGAAATAATTCTCGACTAAAGGCCCACAATCTGATAATGTGTTTTTCGCGATGCAGAAATGGGACCGTAAAGAAAAGTTGATGGTCGTCGGAACTGTATTAACGCTTACGAGTATATTGATAAGCGCCTCACTCATAAGAACCCAATTAAGGCAAAGCAATGCGCTAACGTGGAGGGCGGCAATAGAGAGTCAATCAAATGACTTTTCCAGACTGGAAACGATCACTCCCGCCTTAAGCTGCATATACCGTTGGAACGATCCAGACATTGACGACGACTGTACGGGAATCCTCAAGAGGCCAGCCAACCGAAGACTAGCACTTATGCATGTGTCGGAAGTCCTCGACCTGTTCCATGAAATAGACGCGTTTTCAGCAGAATATGACCGAAAATATGCCGAGGGTTATCGTGATTGGGTCGGAGAAATATCCCATCTCGACGTAACCGCCTTTTTTTTGTTTACAAGCAAGATCGATGCAAAGCAAGCCCTAAAGGACTTCTCGATCACGGTGACAGACCAGGATATAAAGAAAGGATATTTGAGATTCAGGCAACGCATAGGCCTCAAGGATCATGAAAAGTAATGGGGGTGTTGGATGACGCAGCGAATACAGGAAAACTCGGACGGTACCCTTACTTTGTCATTCGATAAAACCCTTTACGATTCTGAAGCCGTTCTAAATACCGCCCATCGATTTTCCGACCAGTGTTATATCAACTTGGATGTGCGTGATACCGGGCTTATGGTGTCTTTTAAACCAAAAGAGCAAGGCAGCGTGATCCCGATGCGGATTGTGGATGAGTTCTGCAACGAATTAATAGACCAACAGGTAAGAATCATTGTGAACAAGCGATGCGGAAACATTAGGGACCAGATTGTGAAAAAAGCTTTTTCCCCTATCGAGTAGAGGTAAGCCCCTCATGAGCTATACTCTCTTGCCATTCAGGTTTACCCAATTTTCCGAAAACGAAATCTTTCTAACCAACGAGGTCGGCGAATTTCTCTTCGTGTCAAGGCCCGATTTAACTGACCTGATCCATCACAACCTGAACCCTGGGGATCAGCTTTTCTTGAACCTTAAAGCTAAGCACATCATCACTGACACAGAAATAGAGCCGGTTATTGACATGCTTGCTACGAAGTACAGAACCAAGAAAGCCTCCCTGAACAACTTCACCGCTCTTCATATGGTTGTCCCCACGCTGCGATGCAATTCTAACTGTAGGTACTGTCAGGTGTCCAGAAAGGACGTAAACGCCGATAACGCCGATATGAGTAAAGCGACGGCGAAGAAGACT
>Ga0181527_1001443_pt1 | contig 24428 bp, 25 predicted proteins | sample PEATcosm2014_Bin_30_FD_119762 | JGI IMG/M metagenome (GOLD analysis project Ga0181527, IMG submission 119762) | Peatland microbial communities from MTU Mesocosm Facility, Houghton, MI, USA - PEATcosm2014_Bin06_60_metaG | ecosystem: Environmental > Terrestrial > Soil > Wetlands > Peat | place...
ACGCCTGCCGCGCGATCGACGCGAACGGCTCGCTGGAGGCCGCCTGGTCCAAGATGAACGCCGCGCAAGTGTGGCGAGTCCAGGCGCGCGAGATTTTGGGGTAGGGCGGGTTCGCCGCGGCGCGGCCCATCCTTTACCCCCGCTTAACCGGCCTGGCCCCATGACTGGCTTCAGCCTCTCCTACAGTCAGCCGCGCGCCGCCTTCGCATGATCACACTTTATCATCATCCATTCTGCCCGCATTCGCGGTTCATACGCTTGGCGCTCGGCGAGTTCGGCATCGAGCCGGCGCTGATCGAGGAGCGGCCGTGGGAGCGGCGGCGCGAATTCCTGCTGCTCAGCGCCGAGGGCGTGACGCCGGTCATGGCCGAGGACGGCGCCCCGAGCGTGCCCGGCGCCGACGTCATCGCGGAATATCTCGACGAAACGCGCGGCCTCGGCCTCGGCGATCGGCGCCTGATGCCGGACGATCCGCTCGGCCGGGTCGAGGTGAGGCGCCTGATGCGCTGGTTCAACGTCAAGTTTTTCGCCGAATCGAGCCAATTGCTGGTGACGGAGAAGATCTACAAGCGCTTCATGCCGTCCAAGCACGGCGGCGGCGGGCCGGATATGGAGGCGGTGCGCGCGGGGCGCGCCAATTTGCGCTATCATTTGCGCTACATCGGGCATCTCATCGGCGCCCGCAACTGGCTCGCGGGCGAGCGGCTGAGCTACGCCGATCTGGCGGCGGCGGCGCATCTGTCCTGCGTCGACTATCTCGGCGACGCGCCGTGGGGCGAGAGCGAAACGGCCAAGACATGGTACGCGCGGATCAAATCCCGTCCCTCGTTCCGCCCGCTGCTCAGCGAGCGGCTGCCGGGCATGACGGCGAGCCCGACCTACGCCGATCTCGACTTCTGATCGACCTGCGCGCCAAGGCGCGCGAACTCGGCTTCGACGCCTGCCGCATCGCAGGGCCGACGCTGCCCCCAGGCGCGCGCGAAAATCTCGCCGCATGGCTCGCCGCCGGCGCGCATGGCGACATGGAGTGGATGGCCGACACGTTCGAGCGCCGCGCCGATCCGATGGTTCTGTGGCCGCAGGCGCGCAGCGTCGTCATGCTCGCGATGAACTACGGACCGGCCGTCGATCCCCTCGAGGCGTTGCGCCGCAGGAGCTGCGCAGCGATCTCGGTCTATGCGCGCCATCGCGACTATCACGACGTGATCAAGGGCCGCTTGAAGACGCTCGCGGCCTGGCTCGTCGCGGCTGCGCGCCCCGAGAAGGCCGAGGTCAAGGTATTCGTCGACACCGCGCCGGTGATGGAGAAGCCGCTCGCTGCCGCAGCGGGCTTGGGCTGGCAGGGCAAACACACCAATCTCGTCAGCCGCGATTTCGGCTCCTGGCTGTTTCTCGGCGCGATCTTCACCGATCTCACGCTCGCCCCCGACGCGGCCGAGAGCGATCATTGCGGCGCCTGCCGCGCTTGCCTCGACGTCTGCCCGACGCGCGCCTTCACCGCGCCCTATCGGCTCGACGCGCGCCGCTGCGTCTCCTATCTCACCATCGAGCATAAGGGGACGATCGCGCGGGAATTGCGCCCGGCGATCGGCGCCCGCATCTACGGCTGCGACGATTGTCTGGCGGTCTGCCCGTGGAACAAATTTGCGCGCGAGGGGCGCGAAGCCAAGCTCGCGCAGCGCGAGGATCTCGCCAACCCGTCGCTCGCCGAACTCGCTGCGCTCGACGAGCCGAGCTTTCGGCGCCGCTTCGCCGGCGGGCCGATCAAGCGCATCGGCCATGCGCGATTCCTGCGCAATGTCATGATCGCGATCGGCAATTCCCGCGATCCCGCGCTGATCGGCGCGGCGCGCGCGCAGCTCGCCGCGCCGTCGCCGCTGGTGCGCGCGATGGCGGTCTGGGCGCTCGCCCGCCTTTGCCCGACCGATGAATTTTCCGCGCTGACGCGCGAATACGCCGAGACCGAACCCGACACGGACGTCGCACGCGAATGGCGCGCCCCTGTCGCCGCGCCGCCGGAGCGTTGAAGCCTCGAGGGGCCGGCGATGCTTGGGGCCGTTACGCGGCCGGGAGCGGACTGGATTCAGAGCGGAACGAAGCGACGCTTCAATGCGTCAGGACGCGCTCCGTCTCGTGCTTGAGCTTTTCGATTTCGTCTTTAAGCTGGAGTTTCTTGCGCTTCAGTTCGTGGAGTTTCAAATCGTCGGCTGACGGGTGCAGTTCTTCCGAGGCGATCGCGTTTTCGATCGCCTGATGGCGACGCACGAGTTCCGTCAAATGCGATTCGAGGGACATTGGCAGACTCCCTGTTCCTTATCGACGAAGAAATTGTGACACAACGCGGACGGCATGCAAGCGTGAATTTGCGTGCCGGCCGAAACAATTCATCGACCCTGTAGATAGCATCTTAAGGGTTGCGCGCCCCGCGCCCCGCGACGGCGCGGCGGCCTTGCGAACTTCCGCCCGCGCTCGCATATTCGCCGCGGCGGCGCCCGCGCGGGGCGCGGCCGATTCGGGCGAAGCGGGCATGGCGCAGGAAGAATTGAACGACCAAGAACGCGCGGTTCTGGCGGGTCAGTTGGAGCGGCTGCGCGAAGAACACCGCGACCTCGACGCCGCCATCGACGCGTTGCGCGACGCCGGACAGGCCGATCAATTGCAGTTGCAACGGTTGAAAAAGCGCAAGCTCCAGTTGCGCGACCGATTGACGCAGCTCGAGGACGCGCTGACGCCGGATATCATCGCGTGAGCGGCGGGCGCGGGCGGCGCTATTTTTCGGCGCGACTTAATCCTTTCAATCTTTTGCGCGGCGATTTTCCGCCGCCTTGGCCGGCGCGGGCAAGGCGCGCGGCGGCGCGAACGCGGGACGCGCCGCCGTTGCGCCGGCGCCCGGATTGGTGGCTGCGCGGCCGAAGTCTGATTTACGATCGATTTACGGGATTTGCGGTGACGCACCCGTAAATCCCCAATCCGCACGGCCACGCCGCCCCGTCGCCGTCAAGCGGCTAGGCCGCTTCTGCGCTTCGCTTCGGCCGCTCCGCGGTGACTGCGCCGCGCGGAGCCGTCAAGGTTCGCGTCAGCGACCGCGAAGCGGCGTGACCTCGACGGCGAGCACGGCGATGGCAGGCGGCCGGATCGGCAGCGGTCCGTCATCGCGACACCAAGCCCCGCGACTCGAAAAATTGCGACACATCAGCCCATCATCCGCCGAACCTCGTATTTGTAACATTGGTCCCTCGTCCGTCGCCGCCATGCCAGAGCCGCCTCATGCCCTATCGCGTCAACGCCGACTTGCCGCCTTCGGTGCAAAACCATCTGCCCGAGCATGCGCAGGACATTTATCGCGAGGCGTTCAATCACGCCTTCGCCGCCCACGCGGGCGACCCGCGCCAGGAGGAGGCCGCCCACCGCATCGCCTGGGCGGCGGTCAAGCGCCGCTACGAGAAGGTCGGCGACTTCTGGGTGGAGCGGGGATAGGGCGCATCGCGCCGCCTTGCGCCCCGCGCGCCCTTCCTTTAATCGCAGCGTGCATGTTCCCCAGCCTTTCCCCTTCCGGCAGGCGCCCGTGACCGTTCCTTCCAAGCCCGTCGCGATCATCATGGGCAGCCAGTCCGATTGGGCGACGATGCGGCGCGCCGCCGAGACGCTCGACGAACTCGGCATCGGCTATGACGCGCGGATCGTCTCCGCGCATCGCACGCCCGACCGACTTGTCGCCTTCGCCAAGGGCGCGCGAGCGGCCGGCTATAAGGTAATCGTCGCGGGGGCGGGCGGGGCGGCGCATCTGCCGGGCATGACGGCGGCGTTCACGACGCTGCCTGTTTTCGGCGTGCCGATCGAAACCAAGGCGCTTTCCGGCCAGGACAGCCTGTTCTCGATCGTGCAGATGCCGGCCGGGGTCCCCGTCGGCACGCTGGCGATCGGCGCGGCCGGGGCGGTCAACGCCGCGCTGATCGCCGCCGCGGTGCTGGCGCTCGCCGACGCCGCGCTCGCCGAGCGGCTGGAGGCCTGGCGCGCGGCGCGCACCAACGCCGTTCCGGAGGCGCCGACGGACGGCGGCGCGGGATGATCCTCGCTCCCGGCGCCACGATCGGCATTCTCGGCTCCGGCCAGCTCGGCCGCATGCTCGCGATGGCCGCGCTCAAGCTCGGGCTGCGCTGCCACATTTACGCGCCCGAAAGCGACGCGCCCGCGTATGACGCGGCGAGCGCGCGCACGATCGCCGCGTTCGACGACGAAGAGGCGCTGGCGCGCTTCGCCGAAGCGGTCGACGTCGTCACCTATGAATTCGAGAACGTGCCGATCGCCTGCGTCGAGTTTCTCGCCCAGCGCCGGCCCGTGCGCCCCGGCGCGCGCGCGCTCGCGCTGACGCAGGACCGGCTCGTCGAAAAGAATTTCCTGCGCGAACTCGGGCTCGCCACCGCGCCCTTCGTCGGCGTCGACGATTCCGGCGCCCTGGCGCGCGCGGTCGGCGATCTCGGACGCCCCGCGATCCTGAAGACCCGGCGCTTCGGCTATGACGGCAAGGGCCAGACGATGATCCGCGAAGGCTCGAACGCGCCGGCGCTGCACCGCAGCCTCGGCGGCGGGCCGATGATCCTCGAGGGCTTCGTCGCTTTCGAGCGCGAGGCGTCGGTGATCGCGGCGCGCAGCCTGGAGGGCGCAATCGCCGCCTTCGATCTGTGCGAAAACGAGCACGAGCGCCATATTCTGGCGCGCACCCAGGCGCCCGCCCGCGTCGGGCCGGGCGTCGAGGAGGCGGCCAAGGCGCTCGCCGGGCGCGTTCTCCAGGCGCTCGACTATGTCGGGGTTCTCGCCGTCGAATTGTTCGTCGCCCGCGGGGCCGACGGCGCCGAAGCGCTGCTCGTCAACGAACTCGCCCCGCGCGTGCACAATTCCGGGCATTGGACCATTGAGGGCGCCCAGACCTCGCAATTCGAGCAGCATATCCGCGCCATCGCCGGCTGGCCGCTCGGCGCGACGACAAGGCGCGGCCGAATCGAGATGCACAATCTCATCGGCGAGGAGGCCGAGGAATGGCGCGACATCCTCGCCCAGCCCGACCTCTCGCTGCATCTCTACGGCAAGCTGGAGACGCGTCCCGGCCGCAAGATGGGCCATGTGACGCGCGTCCTGCCGGAGCCGCAGAAACGCGGCTGATCGGCTGGACAACGCGGCCCGAGTCTGTTACGGGAAAGTTCAGATAGGCGCGCCGCTCATCGAGTGGACGCGCCTGTATTGTCTTTTGCAAATTCTCGGTTTTGTCGAGGCCCCGCCTCCCAACACAGGATCGCCCGTGCAAGTTCTCGTCCGCGACAACAATGTCGATCAGGCCCTCAAAGCGCTCAAGAAGAAGATGCAGCGCGAGGGAATTTTCCGCGAAATGAAGCTTCGCGGCCATTACGAGAAGCCGTCGGAAAAGCGCGCCCGCGAGAAGGCCGAGGCGGTGCGCCGCGCCCGCAAGCTCGCGCGCAAGAAGTTGCAGCGCGAAGGCCTGCTGCCGATGAAGCCGAAGGTCATGCCGGGCGCGCCGCGCTCCTCCGCCGGCTGACGGCGGCCTACCGAAAATGCGGGGCGCGGTTCGCCGCCGCTGCGATTTCGCCATTTTTCTCGCGCATGCGATGCGCGAGCGACGAGGTTTCGGATCCGCCCGAAGGGCGGCGGGCGGAGGTTGGCGGATCATGCGGATGATGACGCGCTCCCCTCGCGCGGCGGTCGGGCGATGGATGCTGGTGTCGCTGGCGGCGCTGGCCCTCGGGGCCTGCAGCGAGACTCTCGGCTCGCTTTCGTCCTCGACCAGTCGCGTCGCCGAGATCGACACCGACACGACCGGCGCCAATGTCGGCAATATCGCTTCGCTGAGCGACGTCATCCAGCGCAATCCCAACGATTCGGTCGCTTACAACACGCGCGGCATCGCCTACGCCAAGAGCGCGCGCTATCAGAACGCGATCGAGGATTTCACCAAGGCGATTCAGATCGATCCGAAATTCGCCGCCGCCTACACCAATCGGGCGCTCGCCTATCGGCAGATCAACAAGGAAGGCGCGGCGCTCGCCGATTTCAACGCCGCAATCGCCGCCAAGCCCGATGACGCGTCGGCCTATCTCGGTCGCGGCAATCTCTTGCGCGCCCAGGGCCATTTTCCCGAGGCGCTCGCCGACCTCGACGCGGCGATCCGGCTCAATCCGGAGGGCGCCCAGGCCTATCACGCGCGCGGGCTGATCTTTCAGCGCCAGGGCAATCACCAACAGGCGATCACCGACTTCAACAATGCGATCGACCGCGATCCGTTCGCCGGAGCGCCCTATCAGGCGCGCGGCCAGAGCCTGCTCGCCACCGGCAAGTACGACGCCGCGATCGAGGACTTCAACGCCGCGCTCAACGTCGATCCCAACAACGCCGACGGGTGGAACGGCCTCGGCTTGGCCTATGAAAAGCAGGGCAACAAGGCCAAGGCGGTCGAGTCCTACCAGCGCGCGATGCAGGTGAGCCCCTCCAACCCGATCGCCCGCGCGGGGCTGCAGAGGCTGGCCTGAGGGCGTGTGTCGGGTGCGCGGGGGCGGGGCGCGTCGCGCACTTTACCCGCGGCGCCGCAGTCCAGACGAGTGGACCTTCAAGCGCCGCTGTTCTCGGCCACGATCCATTCGACTGCAATATTGGTTAGGTCCTTGAACGTGAGCTCGCTCGGCTCCAACCGCTTGGATGCGGCTATGGCGGGCAGGTCGGCCTGGAACCGATCAAATTCAGCGGCGATGGCTCGCCCACCGGGAATGTTGTAATCCTGCGCTTGGTCGCGGAGCCAAGTGGATATCTGCTCTATTAGACGACCGACGCTCCTGCCATGGGAATGAATGTCCTGGCCGGCGATGTCGGAGATGAACGATTGATAGCGATGTTCTTCTTGGTCGAGAATAAGAGACTTCTTCCGGGAGTGCTTCTTGCCGCCGAATCTGTGAGCGCCAAGGAAAAGCCCAAGTTCCAGCGGCATGTTGAATCGTGGCAGACCCGATACGGGATCGGGTTCGGTCTTCGAAATGTCATGGATGCCGTAACGACTCTCGGCGATAATTCTACAGAGTTTTTCGAATCGAACTTCGCCTCCGTCATCATTCTCGCGGGCGCATCGAGGCGTGAATCCCGACCTTGCGACGGCGAAAACAATGGCTTCCAAAAATTCCTGGTAATCCGCCGAGAACGGGCAATTGATGAAGATGTCCCGCTCGTTCATCAAGCTCTCTTTGAGGCCCTCGCGGTAGCGACCGCGTCGCGTAGTTCCTTCGGCGTGAAATGGGTCGCCTTCCCCTTCGGCTTCAAAATGCGCACGCCGTCTTTCGTTACGCCAACCACTTTGGGCCCTGCGGCGTGCTTACGGTGAATCTCGCCATTCTTATTGCGATGGCGGTGGTTGAGGCCTGGCTCTTTCATGGCGTTCCTGGCGTTCTTCCCACCCATGCTAACGCCATTCCAGTCCGGTTGGAAGGGGCACGCAGCTGACGTCAAAATTCCGGAATGCGTAGCGCGCCGCGCGAGAACGTTAGAGGATTGCGGCGATTCGCCTGCGAGTACGAAACAGCGCGACGCAAACGCTGCCGCCCCCTTACGGCGTTGTGGAAGGCCGCGCATCCGTCAATGCGCCAGCGCCTTGACGATCGCGTCGGTCATCTTCTTGGCGTCGCCGAACAGCATCAGCGTGTTGTCGCGGAAGAACAGCTCGTTCTCGACGCCGGCGTAGCCCGAGCCCATGCCGCGCTTGACGAACAGCACGGTCTTCGCCTTTTCGACGTCGAGGATCGGCATGCCGTAGATCGGCGATTTCGGATCGGTCTTGGCGGCGGGATTGGTGACGTCGTTGGCCCCGATGACATAGGCGACGTCGGCTTGCGCGAATTCGCTGTTGATGTCCTCGAGTTCGAACACTTCGTCGTAGGGCACGTTGGCCTCGGCGAGCAGCACGTTCATATGGCCGGGCATGCGGCCGGCGACCGGGTGGATCGCGTATTTGACCTCGACGCCCTCCTTCTTGAGGATATCCGCCATTTCGCGCAAGGCGTGTTGCGCCTGGGCGACCGCCATGCCGTAGCCGGGCACGATGATCACCTTGGAAGCGTTCTTCATCATGAACGCCGCGTCGTCGGCCGAGCCCTGCTTGACCGGCCGCGTCTCGGCCCCGGCGGCCGCGCCCGCGACCTCGCCGCCGAAGCCGCCGAGGATGACGGAGATGAACGAGCGGTTCATGCCCTTGCACATGATGTAGGACAGGATCGCGCCGGAGGAGCCGACCAGCGCGCCGGTGATGATCAGCGCGAGATTGCCGAGCGTGAAGCCGATGCCCGCCGCCGCCCAACCGGAATAGGAGTTGAGCATCGATATGACGACTGGCATGTCGGCGCCGCCGATCGGGACGATCAGCAGCACGCCGAGCGCCAGCGACACGAGCGCGATGAGCCAGAAGAACACCGGCGACTGCGTTGCGTAGAACAGCGCGATGAAGACGACGAGCGCGACGCCGAGGGCGATATTGATCGCGTGGCGCGCCGGCAGCATGATCGGAGCGCCCGACATGCGGCCGTCGAGCTTCAAGAAGGCGATGATCGAGCCGGTGAAGGTCACCGCGCCGATGGCGAGGCCGAGCGACATTTCGATGATGCTGGCGGGATGGATGCGGTCGCCCTCGGCGATGCCGAAGGCCTGCGGCGCATAGAGCGCGCCCGCCGCCACCAGCACCGCGGCGAGGCCGACGAGCGAGTGGAACATCGCCACCAGCTGCGGCATCGCCGTCATCTGCACGGTACGCGCGCGCCACGCGCCGATCCCGCCGCCGATGGCGAAGCCGAGGAGCACCAGCAGCCACGCGAAGCCGCTCGAGGGGGGCCGGAGCGCGAGCGTCGTCAGGATGGCGATCGCCATGCCGATCATGCCATAGCGGTTGCCCTGCCGCGAGCTGGCGGGCGATGACAGTCCGCGCAGCGCGAGGATGAACAGAATGCCGGCGACGAGGTAGAGGAGGGCGGCGAGATTGGCGTTCACGTGAGGTCAGCCCTTCTTCTTGTACATCGCGAGCATGCGCTCGGTGACGAGAAATCCGCCGAATATGTTCACCGAGGCGAGGATCAGCGCGACGAAGCCGACCAAGCGCGCGACATTCGAGCCGCTGTCGACCCCCCCGACGCCGACCGAAAGCAGCGCGCCGACGACGATGACCGAGGAGATCGCGTTGGTCACCGACATCAGCGGCGTGTGCAGCGCCGGCGTCACCGACCAGACGACGTAATAGCCGACGAACACCGCCATTGCGAAGATGGCGAACTGGAACACAAAGGGATTGATCGCGCCGCCCGAGGCGGCGTGCCCGGCGGCGGCGAGCTGATCCGCGTAGGCCTGCGCGGCGCGCGCGGCCTCCTCGGCGGCGTCGGCGGCGGCCTTCAGTTTGGCAATGGTGGCGTCAAGGTTTTCCATCGATCGCTCTCGTCCTTACCAAAGGCGCGGCGCGTCATGCCGACTTGGGTTGAAAATTCGGGTGCGCGATCGCGCCCTCACGGGTCAGGCAAGTCGCCTTGACGAGTTCGTCGTCCCAATTGACGGCGATCGTCTTGGCCGATTTGTCGATCAGCGTCTCGACGAAGGCGTAGAGATTGCGCGCGTAAAGGGCTGACGCGCTCGAGGCGAGGCGCGTGACGCTGGAATAGCCGACGATCCGAACGCCGTTGTCCGTGGTGACGAGCTCGCCGGCGCGGGCGAGTTCGCAATTGCCGCCGCGCTCGACCGCGAGATCGATGATGACCGAACCGGCGCGCATCGACTTGACCATTTCGGCGCTGACGAGGCGCGGGGCGGGGCGGCCGGGGATCAGCGCCGTGGTGATGACGATGTCCTGCTTGGCGATATGGGCGGCGACCAGCGCCGCCTGCTTGGCCTTGTAGGCGTCCGACATTTCCTTGGCGTAGCCGCCCTTGGTCTCGGCCTGCTTGAACTCCTCGTCCTCGACGGCGACGAATTTCGCGCCGAGCGACTCGACTTGTTCTTTCGTCGCCGGGCGCACGTCGGTGGCGGTGACGACGGCGCCGAGGCGGCGCGCGGTGGCGATCGCCTGCAGGCCGGCGACGCCGACGCCCATGATGAACGCTTTGGCGGCGGGAACGGTGCCCGCCGGCGTCATCATCATCGGCAGCACGCGGCCGTACTCGGACGCCGCGTCGATCACGGCGCGATAGCCCGCGAGATTGGCCTGACTGGAAAGGACGTCCATCGACTGCGCGCGCGTGATGCGCGGCATCAGCTCCATCGCGAAGGCGGCGACGCCCGCCTGGGCCATCGCCTCGATCGCGTCCTGATGGCCGTAAGGGTCCATCGAAGCGACGACGAGCGCGCCGCGCTTGATCTGGGCGAGTTCGACGCCGCTCGGGCGGCGCACTTTCAGGATGATGTCGGCGCCGAACGCCTCGGCCGCCGAAACGAGCCGCGCGCCGGCCGCCGCGTAGTCCGCGTCGGGAATTCCCGCGCCCTGTCCGGCGCCGCGCTCGATCGCCACCTCGGCGCCGAGGCCGATGAATTTCTTCACCGTTTCCGCGCTCGCCGCGACGCGCGTCTCGTGCGGATCGGTTTCCGCGACGACCCCAATCAACATGATGCCATCCCCAGACGCTTTGCGATCGCCCCGACCCCGACGCGAACTCGACCGATTCCGCTATAGAACGACGCAGGCGAGCCCGAGCAGCAAGACGACTGGCGCCACGACGCGCCAGCCCATACCGGTCAGCGCGCCGACGGTCGCCGCCACGAGCGTCAGGACCAGGCCGACGAGCGCAACGAACCCGTGTCCCTCGAGCCCCCACAGCACGAGCATCAACAGGACGCACACTAATACGGAGACCGTGGTTTCCGTCAATGCGACGAAAGCGGCATAGGTCGACTCGTGCTCCGCCATGTCCATCGGATCGTCCGCCGTCGCCGCGCCGTGATTGTTCGACATGTCCGCTCCGCTCCCCGCCGGTGAAAATGCAACGGCGCCCATCTAGCGCATCGGCCGTCGGGTCGCAACGGAGGATTGCTGGGTGCGGCGATCTGCCCAAGACGGCGCCCCGATCCTGGGTCGCCGATCGGCGTGAGGCTCAGAATCTGGCGGCGGATTCGACGGCGCGCTCGACCGCCTTCTCGCGCCCTTCGAGCGATTCGTATTTCAGCAATTCCGCCTGCGCCTCTTCCTGGGCCGCCTTGGCTTCTTCGATCTGGGCCGTCAGTTCGCCGATGGATCGCTTGAGATTGTCGCGCCGCGCGACCGCGGCGCGCGCGTAAGTCGGGTATGCGAAGTGATTGGGGTCGCTGATCCCCGCGCGCTTTTCCTCATTGACGATTTCGCGATCGAGGTCGATCGCCATGCGCGTGAATTCGGCGACCATCAGTTCGATCTGCCGAACGCGCCTGCGCTTCTCCTCGGCCTGGAAACGCTTCAGCCGAATGAGCGTGTCTCGCGATTTCATCTCTACGCACTCCATACAAAATGACTCGGCGGAAGTCGCCGCCCGATCGTTATTCGCCGCGAGACAGCGCGAAGATGGCGCAGGAAGGTTGCTCTTTTCTTACGCTGCCGCCGGATTCGTCGGGAACGAGCGATTTTCGTCGGCGTCGCCGAGCCCGGGCGTCGACATTGCGAAAATGTGAAGCAAAATTCGCCGCGTTAGCGGTTCGTTTACCCGCGTCGTTAACAATCCTTAGCAAGAGGTCACCGCGGCGGGCCGCCAGGCGGCGCGCGCTCCTTGCCCGGCGGGCGCGCGCCGGCCAGCGCGGATCAGCGAGTCAATAGAGTCGGCTAAAAGCAAACGTTAAAGTATCGCATAAGGAATAACCACGCCGAATCAGACAAGAAGATCAATAAGTTCCGTTTTAGAGCGGAATATTTCCGGTAAGGGGTTGCGCGAGTGAATCAGAATTTGTTAACCAATCTTGGTCATTCTGCGTGTCGAATCGGCCGGGCCCGCTTCCCGGCTGCGCGCTGGTTGTCTTGCGGCGCGAATGCGGCGGAGGTCACCGCGGTCGCGTGCCTTGGGGGCAAGTCTGGGGATTTAACATGCGGATATTATTGATCGAGGACGACAGCGCGACGGCGCAAAGCATCGAACTGATGCTGAAGTCGGAGAATTTCAACGTCTACGTCACCGACCTTGGCGAGGAAGGCATCGATCTCGGCAAGCTCTACGATTACGATATCATTTTGCTCGATCTCAATCTTCCGGACATGTCGGGTTACGAGGTGCTGCGTTCGCTGCGGGTCACCAAGATCAAGACCCCGATTCTCATTCTCTCGGGGATGGCGGGCATCGAGGACAAGGTGAAGGGCCTCGGCCACGGGGCCGACGATTATCTGACCAAACCTTTCCACAAGGACGAACTCGTCGCGCGCATCCACGCGATCGTGCGCCGCTCGAAGGGCCATGCCCAGTCGGTCATCATCACCGGCGATCTCGTCGTCAATCTCGACCAGAAGACCGTCGAGGTCGACGGCGCCCGCGTGCATCTGACCGGCAAGGAATATCAGATGCTCGAACTGCTCTCGCTGCGCAAGGGCACGACGCTGACCAAGGAAATGTTCCTCAACCATCTCTACGGCGGGATGGACGAGCCGGAGCTCAAGATCATCGACGTGTTCATCTGCAAGCTGCGCAAGAAGCTCGCGACGGCCTCGAACGGCCGCAACTATATCGAGACCGTGTGGGGCCGCGGCTATGTGCTGCGCGAACCTTCGCCCGCGGACGAACGCATCACCGCTTGAGGCGGGGTTCGCTTCTGCCTGGAATGGCCGATCCCGCGGGCCTGCGCCTGCGGGATTTGTGTTTTTGGGGCGACGCTCGGCTGGATTTCGCGAGACTGGCGCGCCGTGTCGAGACCGGACCTGTCCATCTTCGCTCGGCGACGCTACATGTGACGCTCTGTCCGGTGTGAGGTTAGTCTCATGGCGTCTTCCACCGCCGCGCGAGTTCGCAAGCGGCGCGCCGCCCTACGCGATGCGGGGTTGCTGCCGGCGCCAATCTGGGTTCCCGACGCGCGACGCCCCGGCTTCGCCGAGGAGTGCCGCCGACAATCCCGTTTGGCAGCCGAGGCCGACTTGGCCGACGCGGACTTGGCGACTTTCTGAACGCCGACTTGGCCAATGTCGACGGTTGGCGCGGCCCGTGATTGCGACGCGGCGATCTCGTCACCGTCGCCTTCCAGCGTGATTTCGGCAAGCCGCGGCTGGGGCTGGTCATGCAGGCCGATCCCTTCGCCGAACACGCCACAGTCACGGTTCTGCTGGTGTCGAGCGCCTTGGTCGAGGCGCCGCTGCTGCGCGTCACGGTGGCGCCCGACGCGGCGAACGGCCTGCGCCAGCCCTCGCAAATCATGATCGACAAGGCGATGACGGTGATGAAGGGAAAGATCGGCGAAGCCTTCGGCCGATTGGAGGCCGATGCGATGCTCGAAGTCGAGCGGCGCCTGGCAGTGTTCTTGGGGATAGCGAAGCACGGTGAGGGGCCTGGGTGATTGGCCGCAGGGTCGCCAAGCGCGAACCCTTCAACAGAAAATCAAATCAGATCGCCTCCGCCACCATGTCGATCGCCCCGCACGGACACTCCGCCGCGCACAGTCCGCAGCCCTTGCAATAATCCAGGTTGAATTGGAACCGCTTGCCCGGGCCGAGCTTGATCACCGCGTTGTCGGGGCAGACGCCGTAACAATTGTCGCATTCGAAGCAATTGCCGCAGGAGAGGCAGCGGCGCGCTTCGTAGAGCGCGTTGGTCTCGTCGAGGCCGCCCTGAATCTCGTCGAAATTCTCGATGCGGCGCGCCGCCGCCAGCATCGGCCTCACCGTCGCCGGCGCGTCCTCGTAGTACCAGGCGTTGAGCCGATCGAAACTCGCCGGGCCGTGCTTGGCCGCGGGCGCGTAGGCCTCCCCGCGCAAATAGGCGTCGACGCAGCGCGCGGCCTTCTTGCCGTGGCCGACGGCGACGGTGACGGTGCGCTCCGAGGGCGCCATGTCGCCGCCGGCGAAGACGCCCTTGCGCCCGGTCATCATGTCGGGCCCGACCTTGACGACGCCGTTCTCGATGGCGATGCCCGGCGCGTTGTTCAACAGCGAGAGATCGACGTCCTGGCCGAGCGCGAGCACCAGCGAATCGGCCTCCAGCGTCTCGAATTCGCCGGTCGGCTGCGGGAAGCCCTTGTCGTCGAGCTTCATCTTTTCGATGGTCATCGCGCCGCCGTCGACGGCTTTGATGGTCGACAGCCATTTCATCGACACGCCTTCCTGCAGCGCCTCTTCGAGTTCGAAGTCGTGCGCCGGCATTTTCTCGCGCGTGCGGCGATAAACGATGATTGCCTCGTCGGCCCCTAACCGACGCGCGGTGCGCGCCGCGTCGAGCGCGGTGTTGCCGCCGCCGTAGATCACCACCTTGCGCCCCAGCAGCGGCGGCGCCTCGCCCTCCATCGAGCGCAGCAGCGTCACCGCGTCGAGGATCTTCGCCGCGCCGCCGGCCGGAATATAGGCGCGCCGCGCGATATGGGCGCCCACCGCGAGGAACGCCGCGTCGTAGCCGCCCTCGCGCATCGTCGCCTCGATGTCGTCGACCTTGGCGTTGAGTTCGAGCCTCACGCCCATCGTGGCGATGCGCGCGACCTCGGCGTCGAGCACGTCGCGCGGCAGGCGATATTTGGGAATGCCGAAGCGCATCATGCCGCCCGCGAGCGGGCCGGCTTCGCGGATCGTCACGCCATGGCCGAGACGGGCGAGATGATAGGCGGCCGAGAGGCCCGCCGGGCCGGCGCCGACGACGAGGACGCGCTTGCCGCTGAGCGCGGCGGGCCTATCGAAAGCCCAACCATGCTGGATCGCCAGGTCGCCGAGAAAGCGCTCGACCGAATTGATGCCGACCGCCTCGTCGATCTCGGCGCGATTGCACTTCGTTTCGCACGGGTGATAGCACACGCGGCCCATGATCGCCGGCAGCGGATTGTTCAGCGTCAGAGCGCGCCAGGCCGCTTCGTATTCGCCGGCTTCCGCATGCGAGAGCCAGCCCTGAATGTCCTCGCCGGCGGGGCACGCCGCGTTGCATGGCGGCAGCCGGTCGACATATTCGGGCCGCATCGTCCGCCACGAGCCGGTGTGGTTGAGCTTGCTCGTGCCGACTTCGAGCGTGATCGCGAAGGGGTGTTTCATGCGCTGTCTCCGCGACTAGCCTTCGGCTTCCAGAAGCCCGTATTCGGCGATGCGCTTGTCCGCCAGCGCCTGCAGGCGCGCCACGCGTGGGTCTTCGCGGCCGTCGCGAAACAGATGGGCGAAGCGGCGCTGCAACTTCAGATATTCGACGACCGGCGTCTTGCGGCGGATCTTGCGCACGTCGGTCACGCGACCGTGTTCGGCCTCGAAGATCGGAAAGAGCCCGGTCTCGATGGCGAGCCGCGCGAGCTTGACGGTGTCGTGCGAGGCCGCGCCCCAGCCCAGCGGGCAGGGCACGTTGATCTGGATGTAGCGCGCGCCGCGAAAGCCCATCGCCTTGGTCACCTTGGCCTCGAGATCGTGCAGGTCGGCGACGCTGGCGGTGGCGACGAAGGGAATTTCGTGCGCGACGGCGATTTTCGGCACGAACTTGCCGGTTCCGAAGACATTGCCGGGTTCCGGGCCGAGCGTCGGCGTCGTCGCGGTTCGCGCGGTCGGCGGCGTCGCCGAGGACCGCTGCACCCCGGTGTTCATGTAACCCTCGTTATCGTAGCAGATATACAGCACGTCGTCGTTGCGCTCGAACATGCCGCTGAGGCAGCCGAAGCCGATGTCGGTGGTGCCGCCGTCGCCGCCCTGCGCGACGACGCGCGTCTCGCGTTTCGTCACCCGCATCGCCGCCGCGACCCCGGTCGCGACCGCCGCCGCGTTGCCGAACAGCGAATGCATCCACGGCATTTGCCAGGACGTCTCGGGATAGGGCGTGGTGAACACTTCGAGGCAGCCGGTGGCGTTGACCGCGATGAGGTCGCCGCCGGTCGCGCGCATCGCCGCGTCGATGGCATAGCGCGCGCCGAGCGCCTCGCCGCAGCCCTGGCAGGCGCGATGGCCCGAGGTCAGCGAATTGGAGCGCGCGAGGCTCGCCTGCACGGTGCGCTCGGCCTCGTCGACGAGGCGGTTGCCGACGGTGAGCGTGCCCTTCTGGTAGAATTTGAGCTTCTGCACGTCGTTCATGGCGCGCGCTCCGCGATTTTCGCCTGCCGCTCGCGTTCGAGCTGCTTGAGGATGGCCTCCGCCGCCGGCCCGGCGCGGCGCGCCTTGCCGCGGCGATGGATTTCGCGCGCGACGACGCGCTCGTTGAGATCGAGGAAATGTGGGCCTTCCCACGGCTGGATCGTCGCCTGGCGGAAGAGGCGATGCAGCGAGGCCTTGGGAACGGGTCGTCCGCCCAGGCCGACGATCGCCGAATGCATCGCCGGCGCCTGCGGCAGGCCGCGCATGGCGATCGCGACGTTGCTCGCGAGCGGTCCGCCCATGCCGACGTCGAGCGCCTTGTCGATGACGATCACGTTGCGCGCGCGCGCCAGCGCCTCGCGCAGGGCGCGGGTGGGAAAGGGTCGAAACGTCACCAGCGTGACGAGCCCGACGCTGACGCCGTCGGCGCGCATCTCGTCGATCACGTCCTTGATGGTGCCGTTGAGCGAGCCCATCGCGACGACGATCAATTCGGCGTCGGCGGTCTCGTATTGGCGCAGCAGGCCGCCGCAAGCGCGGCCGAACCGGCGCTGGAATTCGGCGGCGAGCTTTTCGATGAGCGCCAACGCCGTGTGCTGCTTGAAATATTGGAGGTAGCGCACTTCGGTGAACGCGTCGGGCCCGACCATCGCGCCGATCGAAATCGGGTCCTCGGGGTCGAGGATCTGCATCGGTTCGTAGGGCGGCAGATAGGCGTCGACGGACGCCTGGTCGGGAATGTCGACGCGCTCGACGGCGTGGGTCAGGATGAAGCCGTCGACGCAGACCATCGTCGGCACCGAAAGCTCTTCGGCGAGTCGGAACGCCTGGATGTGCAGATCGGCCGCTTCCTGGTTCGTTTCGGCGAACAGTTGAATCCATCCGGATTCGCGTAGCGCCATCGCGTCGGAATGATCGTTCCAGATGTTGATCGGCGCGCCGATGGCGCGATTGCCGAGCGTCATGACGATGGGAAGGCCGAGGCCTGCCGCGTTGTAGACGGCTTCGGCCATGAACAGCAGGCCCTGGCTCGCCGTGGCGGTATAGGCGCGCGCGCCCGCCGCCGAGGCGCCGATGGCGACCGAAAGCGCGGCGAATTCGCTTTCGACGTTGATGAACTCGCAATTCTCGAGCCGGCCGAGGCGCACGAGGTCACCCAGGCCCTCGACGATATGGGTCTGCGGCGTGATCGGATAGGCGCAGACCACTTGCGGCCGGCACAGGCCGATCGTGCGGGCCATCGCCTTGGAGCCTTCGATTTGTTCGAGCATCGGGGCTTACGTCTCCTTGGGGTCAGGCCGCGGCTTTGGCCGTGACGAGGGCGTGGGCGGCCTTGGCGGCTTCGACATTGGCCTCGCCGACCTTGCCGGGAAAGGCGCGGCGGATCGCCTCGAGCACCGAGTCGAGCGAAACAATTCCGACGGAAGCGGCGAAGGCGCCGAGCAGCGCGGTGTTGGGCGCGGGGCGGCGGACATATTTCATCGCCAGTTCGGTCGCCGGCGAAGTCAGCGCGTGTCTGGGCGGAATGCGTGCGAGGATCGCCTCGACATGGAGTTCGGCGAAGCTTTTGGCGGTGTTGACGATGAGATAGCCCTGGGGATCGAGTCCCTCGGCGACGTCGAGCGCCTTGAACAAGGTCGGGTCCTGGACGATCACCGCGTCGGGATTCTGGATCGGCTCGCGCAGGCGGATTTCCTTGTCGGCGATGCGGCAGAAGGCGACCACCGGGGCGCCCATGCGCTCCGAGCCGAAGCTTGGAAAGGCCTGCGCATGCTTGCCCTCGAGGAACGCGGCGACCGAAAGCATTTCGGCCGCCGTCACCACGCCCTGGCCGCCGCGGCCATGGATTCGCACCTGAAACATGCCCGCTCCTTAGGCCCCCGCCCTTACCTCTGCGTGAGTTTATGCGCGATGGCGGGGCGGACAATTGAGCACGATCAATGTCGGCGGCGAGCGCGCCCTTGACTCCTGCCTCGTCCCCATTCAAAACTAGAACAAAGAGCGAACATATGGGACACAGATCGGATGTCGCGGGGCGACGGGGCTGAGGGGATGGCGCGTTTGCGGCGCGTCGTCGAGGAGATCGAGGCTCGCTCAGGGCCGGCCGATGCGCGCGCGCCGCCGTCCAAGCTTTCGCTGACCCGCGCGCTCGATCGCGCGCTCGGCGGCGGGCTTTCCGGCGACGCCCTGCACGAGATCGCGCCGGCGAGCCCCGGCGACGGCGCGGCGGCGATGGGCTTCGCGCTCGCGCTGGCGGCGCGCTTCATGGCCGAGCGGCGCGCGGCGGGGCTTGTCATCGCCGAGGATTTCGCTTTGCGCGAGATGGGCGCGCTCTATGGGCCGGGGCTCGTCGCGCACGGGATGGAGCTGAGCCGGCTCGTCTTCGTGCGCGCGCCCGACGCGCCGGCGCTGTTCCAGGCGATGGAGGAGGGCTTGAGGAGCGGCGCGCCGGCGGTCGTCGTCGGCGAAGTCTGGAGCCTGAGGAGCTATGGGCTCGCCGTCTCGCGCCGCCTGCTGCTCGCCGCGCGCGCCGGGGCCACGCCGGCGCTGCTGGTTCAGGCGAGCGCCTATGGCGCGGCCGAAAAACTCTCCAGCGCCGCCGAGACGCGCTTCGAGATCGCCGCCGCGCCGAGCGCGCGCCTCGCTTCGGCGGGCGGCGGACGCCCCCTTCCCGGGCCGCCCGCCTTCGCCGCGCGGCTCGTCAAGGCGCGCCTGACGTCGGCCGCGGGGCCGCCGCCAGGTCTCGACGCGACGAGGATCATCCGCCTGACATGGCGAAGCGAGGACAAGCAATTTGACGATCCGACGGTTTCTCTCCCTGTGGCTGCCGCGTCTGGCGACGGACCGCGCGCGGCGCGCGCGCGCCGTTGACGCGGCCGCGCCGCTGGCGGTCGTCGCGACGGTCAGACAAGCGCGTCGGCTCGTCGGCGTCGACGCAAACGCCGCGCGGCTCGGCCTGAGCGCGGGCCTGACGCTCGCCGACGCGCGCGCGCGCCATCCCGCCCTCGTCGCGCTCGACGCCGACCCGCAAGCGGAGGCGAGGCTGCTCGAGCGTCTCGCCGATTGGTGCGGGCGCTTCACGCCGCTCGTCGCGCTCGATGGCGGCGACGGGCTGATGCTCGACGTTTCCGGCGTCGCGCATCTCTTCGGCGGCGAGGCGGCGCTGGCGCAGGAGATCGAGGCGCGCTTGGCCGGCCAAGGCTTTTGCGTCGCGCTCGGCCTCGCCGACACGCCGCGCGCGGCTTCAGCGCTGGCGCGCTATTCCAGCGAGCGCGTCGCGCCCGCCGGCCTTTCCGGCAAGGCCTTCGCCAAGCTGTTTCACGAAATGCCGGTCGCCGCGCTGGGGCTCGACGACAGAATCGTCGCCGACATGGCGCGCGCCGGGCTCCGCCGCGTCGGCGATCTCGCGATGCGGCCGCGCGCGCCGATCGCCGCGCGCTTCGGCGCCGAAGCGATCGCCCGGCTCGACGCGTTGAGCGGCCTTAACCGCGACGCGATCACGCCGCGCTTCGCCGCGCCTGATTTTTGCGCCGAGCGGCGCTTCGCCAGCCCGATCGTCGCCAGCGAGGCGGTGATGGCGACGCTGGCTAAGCTCGCCGACGATCTCGTCGCGCTGCTCGCGCGCCAGGCCAAGGGCGCGCGCCGGCTGGAACTCGCCCTCTTTCGCGTCGACGGCGACGTGCGTCGCATTGTCGTGGGCGCCGGCCGGCCGCTCGGCGAGGCGCGCGCCATCGCGCGGCTGTTCGCCGAGCGCCTCGCCGGGGGCGCCGAGGAGGAGATCGACGCCGGCTTCGGCGTCGATCTGATGCGCCTGTCCTGTCTCCTCGCCGAGCCGCTGGAGCCCTCGCAGCGCGAATGGGAGAGCGCGCACGAGGCCGAGCGCTCGGCGCGGCTCGCCGATCTCCTGGACGGCTTGAGCGCGCGTCTGGGGCCGCGTCGCGTGACGCGGCAGCGCCTCGTCGAGGCCCATATTCCCGAACAGGCCGTCGTCGCCTCGCCGGCGGTTTTGGGCGCGGCGCGCGCGAGGGGGGAGGAGATCGAAGTCGCTGCATCGGCTGCGGCGCCGACGCGGCCCTTGCGCCTGTTCGAGCGGCCTGAGCCGATCGAGACCCTCGCCGAAGTCCCCGACGGCCCGCCCTTACGCTTCCGTTGGCGGCGCGTGCTGCATGAAGTCGCCGCGATCGAAGGGCCAGAGCGCATCGCTGCGCCGTGGTGGCGCCGGCTCGACGCGCCGACGCGCGACTATTTCCGCGCCGAGGACACTTTTGGGCGCCGCTTCTGGCTCTACCGCGAGGGGCTCTATGGGCGCGAGACGATGGGGGCGAAATGGTTTTTGCACGGGGTGTTCGGGTGAGAAGCCCTTCTCCCGCATAGCGGGAGAAGGCGGCCGCGCGAAGCGCGGCCGGATGGGGGTCTTGGGAACAGGAGGCGATGATGCGCGACGACATTCCATTCTCTGCGAAATCTCGCGCCCGAGCCATGCGGCGGGCGCTCACTGATGCGGAGCGAAAGCTTTGGCGCGCCCTGCGCGATCGGCGTATGCAGTCGCTCAAGTTTCGCCGTCAGGCGCCGGTTGGCCCTTACATTGTCGACTTCCTGTGTCTCGCGCACAAACTCGTCGTCGAGGCGGATGGTTCGCAACACGCCGAAAATCGTCGCGACGCCCGGCGCGACGCGTGGTTTGGGCGAGAGGGCTACAAAGTCCTGCGCTTTGGCAATCGCGACATGCTGACAGCGCAAGACAGCGCGCTGGCGACGATCGCAACGGCGTGTGGCTTGCCATGGTGACGCCGCAGGCCCTCACCCCAACCCCTCTCCCGCATAGGGCGTTCGGTAGAACGCCCGTCTTCCAGACGGACTATGCGGGAGAGGGGCTTCTCGCGGGGCGTCCATGATCCGCCTCGCTCCGCGCTTCGCCGAGCTCGCGACGACGACGAATTTTTCGTTCCTTCGCGGCGCTTCGCACCCGGAAGAGCTGGTCGCGCGCGCCGCCGAGCTCGGCCTGACGGGGATCGGCGTCGCCGATCGCAACACGCTCGCCGGCGTCGTGCGCGCGCATGTTTACGCACGCGAGAACCGCGCCGCGATCGGCGCGCTGCGCGTCGTCACGGGCGCGCGGCTGAGCTTTGGCGACGGCGCGCCCGACATGCTCGCCTATCCCCGGGATCGCGCCGCCTATGGGCGGCTGTGCCGACTGCTGACGAAGGGCAATCTGCGCGCGCCCAAGGGCGAGTGCCATTTGAATTTCGAGGATCTGCTGGAGCATGGCGAGGGCTTGCAGATCGTCGCGATGCCCCTCATCCGGCGCTTCGCGCCACCTTCTCCCGTAAACGGGGGAAGGGACGAGCCCCTCTCCCGCTCGCGGGAGAGGGGTTGGGGTGAGGGCCGGCTGCTCACGCAACTCCGCGAAGCCTTCCCCGGACGCCTGTGGCTCGGCGCGAGCCTGACCTATGGCGCGGATATGCGCGGCGGCCTCGCCGCTCGCGCGGCGCTCGCGCGCAAGATCGGCGCGGCGCTGCTGGCGACCAACGACGTTCTCATGCACGCGCCCGAGCGTCGCGCGCTCGCCGACGTTCTCGCTTGCATTCGCGAGAAGACGACGCTGGAGGCGGCGGGGCGGCTGATCCAGGCCAACGCCGAACGCCATCTCAAATCCGCTGATGAAATGGCGCGCCTGTTCGCCGAAGCGCCGCAGGCGGTGGAGGAGACGATCCGCTTCCTCGACGGCCTTGCCTTCAGCCTCGATGAGCTCGCGCACGACTATCCTCTGGAATTGCGCGAGGGCTATGCGAGCCCGCAAGCCGCGCTCGAAGCCTTCGCCGAGGCCGGCGCGCGCGCGCGCTATCCCGGCGGCGTTCCCGACGCCGTGCGCGCGGCGCTCGATCACGAACTCACGCTGATCGGCGCGCTGAATTACGCGCCCTATTTCCTCACCGTGCACGACATCGTGCGCTACGCGCGCAGCCGCGGAATCCTGTGCCAGGGGCGCGGCTCGGCGGCCAATTCGACGGTCTGCTACTGCTTAGGCGTCACCGAGGTCGATCCCGCCAAGTTCGATCTTCTGTTCGAGCGCTTCGTTTCGCCCGAGCGCAACGAGCCGCCCGACATCGACGTCGATTTCGAGCACGAACGGCGCGAGGAGGTGATCCAATATATCTACGCGCGCTACGGGCGCGAGCGCGCCGGCCTCGCGAGCGCGGTCACGACCTATCGCACGCGCTCGGCGATCCGCGAGACGGCCAAGGTCTTCGGCCTCTCCGACGACGTGATCGTCGCGCTCAACGGCACGGCCTGGGGCCACGGCTCCGCGCCGATCGGCGAGGAGCGCGCGCGCGCCGCCGGCCTCGATCCCGCCGATCCGACGCTTGGCGTAGCGCTGCAGCTGGCGGGCGAGCTGACCGGCTTTCCCCGCCATCTCACCCAGCACAGCGGCGGCTTCGTCATCACCCGCGACCGGCTCGACGAGGTCGCGCCGATCATGAACGCGGCGATGGAGGACCGCACGACGATCGAATGGGACAAGGACGATCTCGACGCGCTCGGGATTCTGAAGATCGACGTGCTCGCGCTCGGCATGCTCACGGCGATGAGCAAGAGCTTCGCGCTGCTGGAGAAGGGCTATGGCGAGCGGCTGACGCTCGCCTCGATCCCCTCCGAGGAGGCGTGCGTCTATGCGATGATCCAGCGCGCCGACACGATCGGCGTGTTCCAGATCGAGAGCCGCGCGCAAATGTCGATGCTGCCGCGCCTCAAACCGGAAAAATTCTACGATCTCGTCATCGAGGTGGCGATCGTGCGCCCCGGCCCGATCCAGGGCGACATGGTTCATCCTTACTTGCGCCGCCGGCAGGGCCTGGAGGACGTGATCTATCCCTCGAAGGAGCTGGAATCGGTGCTCGGCAAGACGCTCGGCGTGCCCTTGTTCCAGGAGCAGGCGATGAAGATCGCCATCGTCGCGGCGGGCTTCTCGCCCGCCGAGGCCGACAAATTGCGCCGCGCGATGGCGACCTTCCGCCGCGTCGGAACGATCGCGACCTTTCAGGCCAAGATGGTCGAGGGCATGGCGGCCAAGGGCTACGAGCGCGAATTCGCCGAGCGCTGCTTCCGCCAGATCGAGGGTTTTGGCGAATACGGTTTTCCCGAGAGCCACGCGGCGAGCTTCGCGCTGATCGTTTACGCCTCGTGCTGGATGAAATGCCGCTATCCCGACGTCTTCGCCGCCGCGATGCTCAATTCGCAGCCGCTCGGCTTCTACGCGCCCGCCCAGCTCGTGCGCGACGCGCGCGAACACGGCGTCGAGGTGAGGGAGGTCGACGTCAATCTGTCGGATTGGGATTGTACGCTGGAGCTTCTTCCCCCTCTCCCGCAAAGCCCGTCGAAGACGGGCGTCCTTCGGACGCCCTACGCGGGAGAGGGCCGGGGTGAGGGCAAGGGCCAGAGCGCTCATTTCCAAGACCCTCATCCGTCGCCTTCGGCGACACCTTCTCCCGCGCAGCGGGAGAAGGGACAAATCCACCCCCGCCACGCGTCGATGGCGGAGCATATCCGCGCCGCGCACGCCGTGCGGCTCGGCCTGCGCCAGATCGTCGGCGCCCGCGAAGAGGAGATGCGCAAGCTCGTCGATGCGCGCGGGGCTGGCTACGACTCGGTGCGCGATCTCTGGCTGCGCTCCTCTCTGAGCCCGGCCGTGCTGGAGCGCCTCGCCGACGCCGACGCGTTCCGCTCGCTCGGCCTCGACCGGCGCCAGGCGCTGTGGGCGGTGCGCGGCCTCGACCGCGTCGGCGATCAGGACGATCTGCCGCTGTTCGCGGCCAGCCGCCCGGAGCGCGAAAGCGAGCCAGACGCCAAATTGCCGCCGATGCCGCTCGGCGCTCATGTCGTCGAGGATTACCGGCGTCTTTCGCTGTCGTTGAAGGCCCATCCGGTGGCGTTCATGCGCGCGCGCCTCAATGCGCGCAGCGTGAAGCGCTCCGACGCGCTCGCTTCGCTGAAGAGCGGCGCGCGCGTCGCCGTCGCCGGCCTGGTGCTGGTGCGCCAGCGTCCCGGCACGGCCAAGGGCGTCATCTTCATGACGCTGGAGGACGAGGCGGGCGTCGCCAATCTCATCGTCTGGCCCAAGGCGTTCGAGCGCCTGCGCGCGATCGTCATCGGCGCGCGCTTCGTCGCCGCGACCGGCAAGTTGCAGAACGAGGCCGGCGTCATCCACCTCATCGTCGAGCGCATG
>Ga0181527_1001446_pt1 | contig 24394 bp, 23 predicted proteins | sample PEATcosm2014_Bin_30_FD_119762 | JGI IMG/M metagenome (GOLD analysis project Ga0181527, IMG submission 119762) | Peatland microbial communities from MTU Mesocosm Facility, Houghton, MI, USA - PEATcosm2014_Bin06_60_metaG | ecosystem: Environmental > Terrestrial > Soil > Wetlands > Peat | place...
GCCATAGGCCGTGGCTTTGATGAGCGGGTAAAACCCGCGAAATCAAAGAAAAGCGCGACAGCGCTTTAGCGTAACATTGTGCACCACGCCCAAAGGGCGTGGTCTCTTTTCGAGAAAACGCCGCAGGCTTTTCTCTTGCGCTTTTTCACGCTGCACAAAATCAATGATTGTCACACGACGGAAGATATAGATCCAACGGCTCGATGCCCGCGGACTCGTTTCGTAGTGGGGCTTTTGGTCAGTAAAGAGCCCCATCGCCGGCACCATATAACCATAGTACCTCGCACGCCTTTTTCCGCGAGACTTCGCCTTTCACAACAATCCCCCGGCGCCGCAGCTCGCTTTTCCAGCCGCGGTCGATTGGTCCCTCATCGAACCCGACAATTCTTTCCACATCCTCACGCAGGGCGCCGAACAATAGTCTTGTTACGCCGGACCATACAAGCGCGCCAAAGCACATTGCGCACGGCTGCGCGGACGAGGCAAGAATGTATTTCCCCGCCGTCTTTTCGCCAAGCCTGTATTCGGCGAGCGAGCGCTGCGCCAACATTATTGCCATGATTTCGGCGTGCGCGACTGAACAGGATTGTGCGACCACGCAGTTGACACCAACGGAAACAAGCCCGCCCGCGGCCGTGAATATCGCGGCGCCGAACGGCCCCCCGGTTTTCTCCCGTACGCTCTTCTTCGCGAGACGGATGGCGAGGGCCATCTTCTTTGCGTCGGTATCGTATCCACCACACGGCAGTTTTTCACCGGAAAGCCATGACGGCATGCGTATGAACAGGCTGGTTCTCATGAGCTGGATAACGGTCACGCGCCGAAAAAGTCTTTGTAAATCCTGTAGTGGCTGCATTCCCGGTAGCCGACGGCCTCAATCGCCCGCGAATCAAAACTGTAAAGAACGGCCGACGGAAGTGACAGCAGAAGGGGAGAATGTGTGGCGATGATGAACTGCGCGTGGCCCCTTGCGGCCGTTTCGGAAAGCAAGGAACGCAGGCCGATCTGGCTTGCGGGCGACAGCCCGGTTTCCGGTTCATCAAGAAAATACAGGCCCTTCACTTTGAAACATGCACGGAAGAACGACAGTATCGACTGGCCGTGGGATTGGCTCACCAGCGATTTCCCGCCGTAGTACTCGAGCAGGCCGGGGTCCGTTTTAGCCCATTCGTCTATGATATGGGCATAGTTCCGGAAAAGATCGGACCCGAAGAAGGAACCCGGCACCCGGCCGTAGGCCCATTCGATCTCGATGACCTTAAAGAATTCTTTTTCGAACGGGTTGTATTCGCACCTGTCCCTGCCCGTGTCCTCGCCCCAGATATAAATGCCGCACAATTTGGACATCGCATGCATGAGCGTCGACTTTCCCGTCGCGTTTTCGCCGACGAAATACGTGACCGGCGCCGGGAATTCCAAACAGCGTGTGTTCTGAAAAATAGACAGACTAAATGGATAGCGGTCTTTTACCGGGTATTTTTCATGGCAAAAGACGACTTTTTTCAAGTGCATCGGCACATCTTTCGTGATCCGGGGCGGCGTTGCAACGCGGCTAGCAGCAGTATTTCCTGAAGAATTCCTCGGAAAGTTTTGCGCCCTGTTCCGTAAGCAATACTGATTTCGACTTGCTCTTGGGATTGTTGATCAGGCCCTTCTGGAAAAGGCGTTCCATGGTGTCCCATTCCATGCCTTTCCAGGCACGCACGCCGGCGTCGGAGGAAAAAGAAGTAAGGTGAAGCAGGGCGAGAGCCAGCTCGTCTACCTTTTCTTTATTGTATTCCATGGGCGGAATCCTTTTCTTGGGTTGGTGTAAAACCCCAACCACGATACGTAGATACTATTTCTCCTCTCTCAAAGCAAGAAAATACTGCACCGGCGGCTTGGACGGCCCCAACGATAAGATACATGTTTGCGCGACGGGAACCTACCGCATCCGGGTGCGCGCCGGAACGCATGCGAAGTCACCGGCACAAATGCTTATTCAAGTGAGCAGGAAATGAATTATTTTTAGCGCCATGTTTAATTACGAAAAGAACGAATTCCTTCGCGAAATCTTCTTCAAAACAAATGTCGTGCGGAAACCCATTTCAGGGATTGTGTCCGGATATCATGAGCTTCCGTACATCCTTGTTGCACCCGACGAGTCCAACGAATCCGCCTCAATCGAGATTAACGGCAAGATAAATGTTTCGCCGAAGTTTGTGATCACGCCGAACATGATCGGCGAAACCTTCGGCGACGTGTTTGATCCCGAAACATTCGATAAGGAACTGCAGGGCAGGCTGTTCTCGTTCGCGTACGCCAGCAAGAAGAACGTGAAGATCGAAAACGAGTATTTCAACGTGAAGAATTACGAGGAAAAGCCGGAAGAGCGCCTCAGCAGGCTCAACGACCAGCTCGGCAGCCAGGAAAACATCAGGACGGGCCTCATCTTCGGCCCCCAGTTCAAATACTACCCGGTGTCGATAGACCGGTTTATCAACGAAATCGTTGAACGGGAATTCAGAGTGTAAGGTCCCACGCGATTCTTCCGGCCCCGGATGCACGGCATGTGGCTTCTCGGATTCTACAGGTTCTATTTTTCCGTGTGCACAGGAATTGCTTTTTACGCATTCCTGGACCGGTCGGTCTGGCTGTCGCTTTTGATCGCGATTTCGGCGCGTGCCCTGTGGTATGGAATTGAGCGCAGCATCGAGCGGATTCTAATCGGCAGGGATTTCAAGCGGCATAGGTACCTGTTCAAACAAGAGCTCGGGCCCTATGGAATCCGCCTCGTAAACCAGGCTGAAAAAAACTTCAGCATGCGAAAGAGCCTTGCAGAGGTCTTTGTATCCGATCCTGCAAGGCTCAGGAAAAACGTTGAACAGCTTACCATGATGGACACGTTGTTCCGGGTGGGCATGCGGCCCGACGGAGACGCCTACCTGCTTCACGACTGCAAGCTCAAATACGGGACCCACCGGCTCGACCGGCTGGCAAAATCCGGCGCCGCATGATTATTTTGCAAATGCGGGCTCATCCGATTTGTACGATGTGTCTGCGTAGACGATTTTTGCGGTCGCGATGAGACTGTCCACGAAAAGCTTGACAACATCGTTCTGCTTCTTGAGCTCGAGCATCTTCTTGATCTGGTCTTTTTCCTGCTCAAACGGCTGCGGCGGCAGGGCTTCCTCGCCCGTCTTCTTTATGATGTGAATCCCAGCGTCGGTTTGGAACACGTTGCTCACCTCGTCCTGCTTGAGGGACGTTGCAACCATGTCGAATTCCGGCTTCAGGTCCCCCTTCTTGAACCATCCGATATCCCCGCCCAATTTTGCCGTCGTGGGGTCTTCGGAGTACTTCTTTGCTTCCACCGCAAAATCCTTGCCGGCCTTGATTTCCGCAAGTACCTTTGCGGCCTTGTCCGCGGCGGCCTTCTTTTGGGCGGGGCTCGCGTCCTTCTTGACAATAAAGAGCACCTGGCTCGCCCTGAATCGCTTCCCCGGGGCGAACTTGGCTTGATTGCCGTCGTAATAATCTTTGCACTCCTTTACGGTAACGGAATCGGACCGCTTTGCAAGCGACTTGATGAGCGTGTCGATGAGGAGCCCGTCGCGTACCTGATCCCTCATCTGCTGCCGCGTTTGGCCCATTTTCACGAGCTCGCGGTCGAGGGTTGCGGAGTCGGGGAATTGCTTCTTGATGCCGTCGAGCGTTTGTTCCAGACGGGCCGGGTCGGACGTGAGCTTGCGCTTCCGGGCCTCCTGGAGAGCAACTTCGTTTGCAATGAGCTGCCGTGCGATGTTCTTCTTCACGGTCGGAGGGATGCCTTCCAACGATTTCTGCGGAAAAGCGGCAAGCATCTGCTGCCGGTACATTTCCACCACTTTGTCGATATCGTCCTTCTTTATCCAGGTGTCATTGACGCGTATTGCGCCGTCCTTGGGCCTGTTTTCGTTGGCGCAGCATACAAGCAGCATGAGGAATACGAGGATGCACTTCTTCATACACATGCCTTTCGGGTTGAAAATTGATAAGATGGAATTTAGCTTTTTCGGAATAATCAATATATATCATAGCAGGTTTGATAATTAGTGAAATGCGTTTGGGCCGGCTAAAGCAATCTCCCCTTGATTCAAATGAAAAAGAAAAGAATAATGAATTGCATCTTGGATTGCTGAGCCGAAAACACAAACAATCAAACGCATCTGGAAAGCAGTGCCGGAAATCTTAATAAATAAATGCTTCTGGTTGGCTGAGCCGGGTGACCCCAAAGAGAGTTGATTTGCGAGAATCCAATCCTTGGCTGTGGGGCACCCGTGAAGTGCAGTTGAGAAGGTGAAATCCGGGATCTGCATCCTGGGCCAGGGGGCAGAACAAATGACATCCTGAGGCAGATTTAGTTTTCTGGCGTTGACAATGGAGCGGGTTGGCGGTATATTGTCTTTGGAGTGAGGGTTGAAGTGAAGAACCTCGCAGCAAGCTGCGAGGCATCTTCCATCCCTAAGGAAGAAGAATCTTGTAGTCGTTTGCTAACCCCGAAGCAAGCTTCGGGGAACGCGCAAACTTTGGGATTCAAAATGCTGACCAACTGGAAACACGGTTGCTTCGACGCGGACCCGGAACTATAAACCAACCTTCTGGCGCTGTGGAGGAAAAACCATGAAGAAACTGATTGCCCTGTCGATTTTCTGTTTGTCACAGGCCGCTTTTGCGCTCCAGGCCCCATTCCTCTACACCGCCGATTCCGCGTCGGACACGACCGTTCAGTTGACATGGCGCAATAACAGCACTGCGTATCTGGGCATCATTGTCCTGAGAAAGACGGCGGCAACCGGGCAATACTCGGTTGTCGACACTGCGCCGGGGACCGCCACGGCGTTTACGGACACGGTCAGGCCGGCGGCGCAAACGACGTATTACTATGCTCTGACGGCCTATTCGCAGACGGAACAGGCGGATACGTCGAATGTGGATTCGGCGAGGGTGACGCCAAAGCCATCTCTCGTTGTTTTCTCACCGCCATTAAGGTTTCGCGTCTCCTGGGACAGTACGTCACACTCCATGAGCATAAGCTTCTTCGATAGCTCCACCATTGAAAAAGGATACAAAATATTTAGGTCGACTAATTTTGGCACGCCTCTAATGATAAAAGATATCCCCTCTGCGGTTCCATCCTTAACAGGAACGATTTCCTTTAATGATTCTTCAGTTTCAGCAAATGCATGGTACTTGTATTATGGCACAGTTTATTCAGGTGACAGCAGTCTTACCTCCCAATCCGATACTATTTTCACATTCGATCAAAATGCTATGACCAGTGAAATGATCAAAAATGCGTCAAAGAAATGCATCCTTTCAAACAAAATAAGCAGCTTTCCAATTAAATATAAGAGCTGGAGTCTTGAGGCCGGAGATACCATAGTCTTGAATGAAAGAGGAACGCCAACCGATTCGATGTTTTCAATAATCAACGTTTCCAGTCCCACTAATCCGACATTTGCGGGAACAGGAACGTCAGTAGCCGCACAAATAGATACAACAACTATGAGCGGAGCTTGTGCCATGACGAAAGGCCAAGATATTTTTGGGTGCTACAGTTTTCAACTATATGCTTTTGAATACCAAAATGGAATAATTCGAATTATCAATTCTGTACAGAGTCCCGATTTCTTTTCTCACATCAACCCTTATTTCCTTTCTGAAACGACGTTGGTAATTGCAGGATCATATAGCGTGTCCATGGGGCTTGTCGAAGTATCGACAGGATATTCATTAGCACAATATACCTTTGCGAACAACTCACTCACTTTTGTTGACACGACTTCGTTCTTACCAACAACTACCGATGGAATGTCTGGCGGCGACTGGGATCAGTTGTTAGGATCTATTGTCTGGAATGGCAGATACATTGTGAACGCATATCGTAATGCATCGAGTGCTAGTGGAAATGGGCCCACGATGGATAGTTGTGCTGAAATCGTAGACTTTAATTATCCGTCATTACCCAAATACTGTGTTTCACATTTTCTTGCACATTCGCCACTTATCGTAGACGGTATCCTCTTTGAAGATTCTATTCTTAGAAAGATGAATAATGTTATGATGGACACCGTCAAGAACCTTGTCTTCGCCTTATCCGACTCCGAACTCTCGGTCTACAACTGCCAGATCGTCAGCGGAATCTCGCATCCCGTTCCCTCGACGCATCTTACTGCACAAATCCTTCATGTCGGCAAAGGAGCAAACGGTTCTGCCTCCCTTATCTTCCTTCCCCATCACACCCAACCCGCCGCCGTTTCAATCTTCGACCTGTCCGGAAGGCGTATCGCGCGTATGGAAGGAATCCAAGGCGAAACCGTGGCGTGGCCGCACCAGAACAGGGCCGGCGTGTACATTCTACGGGCAGTACTCGACGGCACCGCCATCACGGCAAAAGTTATCCTGAACAAATGAGAAAAACATTAGGTTGGTTTTCCGCGCCAGGCCGGACTGAAACGTGCGCAGAGCGCAGTGCCGCCTGACCCGGGCCGCAGGCCATAGGGCAGGCGGTACCGAGGCCGGACGGCCGAGCGTGGAAGGAGGGCCGCCGCCGAAGGCGGGGCGCCCAGCTTTTTCCCAAGAAAGAGTGATAACCGCAGTGAACGCTGAGGTCTCTTAAATCAAGTCTCCGTCCTCCACCCACTTCTTCTTCTTCGCCACCCTCAGAAACGCCTCAACAACATCCGGATCGAATTCCGCGTTGCTGCCGTCCTTGAGTCGTTTTACGGCCTCTTTCTTGCCGAGGCTGTTGCGGTAGGGCCGGTTGGAGGTCATGGCCTCAAACGCATCGGCAACGCGGATAATGCGCGCGCCGAAAGGGATCATTTCTCCCTTGAGGCCGTCGGGGTAGCCGGTGCCGTCGAAGTTCTCGTGGTGATAGAGGATCAGCTTGTACAGGTCCTGGAGGAAGGGGACATCCTTGACGATATTCGCGCCGAGCGAAGAGTGGGTTTTCATGATGCCGTTGAATTCCTCGTACGTAAGCGATCCGTGTTTGTTGAGAATGTAACCGGGAATTCCGATTTTGCCGATGTCGTGCAGGAGGCCGGCGTCGCGGATGCTGTTTCCTTTCCTGCTGTCAACGCCCATCTCGCGCGAAATTTCCTCGGCGATGTTCATCACGTTTTCCGAATGGCCGTGCGTATAGGTGTCTTTTGCGTCAACCGCGATGGCAAGCGCCTTTATGGTGCGGATGTAGTTTTCCTTCATGTCGTTGTAGAGCTTTGAGTTGGTGAGCGCGATGCGCGTCTGGCTCACGATGCTCGACAGAAGGGTGAGCTGTTCATGGCTGCTTTGCAGGTCCTTCATTGCCCCAAAGTAAAGCCCGCCGTAGTCGAACGCCTCCCCCACGATCGGAACGGCGTACCTGAACGACAGAGGCAGGATGATGTTGGGAGCGAATTCCAGGGGCGGCATGATCTGGCGGAACGTGACCCGCTTCTGCTGGACCCTGCTGTGCGTGGCGCGGTTGTATTCCAGGATGACCTCGGCGCATATCTTGTCGGCGTCCTCCTGCCTGAGTGCGCCCCGCGACCAGTAGAGAAACTCGTGGTTGCGCTTCTGGACAATAAGGCACGCGATGACGTCAATGGGAAAATGCTTCTGCACCGTGGCAAACAGGCACCGGATGACATCGTTTTCGTCAACAAGCCCCATGAGCTGTTCGGAATAGGTGCTGATGAGCGACAGCTCGTCGAGCTTCTGCCTGATTGACGAAAGCAGGTTGGCGTTGTTGATGGCGATGCTCGCCTGGGCCGCGAGCATGTTGATGAGATTGAGCTCAACCATGGAAAACTGTTCTTTGGTCCTGCCGCGGTTGAGATTGATGACGCCGATGACTTCCTCCGACACCTTGAGCGGCACCGAAAGCGATGAGCCGATGTCCTGCCTGGTGAGCGAAATCGAGACGTCGGGCAGTTTTTCCTCGTCGGAAATCAGCAGGGAGCGGCCGCTCTTGAGCACCCACTTCGAAATGGCCCACTCGTCCGTTTTGTCAATTGGTGACCGTACCTGCTCCAGCTGAATGCCTTTCTGGCGCACGATCACGAGTTCGTTGGTATCCTTGGACACGAGTTGGATGGAGCCGCTTTCGGCCTTCGACACGCTCAGGCAATAGTGAAACGTCACATCGAGAAGTTCTTCAATGTCGTGCGTACTGGTGAGCTTGTGTGTTATCTCGTGCAGTGAAACAAGCTGGGACAATAGCGTGTTTTCCCGTACCAGCTTGGTGGTCTGCAGGGCCCGCGTCACCTTCTGCTGAAGCACGTCGAGTTCAAACGGCTTGATAATGTAGTCGAACGCGCCGCTTTGGATGGCCTCGATGGCCGTATTGATGTCCGGATGGGCCGTTGTCACGATGACCGGAACGCTGGTCCCGTTTTTTCTCGTTTTGCTGAGAAACTGAATTCCGTCCATTACCGGCATGTGAATATCGAGGATCACGAGGTGCGGACGGAGCTCGTCGAACAGCTCAACTGCCTGCAGGCCGTTGAATGCCAGGACCGTTTTGTACCCGAGCCCCGAAAAGAACTTGGACAGGGCGTTGCACAGCGCATGGTCGTCGTCGACGATCAGAATAAGATATTCTTCTCCGGTGTCCATCGAAAACGGCTCTTTTTCCGATTTCTTTCTGCGCAAGAAAGGTGAAGCAGTGCCAAGGCGCGGGCGCCTGCAAACGCCACAACGATCGGAAAGGAAAACAGCTGTTCAATAGTATATCATATTTAACGACGATAAGTCACGCTTAATTGATAGGTAGGGGCAAGCTCGTGAGTAAGGTATGCGAAATCGAACCCAAGCTGTCTCTTGAGCAAGGCCACCCCGCATCCGAACGTCCATGCGTTCACCATGCTGTGGCCGACGCGCACCGCAAACACATCCATAATCCGGTACTCGAGTCCGATATTGCCGCTGAGCAGGAACCACCCGGGGTCGGAGCCGATCGAGGCCGTCTCCGGCGTGCTTTGGGGGACCGAGAGGCTTTGATCCTGAACGTTTGTCGTGTCCCCTCCCCCTCCAAAAACAGAGGAAGAGTTTATGGAATTCGCACCCTGGTTGGACAGCATGTCAAGCGTTTTGTACTCGATCTTTATGTGTCCGTAAATGTAGGGAATATCCTTCTGCCAGCCGATGCCGAAGAACAGATGCGGATAGGCCTTTTCGGAGTAGGCGGCACTCCATCGGGTATACTGCGACGTGATGTTTTCACACAGGAGCCCGAGGCGCAGGTCGGGTCTGGGGAAATTGAGCACGAGGCCCCCGTCCAGGCCCATGCCGTATCCCTTGTATTCCCCGAACGGAAGGCAGTGCCGCATGGCATTGAGCCCTGCGCCCAACCCTATCTCGAACCGGCGGTTGACCGCGAATTTCCGGCCGTAGGCGGCATGGAACAGGACAATCGACTCGGTTGAATAGGTGAGCCGGGTTGGATCGTAGACGGGCGTTCCGTCGGACCCGATTTCAAGACCCTGGGTGCCGGCAATTCCTGGATCGTAAAGGTAGTTCAGCGAAACCGCAAACCCGGAAACGCGGTCGATAACGCCTGCATAGGAAAGATTCGAAGTGGAAAACACACCCTGGTACCAGGAAGCATAGGCCAGAGAAATGTCGTTTACAGAATCAAAAGGTATGACGCCGGCGTTGGACTCCGACGCGCCGTCCCGTGCAAAGACGATGTCCGATCCGCCGACCGCGGCCTCGCGGGGGAGAACAAATATCTCCCTCGTATTGTCCGAATAGTAATTCCAATCCGCCGCACACACACGCGCAACCGGAAGAAACAAACACAAAATCAGCTTTAACGCTAAACGGTCGCGCTTCATACGATATTTACGGATAACCAATAGGAAATATTTTCACTCCCCGGGAGAAAATGGACTTCCCCACCTTCTTCCCGGCGTTCCAGGAAACAATGCGCATTAAAATAGTTCATTGGTTGCGGAACATGGGCCAGTTATTGGACTCGCGCGGCGCTTTGAAAACGGTTGGAAACAAAAAAGTCAAAGTTCTTGATTGAACCGGACCGCTTTTCTATTTTTATGCATCACGGGCGTATGGCTCAGCTGGTTAAAGCGCTGCGTTCACATCGCAGAGATCCCTGGTTCGAATCCAGGTGCGCCCAGGTTTTCTGTATGCCGATGCCGGCCTGTCTCGTGCCGTCTCCTGTAGCCTCTAATTGACAGATAAAAAATCTATGGGACGTCTTCCTTTTGCCCCGGCTTGCGCGCTCGCAATCAGTTGCTTCCTGTATGTCAATTCCGCGGGGGCTTCCCCATGCTTAAACATCGAATCGCCCGTCGAAGGGGCCGTCGTCTCCTCTCCCGTGTGCACCGTGGCCGTTTCAGCATGCGACCAGATAAGCTCGGTAAATTTCGTGGCCCATTTTGGTTCTCCCGATGTCAAGGGCGACACGGTGCTCCTGCTCGGGCACATCATCCATCCGCCGTTCAGGCTGCTGTGGAACACCAGCGAGATCCCTAATCAGCTTTATAAAGGCATGTCTTTTTCGGCCGTGGCAACGCTGAGGACCGGTGAGCGGCAGTCGCAATGGGTTGGCGGCGTTTTTATCGCCAACAAGCCGTTTGCCTCCCCGGTTGCGTCCATTCCCTTTGCCGCAAACACCGGATTCCCTTTGTTTTCGCGTGCTATTTCAAGCGGACGCACCCCGATTGAGGTAAGGGTTTCGGCCTGCCGGACCCGGGATGGCGTGAGGTTCTTCGCTGTGGTTGCCGCGCCCACCATCTTCAGCAGCGCGGGCAAAGAAAGGCTGCGCGAAGCCGGAATGGAAATCTGCATCGATCCCGGCCTCTCGAGGAGACCCTATCCTCCGTACGACGCGTTCTCCCTCGCCATTCCCCTGGAAGGCGCCCCGTTTAAGACGCTGTACCGTCCGGTATCGGGTCCCAACGGCTCCTTTGACGTAACCACAAGCAAAGAGGCGTGCAGGTGCGTCTACGAAATCAACAAGAAAGACGACAAGGGATTCGATATTACCGCTACCGTCCCCGCGTCCCTGTTCGGTCCCCAGATCCCGGATTCGTTTGGTTGCAATGTGATTGTGCGGCTGCCTGGCGACAGCAACCAAGCCGTGAGAGTTTCGTGGACCGACGCGCCGCCGGGAATGACGTTCAGCCCGTTTTATTGGGGAACCGTACTGGTGCTGCCACGACCGCTCTACAGCGCACCCCGCGTGCTGTGGCTCCTGAGTTTCGGTGCCGGCCTGGTTCTCACCCTTCTCACCGGAACGATGTTCCTCCTGTTTCGCAAGCGCTCGTTGTCGTTTGAAAAATTCGAGCAGTCGGAGGAAGAAAAGGAATTGTCCGATCAGATATACCAGTTCATCGACGAATCGGTCACCAGAAACGACCTCACGCTTCACTGGGTGGCGGAAAAACTTGGATTGACGCCCAGGAAAGTGGAAAACGTCATTCGAAAACACAAGGGGAAAACATTCAGAGAGTTCATAATGTTTCTCCGCATCGAAATTGCCAAGGAGCGGTTGCGCTCTTCCCACTCGAGCGAACCATCGATCGCCGAATCGTGCGGATTCAAGACGGTGGGCGAGATGAAGAAGTTCTTTGCGAAATTCTACCGCACCACGCCGGCCAAATTCCGCAAAGAAAACCAGGTGGCCTAGCTACTCGATGCGTTGCTTGTTTGCCACCGCTCCCTTTTTCAAAAAATAAAGCGCTTTCTGGATTTCGAGGTCCAACTGGTTCTTGTCGTACGGTTTTGTAAACCACTTCCATATTTTCATTTCTTCGACGCTCTTCTGCTCCGCGGGATATCCCGACACGACGATAACGATGAGCGAGGGCTTTATGGCGCGCAGCCTGTTGATCGCCTGATGAGGATCGTCTCTCCCGAGTTTCCAGTCCATAATAAGAACTTCGCATTCCTCCATATGTTTCTCAAGCTCCCGCGCCCCTTCATCGATTGTTGAAGATTCGCAGACCGAGTACTTGAATTCCTTCATGAAAAACCGCAGAATGCCGCGGATCTTGGGGTCGTCGTCGAGCAACAGCACCATGGTGGGCTTCCGGTTGAGCATCACCACCGTGGTGTCGTGATCTACTTCGCCTCCTTCGCTCTCGGGAATCTCAATCCTGAACGTCGTGCCTCGGGAATCCGTCTTTTCAACCAGAATCCGGCCGTTGTGCAATGACACGATTCTCTGGACAAGAGCGAGTCCAAGGCCGGTGCCTTTGCCCGGCTTCTTGGTTGTGAAAAACGGATCGAACACTTTCTCCACTATCTCATGTGGAATACCCGTCCCCGTGTCGATGAACCGGATCATCGCCGTGCCGATTTTCCCTTCCGGGCGGTCGGCGAAGCATTCGATGGTAATGGTCCCGCCCTTGGGCATGGCATCGCGCGAATTGCCGAACAGGTTTTGAAAGATACGTTTGAAATAGTCGGTGTCGCCCTGGATCCACAGGGGTTCGTCGGGCATCTTGAGAACGATTTCAAACGAGGAACCCAATTGGCTTCCGTACAATGGAATGACCTTCTCGAAAAAATCCTGCAGGTGGATCGGCTTGTAGTCAAGGAGGTCTTTCCTTCCGAGCGCCAAAAGTTCCGCTATGAGGATCTTCGCCTCCACCAGGGTTTCCGTAATTATTTCCATCTGCTTCTTGGTTTCATTCTCGCGGGTGTCCTTTTCGACGAGCGCCGTGATGTCGCCCACGGTCTGGAGAATGTTGTTGAAATCGTGCGCCATGCCGCTTGCCAGCGTGCCCAGCGATTCCATCTTCTGGTACTGGTGCAGCCGGTTCACCATCTCTTCGCGCTGGGAAAGCGCGAGTTCGCGATCGCTCACGTCGGTCATGATGCCTTCGTATACGACCTCTTTACCGTCCTCTTCGCGCGACTGCAGCAAGCAATCGACGAACTTGATACGGCCATGGAAGTCCTTGACCTGGATGGTGTCCTTGTACTCTGTCTTATCAAGCTTCAATGCCTCCGGTTTGACAAGGAAATCGAATATGCTCCTGCCGGGAATCACCTTTGCAGGCAGGGCGAGCAATGCGTACGATGTGTTGTTTGCCCACTGAAAACGCCCCTTCTCGTCGAGGGTGAACAGCATTTCGGGAAGCCTGTGCACCAGGTTCTGATACCGCAGTTCCGACGTGATCACCTTGTTGATGGTGGTATAGTTCTTTCGCGAAATGATGCCTGCCACTGCGGAAACCATGAGAAGCAGGAGAACGCGGATTGTCATGTCGGAAAACCACGAATCGGGCGGCATAGCCTTGGTATTAAGTGCGAACACGCAATAGGCAATGTAACAGACCCCCGACATGACGCCGCTGAATATGGAAAGGCTCAGTTTGTTGTGAAGTGCGGTGAAAATAATTGCGATAAAGTACACGCAAAAAAGCGAGCTCCGGAACGGGAGGGAAGGCATTCCCATAAGCGAGTACGCCCACAATGCGGTTGTCATGACTCCCACGTCAAGCGCCACAAGGATAAAAGAGGAGTAGGTGCGGAGCCGGGCTTTGCTGTAACGGGAAAGGTAAAAACCGCTGTAGCCGAGCAGCACGAGCACGGCGCCCATTTGCACCGCAAAGGCGTGTACCGACAGCTCGTCGAGCGAATAGCAGAAGAAAGCGAGAAACGAATAGCCGATGGCGATGCCGAGCCGGATCCACGAACTCCACCGTTCGGATTCTATCTCGGCCATAAGAATCGTCTGAGTTTTTCCGAGGAAATTTTTCTGTGTTTCTATGGCCATGCGTTAACTCCAGAGCTTGCAGGCCGCGTCCCCAGTAGTGAAGGACGGGCTCTCCGCCGGAAACAGCGGAACAATCAAGTATATTAGTCGCCTAAAGATATTCGGTATTTCGCCGTGCACAATTTTACCATCATCCGGCCTATAATTCCACAGATTTCTTTCCGCCACAACTGCCGGTTGGTACGATAGAGACGGTCACCGGATTCATCACTCATCCGCTTCTTCAAGAGACCCTATGCCCTTTCGAGCGCTCATCATAAACCCTTGGGTCACCGATTTCAAGCTCTACGATGAATGGATGCATCCGATAGGACTGTATTTCCTCATCGCCATGCTCAGACAAAACGGTGCGGCTGTCCGTTACATCAACTGCCTTGGCCGGCAACAGGGTTGCGCGGTAAAGCCGCATGGCACCGGAGTGTTTGAGTCCAGGCCTTTTCCCAAGCCGCCGCTTTACAGGGAGTTAAAGCGGTTTTATAAGTTGTACGGCATTGCCGAAGAAGCGCTTTTGCAGCAACTTCTTTCCCTGCCCGCACCCGACGCCGTGTTCGTGGGCAGTTCCATGACTTACTGGCTGCCGGGCCTGCAGGAAACCGTGCGCGTCCTCCGTCGCGTTTTTCCGGGAACGCCGGTTATCGCCGGCGGTACATCGGCCATGCTGATGCCGCTGGCTGTAAAAGCCGCGCTTCCCGGCGCACACGTATTTGCGGGGAGCGTGTTTGATCAGGCCGCAATCCGCAACTCCGCCATCCCCCATTTCTCATCACTAAAGGCGCTTGCGCCGGGCGCCTCCCTGCTCCCTGCGCTCGAGCTCTTGACGCATGCGTTTCACGGACCGGCGCTGGCGTCGCTCGGGTGCCCCCTGCGCTGTTCCTATTGCGCTTCGGGGTTTTTGCACCCGGGGTACGCTCGGCGGCCGATTGACGTTGTCGTAAAGGAACTGGCATCTCTGCAGGACCAGTTCGGCGTGACGAACTTCGCCTGGTATGACGACGCGCTCCTGAACAACCAGGGAGTGCACTTCCTTTCACTCGCGGCCGCGCTTGCGTCCGCGGGTGTTCGCGCGACGTTTCATGCGCCCAACGGCCTTCACGTGCGCTGGTTAACGCGGCGCGTTCTGGACGCCATGCGAAACAGCGGATTTGCAACCCTGCGGTTCGGCTACGAGAGCGGCCATGCCGCGTTTTCGAGCGATACCGGCGCAAAGGTCACACGAAAGGAACTCGCGCAAAAAACCGCGCTTGCGCGAGAGGCGGGTTTTGCCGGGACGAGCATCGGAGTGTATGTGATGGCCGGCCTTGCCGGTCAGACCCCGCAGCAGGTGGCCGAGGAACTACAATTTGTTGCCTCCCTTTCTGTAAAGGCAAAGCCCGTCTTTGTGTCACCGGTTCCCGCGACGCCTCTTTTTGAGCGCTATGTCCGGACGTTTCCGCAGCTCGAACGGACTCCGTTGTTTCATAACGATTCGTTCTTCATCACGCAGCTCCCGGGCTGGGATTCGAACGCGGTGCAGAGGATCATAGACCTGGCAAAGGCAGGCAACGCCGGCATTGCGTGATGGCGACAAGCCCGTGCCTCAAACGAGGCGGGGATCAATTATTTTCTGCACGGAGGACGGTCCGGCGTTTTATCCTTTATCAAAAGACCGTAGACCCGGGCACGTGCCCGGCCCCTTGCACAACCACCCGGGACCATACTGCATTTCGGCTGGGCCAACAAAAATGTCCAGAATCCCTCTTTGTGCCCTGTGGCTTCCGATCGCGTTTATCGCAAGCGCCCTTGGTGCGAGCGCGCCGGCGCGCGTCCCGGCGTTCGATTATGCATTCGTGGAAACCCAAATGAAGATGGGGGCGGCCAATCATGTGGAATTCCAGCTCCTGTCCGACACGCCCGTGGTGTACCGCGCCTGGGGAGTGTGGAACCTGCCCCATCCCGCACCGGAGGTGTCCGCGGTTGCCCTGGATTTCAACCGCTATCCCGCCATCTTCCGGTATGTCTATCAGTGCAGCAGGATTTCCGAGACAAAGAAACGCATGCGCGGGCTGGGCACGTGGTATGTGGAAGGCAGGGCCGCCATTGCGCGCGTGTGGAGCATCGGCACGGTGGACACGATCTCCTGGACCGACTCAACCCATCTGCGTTTCTTTGCAAGTCAGAACGAAGACCAGAGGCTCGAGGCACAATGGGCGCGTCAGCTGCCGGGATGGTTGAACTACCGGACCCACGGAGTCCGTCTCGCCGCGTTCATCGCGCCTGCAGGCCGTGACTCTTGCCACGTGGGCATCGTTGCGCAGGGCTGGGTCTGGCAGCCCATGCCGCAGTGGCTGGTCCGGCTGGCAACCGGCATTATCCTTCCGCAACTCTTGGATGACCTTGACCACGAAGTTATGCGGCGGGCGCGTGAAAAAAAGCCTGCGGAGCCGCCGTGGTATAAGAAATGGTATCACGCGATTAAAGGATTCTTCTAATCGCAGCGAGGGCGCCGCCGGAGGAAAGGAACCGTATGGAAGCAACAATCGTCATTACCCTGCCGGGAGGAAAAAAGGTGAACGCGCAGGTCAGGGAATTCACCGTTGCAACAGACCAGCCCGAGGCAGACGGCGGACAGAACACGGCGCCGTCGCCGTTCGAACTGTTCCTTGCGTCAATTGGAACATGCGCCGGTTTCTACGTTCTCTCATTTTGCCGGGCGCGGTCAATCCCCGCAGACGGAATCCGGCTCACGCAAACCATGGTGCGCAACGAAACGTCGCACGGCGTGGAAAAGATCGACATCGGCATCCGGCTTCCGCCCGATTTTCCGGAAAAATACAAGGACGCCGTAGTCCGGGCTGCGGAATCCTGTACTGTCAAGAAGTACCTGTCCAGCCCGCCCGAGATTGTGGTACACGCACTGCGCGGGACCGCACCCGGGAGCAGTACATAAAGCCCTCCGCGCCAAAGGCTGAGTTCGACGGCGGAGGGCCTCAAGCCATGCGGTTCTCGCGGGAATTCCGGATTACCTTCACGTACTGCGCGCGGACGCGTTCGAGGAATTCGATAAACGCCAGATCCCGGTAATCGGGAAAAGTCCAGGAAAAATACCGGTACATCCCCTTGCGGTAGTGGAGGGTGACTTCCGCAAATATTCCGTGAGACAGGTAGATGCGGTGAAAGAAATCCTTGGTGCTCGCCAGCACCAGCTTGTCACTTGCGAGGTAGCCGGGGTCCAGGTTAATGGTGCGCGTGCCGGACGCGGCATACTGCCGTTCGAGGTTGTTGGTGAAGACCTTGATTTCAGCGAGTGATTCCCGAACAACCGGCGTTTGGAACGTCACGTATGTCTTCGTAAGATGCGTGCCCATTTCGCTCTCATAGTAGTCGGTAAAACCGAAGGGGATGGGGCCATACGAATTGTCTACGGGTCCGAACCTTCCGGTAAGCGCCGCGGTCGCTTCATCTGCTCCAACATCAGGCCGAGAGGTCATTGCTACAAAAAGCTTCACCGGATCCGGAATGGTTGCCGTGCCCACGCTTTCTCCTTTCGCCCCTGCGTCCCCGTGCGGATCACCGACCTGGTCGTCTTTAGGAACTCGGATTTTCCCGCCGCCAATCAATGGTAAAATAAATAGGGGCGAATTTCGAAATCACAATGCGATTACGTTTCCCTCGACGCGGTGCAAATACGATTTTGTAGTACCGACGTTTAGCGAGCGGGAGTGTGCATGCGGTTTGTTTTGACCTGCAAGAAGAAGGACAGCCACCTTGTTTTTTACCTGAGCGGGGACCTCACGTACGAAGGCTCCTGCACGCTTAAAGAAGCTTTTGGCGAGGCAATCGGACGCGGCGAAAAGCGGCTCGTCCTCAACCTGGAGGGCCTCAAGATCATTGCGAGTTACTCTTTGTCAACAATCCTCAAGCTTTCCTATCTTGCGAAGAAGAACCACGCGACACTCGCCATTGTCTGTCCGGAGGGAAATGTCTGGGACGTCTTCTACGTGCTGGAAATCGGAAAAGTGATACCCCTGTTTTCATCAGAAGAAGAACTCTGGAAGTGGGCGAAACCCGATGCAGGTGCGGCTGCTGTCTGATGGCAGGAAGTTTCTTATGTGGGGACACATTTGGCAGCGGTCGGTTGCCGGGAATGCGGGAGCGCATTGTGCAGTCACCGCACAGCAAATGCCGGTGGGAAGTCAAGAGGAAGTTTGCTCCCGACTCACCGGAAAAGCCGAGAGCGCCGGCCTACTATTACCTTGACTTCACTTCGCACTAGACGTACTTTAATTTCACAAAAATTGTGCATCACCCTGTCGGGTGCGCACGCGGTGTGCGCAAGAGCTTTCGCCCTATCCTTGACAATTTCAAAGGACTAAGGTATTGTTTCGGTCACTTGGCTTTCGCGGCGGGATTCATCCTCCCAGGGACAGGAACCCCGCGGCGAATTCACCCATTGAAACGCTTCCTCCGCCCGCCAGAGTCATTATTCCGGTGCTTCAGCATGCAGGGCCCGCCGCACGCATCCTGGTAAAACGCGGGGACACGGTGCGGATGGGGCAACTTATCGCGGAGCCTTCAACGCCCGATTCCGCTGCTGTTCACTCCTCGGTTTCCGGCACGGTTCTTTCGGTTTCAGAATTTCCTCACCCGTCCGGCATGCGCGTGCTTGCAGCGGAAATAGAAAATGACGGCCGGGACCTGGCCGCCGAAACCATCGGCGTGGAAAAGGAATGGAACGAAGTCTCTCCCCTGGAACTCGTGCGGAAGATTTCCGCATGCGGGATAGTGGGCATGGGCGGCGCGGGAATACCCGCCCACCTCAAACTTTCGCCGCCCGCAGACAAGCCTATCGACGTATTCATTGTCAATTGTACCGAATGCGAACCGCTCGTTTCCGCAGATTTCGTTATTGTCAAGCATCATGCCGGAGAAATCCTTACCGGCGCCCGCATCATACAAAAGATTCTGGGCGCAAAGAAGACACTTGTTGCGGCAGACAGCGCGGCACGCGAATCCGTTGCAGCACTGTCCGCCGCCCTCAAAGACCGGAAATTCCGCGATCTTTCCGTCGTTGCATTACGCCCGAAATATCCGCAGAGCGCGGAAAAGATCCTTGTCAAAACGCTCACAAAACGCGAAGTTCCCTCGTGTGGAAGAGCGGCCGATGTCGGCTGCGTGGTGCACAATGCCGCCACCGTCCGCGCCATCGCGCAGGCCGTGCTGGCCGGGACGCCGTTGTACCAGCGCGTACTCACCACAGGCGGGCCGTGCGTTGCATCGCCAAAAAACCTGCTCGTTCGCATCGGAACGCCAGCGCGCGACGTCCTTGAAAGGTGCGGCGCTGACATGAAGCGCGCAACAAAAGTAATCATGGGAGGTCCCATGCGCGGCAACGCCCAGGCGGATCTCGATACGCCGGTGATCAAGACCACCTACGGGGTTTTCGCCTACGACACCCTCGTCCCGGGCGTCAAGCGATACGACTGCATCGGCTGCGGCAGATGCGCGCGGGCGTGTCCGATGCGCCTGTTCCCCTCCTACCTGATGCGATTTGTTGACAAAAAGAAAACGGCCGACGTTCGGGAATGGGGCGTTGTCGACTGCATCGAGTGCGGGTCCTGCGCCTACGTGTGCCCGGCGAAAATCAATCTGGTCCATTTCATGAAACTGGGAAAATACCGTCTTGGCGGTCCCGATGCCGGCCACGCGGCGTGTGAGGGCTTGGCATGAACGAAACCGTTCCGGAAACCGCACAGCCGCTGCTGCACGTGTCCACGCCCCCGCATATCCGGCAAAACGAAAGCGTGCCCACGATCATGCTGTCGGTGATCATCGCGCTCGTTCCTACGCTCGCGGCTTCGGCGGTATTTTTCGGGGGACGCGCCCTTGCCCTCACCCTGGTGTGCGCGGGAACGGCCGTCGGAACCGAGGCGCTGTTGTGTCTTCTCCTCCGTAAACCTCAGTCGGTTGCCGACCTGAGCGCAGCGGTATCGGGCCTGCTGCTTGCCTGCACGCTCCCGCCCGGCCTTCCTTTCTGGATGGCCGCCGTGGGAGGCGTGTTTGCGATTGCCGTTGTCAAGATGGCATTCGGCGGGTTGGGCCACAATCCGGTAAATCCCGCCCTTGCGGCGCGCGCGTTTCTCATGGTGTCGTTTCCGTCCGCCATGTCGGCGTTTAGTGCGCCGGCCCACGGGACCCTTTTCGGGCTCGAACGAGGGCTCGACGGCGTGTCGGCCGCAACCCCGCTGGTCTACTTCAAGAACGCCATGGCCTCGGGCAATTTCCACCCGCTCGACCTCCAGGATGCCATCGGCAGCCTTGTGCTGGGCAATGTAGGCGGCTGCCTCGGGGCCACGTCCGGACTTGCGATACTCGCCGGAGCGGTTTTCCTTTTGTATAGAGGCATTATCAGGTTCAGGACTCCTTTCGCGTTTATCGGCAGCGTGTTTCTTTTAAGCTGGATATTCAACGGCACGGGTGACATTTTCTCCACCGAGGCGTTTATCGTGCCGCTCTATCAGGTGTTCGGCGGCGGCATCATGCTCGGCGCGTTCTTCCTTGCGGCCGATCCTGTGTCCACGCCCATGACGCCCTTCGGAAGACTGTTCTTCGGGGTCGGATGCGGCCTGATCACCTTTCTCATAAGGAAATTCGGCGCCTACCCGGACGGCGTGTGCTGGGCGATCCTGCTGATGAATTTCTGCGTCCCGATCCTCGACCGGTGCGGCAGACCGCGGCGTTTTGGCGAAAGGAAGCAACGTGCATGACGTGGTGAAATCCGCTGCGGCCATGATGCTCGTTGCAATGCTTGCCGGGCTCTTCATTGTATTTACACATGCGTCAACGGCCGGAGGAGGCGGGGTAATTCAGCCGTCCGCGCCGCAGAGCGCGGACGCCGCTGTCAGGCCGGATACGACGGCGCCTGGCGGCCTGAAGACGACTGCGCAGGAGGCCAAATGATCAAGGACGAATTGATCCGCGGCATTGCGGCCCAAAACCCCGTGTTCAGGCTCGCACTCGGCCTCTGCCCTGCCCTGGCGGTAACCGCCACCATTAACGACGCGCTTGTCATGGGCATGCTGGTGCTGTGCGTTCTTGCAGCGTCAAGCTTTGCCGTTTCCGTCACCAGAAACCTGATTCCTCACCGGGTGAGAATTCCCTGCCACATTCTGATCGTGGCGGCATTCGCCTCCATGGCCGACATCCTGCTTTCCGTCCGCGCTCCGCACGCAAGCGCCGCCCTTGGAATCTACGTTCCTCTCATTGCGGTAAATTGCCTCATTCTTGATAGAGCAGAAACATACGCTTCGAAAAACAAGGCTTTGGCTTCCCTGGTCAACGGGATCGCCATGGGGCTGGGGTTTACCGGCGCCCTGTTCCTGTGTTCGGTGGTGCGCGAGCTGCTCGGCTGCTTCAGCCTCTTCGGCGTGAAAGTGATCCCCGGCAGCCATCCGGTGCTCGCCCTTACACGCGCCTGCGGCGGATTCTTCAGCCTGGCGCTCGTGCTCGGGACACTCAATTTCCTGCGGCAAAGAAAAGAGAAGGCGGAGGCGCAATGAACTGGACCGGCATTCTCGAACTTTGCGTTGCATCGATTCTTGTCAACAACATCGTGCTCACGCGCCTGATCGGCGTGTGCCCCCTGTGCGGCACGCACAAAAAACTGTCGGACGCCCTGGGCATGGGGCTGTCGGCAATTGTTGTAATGGGAGTTGCCTCAACGCTTGCGTGGGTCATCAACCGGCATCTTCTCCTTCCCCTGAACGTCGAGTACCTGCAAACATTCGTTTTTATCCTGGTTATCATGTCCCTTGCGCTGATCGGCGACATGGCGCTCATGAAGCTGGCACCCGGCGTGTACGAACGGGCCGGAAAATACCTGCCCGCTCTCGCCTCCAACTGCGCCGTTATCGCCGTGGCGCTCGTGTCGGCGCAGGCCAATCCCGTTACCCACAAACCATTCTCGCTGGTGGAAGCATTTGTCAATGGCATTGCCACCGGCGCAGGGTTCACGCTGGCGCTCGTGCTCATGTCTTCGCTGCAGGAACGCCTCGAATTCGCCGACATTCCACGGCCGCTTAAAGGGCTTCCCGCCGCGTTCCTGGGCGCCGGCCTTTTGTCACTCGCCTTTCTCGGATTTTCCGGCCTTCACCTCCTCCCGGGATTTGGAGGGTAGGCCGTGGCGTTTGCGCTTCCGATGCTCGTTCTCGGGTCTCTCGGCCTTCTGGCCGGCGCCGGGTTCGGCATGGCATCGAGGAAATTTCATGCAGCTGCGGACGCTAAAGTCAAGAAAATCGCGCTCACACTTCCCGACGCCGATTGCGGCGCATGCGGCTTCGCCACCTGCCGGGAGTTTGCAAATGCAGTAGCCGAAGGCAGGGCATCGCCAACGGGCTGCGTCCCCGGCGGCTCAAAAGCGGCCCATGAAATCGGCGATATCCTCGGCATCGCGGTTACTCCGCCGGACGCGGTGATGGCGGTCGTTCACTGCAACGGAGGGCTCAAGGAAGCCTCGCAGCGCTTCGTGTACGAGGGTATCCAGGATTGTCGTGCGGCAATCCTGGCAGGCAACGGACAAAAAACCTGCACAAGCGGCTGCCTTGGCCTGGGAAGCTGCGTGGCCGCCTGCCCGTTCGACGCGATCCGCGTGAACGGAAACGGCATTGCGGTTGTAAATCAGGAAGCGTGCACCGGGTGCGGCCAGTGCGTGCGCGCATGTCCCCGTTCCATCATAGAACTCATCCCGCGGGTGCACAAGATCTATCTCGCTTGCGCAAATCACGACCGCGGTTCCCGGGTGAAAAACTACTGCACCGTCGGGTGCACCGCGTGCACGCTTTGCGTCAAGGCAACGCCTTCGGGCGCCATTACCATGGGAGACAACCTGCCCGTGCTCAATTACTTCTCGGACGACAACTTCGTTGTTGCCGCCTACACATGCCCGTCCGACTGTTTCGCAGATCTTGTCAAGTTTAGGCCCAAAGTCAACATCGACGCCAAATGCACCGGCTGCGGCGACTGCGTCCGTGCGTGTCCCACCGGCGCGATCGCCGGCGAAAAAGGCCTTCGCCACGTTGTCAACAAGGAGAAGTGCATCGGCTGCGGCCTGTGCCTCAACACCTGCCCCGTGCATGCCATCGCGATGTGGGGAGGCTTAGGGTATGCGGAGGACAACAGGAGAAGAATTTCAAGAGCATAGTCCGCCGATTTTACCGCATGGCAGCAGTGCATTCTTTAAGAATACTCGGCGTAAAGCGGTCTGCACGCAGGGGCAACACTCCTCTCCTGTCACGTACCGGTCAGTTCATACTGCTTCGTTTGTGGTGACCGTGTGGAGCGATGCTTATGGACTGCGTAACGGCCACGCCTCGTCCCTCACCGCCAGCACACGCTTCGCATCCGGCCCGTGCGGCGTGAGAAGGCCGCGTGCCGCATCATTCATGAATCCGTTGAACGGAACCATTGCCTTGAAAACCGCGGCGCACGTTTTAGCAAAATTATCGGAAAGAACTTCTTTGTCACTCATCGAATGGAGAATTACCAGCTCTTTGTATCTAAGGTAATTGCCCATCGGGTCTTCTTTGTTGAAACCCTGAGGAATCCTGACGAGTTTTTTCCCTTCCAAGGTCAACTTTTCTTTGAAATTTCTGTTGTTGATAATGTGCAGGAATTCTTTTCCCCTGTTGCTGATGCGCGCCCGGATTGCGGCCAATTGGCGGGGTTCGGCCATGTAAACTCCACCGGCAAGAAAACTCGCTTCCGGCTGGACGTGCAGGTAATATCCCGAGAGTTTGCTTTGTTCGCCCCTTCCCGTCAAAGAAGCGGCGAAATGCGTTTTGTACGGCGTTTTGTCTCTGGAAAAGCGAATGTCCCGGTATATGCGGAATAGGGTGCTCCTCGCTTCCAGCCCGGCAACGGATTCGTCGAATTTCGAAACTTCGTCAAGAAGCGACTGCACAAACAGGAGAAAGTCTTCGCGAGCGGAATTATATGCTCCTTTGTTCCTGTTGAACCATTCACGGGTGTTGTGGGCCTTCAGGTTCTTCAGGAACTGCAGGGTTTCTCGCTTTATGGGTATTGCCATGGGGCGAACACCTTTCCTCGTACCATGCAACATGCGTGCGACAGCCGGCATGATGCGTTTGCGTGTTTCTTGATTCACGGGCAGCCGACTTGCCGGTAATCAAAGGCGTTTGCTCTTCTCCGCGCATTCCGTCTTTCTCAACATGTCTCCATTTCCAATTTCCCCTTGCGTCTTCACGAGCACGAGCCTGTTTGTCAACGCGCGGCCGATTCTGGTGCCTGCCATGTCGGCAATTTCCTTCACCGAAATCTCATACGGCATATTCTCTCTCTTCACGGGCAGCACGTTGAGCGTGTCGCCTTCACAAAACGGATTCTTCACGTCCACGACGGCTCCCCTGTCCGGCACAAGTTCCCGCACGACGCCGACAATCCGGATGTCCGGCAACGGCCTGCCGTCCGCGACGTCCTGCAGGAGATATTCGCCTGCGTAAAACCCAGTGGTGTAGAAGCGATGGTCGAGTCTTTCGAGCTCGGCCGCCCATTCCGGTTTCACCGTGTACGGATTCGAATCGCCGATACTGTCCAGCGCTGCCCGGTAGACCTTGACAACAGAGGACACATAGTGAGCGCTCCTGTTCC
>Ga0181527_1001450_pt1 | contig 24372 bp, 20 predicted proteins | sample PEATcosm2014_Bin_30_FD_119762 | JGI IMG/M metagenome (GOLD analysis project Ga0181527, IMG submission 119762) | Peatland microbial communities from MTU Mesocosm Facility, Houghton, MI, USA - PEATcosm2014_Bin06_60_metaG | ecosystem: Environmental > Terrestrial > Soil > Wetlands > Peat | place...
GCAGGCGCGGCGCCGGGCGAGAACGGCGAAACCTCGTCCGGAACCGAAGAGGTCGGCGACCACGACGAGAACGGCGAGAACGGGGAGAACGGCGAAGACGAAGAGGTGGTTGAATCGGTCGGCGGCTCCGATGCGCTCGAAGAAGCGTCCGATCGCGCCCCGCGTCATCGCCGCCAGTACAAAATCCAAGAGGTCATCAAACGCCGGCAGGTCATGCTGGTGCAGGTGGTCAAGGAGGAGCGCGGCACCAAGGGCGCGGCTCTGACGACCTATCTGTCGCTTGCCGGACGCTATTCGGTGCTGATGCCCAATACCGCCCGCGGCGGCGGCATCAGCCGCAAAATCACCGATTCCGAAGACCGCGCCCGGCTCAAGGAGGCGGCTTCCGAACTCGAAGTGCCGGAGGGCATGGGCGTCATCCTGCGCACCGCCGGCGCCAGCCGCACTAAGATCGAGATCAAGCGCGATTTCGAATATCTGCTGCGGATGTGGGAGACGGTACGCGATCTGACGCTGAAATCCACCGCGCCGAAACTCGTTTACGAGGAAGGCTCGCTGGTCAAGCGCTCGATCCGCGACCTTTATTCCAAGGACATCGACGAAGTCACCGTCGCCGGCACCGAGGCCTATCACGAGGCCAAGGACTTCATGCGCATGCTGATGCCGAGCCATGCGCGGAACGTGAAGCCCTACAACGACACGCAGCCGCTGTTGGCGCGCTACGGCGTCGAAAATCAGCTCGACGCCATGTTCTCGCCGACCGTGCAATTGCGCTCGGGCGGCTACATCGTGATCAATCAGGCCGAAGCGCTGGTCGCCATCGACGTCAATTCCGGCCGCGCCACGCGCGAGCATCATATCGAGGACACCGCGCTCAAGACCAACCTGGAAGCGTCCGACGAAATCGCCCGCCAGTTGCGGCTGCGCGACCTTGCCGGACTGATCGTCATCGATTTCATCGACATGGACGAGAAGCGCAACAACCGCTCGGTCGAGCGCCGCTTGAAGGAGTGCCTCAAGCACGATCGCGCGCGCATCCAGGTCGGGCGCATTTCGCATTTCGGCCTGCTCGAAATGTCGCGCCAGCGCATCCGCTCGAGCGTGCTGGAAAGTTCGACGGAGAAGTGCCCCTATTGCGGCGGCACCGGCCATGTCCGCTCGGTGTCGTCGTTGGCGCTGCAGGTGCTGCGCGCGCTCGAAGAGCAGCTGATGCGCGGCGCCACGCATAATCTGATCGCGCGCACCCGCCCCGACGTCGCGCTCTACATGCTCAATCAGAAGCGCGCGCATCTGCGTGGCTTGGAAGAGCGCTTCGTCATCACGATCATGGTCAGCGCCGACGAGTCGGTCACCGCGCCGCAAGCCTTCGTGATCGACCGCGGCGAGCAGGTGCATACCGTCGAGGCGGCGAAAGCGATCGCCGAGCGTACCCAAGTCGTCGCCGCGCCGATGGAGGACGAAGACGACCTCGAAGACATCGCGGCCGCGGAAGCCGAGGAACCCGAACACGCGGCGCCGGAAGCCGCGCCGGAAGCGGGCGAAGGCGTCCCGCGTCGACCGCGGCGCCGACGGCGCCGACGCGGCGGCCGCAACGGTGACGAAGCCGCGGCCGGCGAAGCGGCCGAACACTTGGCGACCGGCGCGCCGGCCGACGAATTCGCACCCGACAGCGATCACGACATGCCGATCGCTCATGACGCGGCGGCGGATCGCGAGGCGCCGTCGGATGACGGGCCGGTCGCAGAGGATGAGCTTGGCGAACAGCAAGGACGCGAATTCGTCCCGCATGAACGCGGCGAAGGCGGCGAGCGGCGGCGCCGGCGCGGCCGGCGCGGCGGCAGGCGCAATCGGCAGCGCAACGGCGATACCCCGCGCGAGGCCCACGACAGCGGCAGCCAAGAGCAACCCGCCGACGCGATGGCGGCGCCCGACTACGCCCCGCGCGAGACCGAACAGAAATTTGCCGCAGCCGACGAACTCTACGCGCCGCCGGCGACCGAGCCGGCATTGAAGGAGGCGGTGGCCGATCTCGACGCCGCGCCGCCGGCTCCTGCCCCGGCCGCCGAAGCCGAGCCGGTGCGCCGGCGCTCCACGGTGCGCGAGCCTGCGCCGTTCACCGGCGGCGAGGATGTGCCGGCGTCGGCACCGGTCGCCGCACCGCCCGCTCCCGCTCCGGTTATCGCCGAGAGTAACGACGCCACCGAAGCCGACCGGCCGCGCCGCACCGGGTGGTGGGCGCGCCGTTTTGCCGGCGGCTAAACGGCGCCATGAAAAGCGGCTGGGTCGACGGTGACGCCGAGGCCATGGTCGCGCATGCGGCCAAGTCCGGCATCAAGTCCGGCATCGACCGCGACATAGCTCGTGATTTGGCCCGTGATTTGGCGCTGCGGGTCTACACCACCCGCCTGCTCGGCCGCGATCCGAGCCTCGTGCTGCACGGCGGCGGCAACACCTCGCTGAAAACGATCGCGCGCGACCGCTTCGGCGAAAGCGTCGAGGTGCTGCGCGTAAAATCCTCCGGCTCCGACATGGCGGCGATCGAGCCCGAGGGCATGGTCGCCGTCCGGCTTGCGCCGATGCGCCGCTTGCGCGCGTTCGAGGCGATCGAAGACGCCGAACTGGTCGCCATCGAGCGCGCCAATCTGATCGATCAGACGGCGGCAAATCCTTCCGTTGAGATGATGCTGCACGCTTTCCTGCCGCAGAAATTCATCGATCACACCCACGCCACCGCCGTGCTCGGCGTGATCGATCAGGCCGACGGCTGTAAAAAATGCGCCGAGGTTTTCGGCGGGCGGCTTGGTTTCGTGCCCTATCTGATGCCGGGCTTCGGCCTCGCCAAGAAGGCCATCGAAGTGTTCGAGCGCGAGAAACCCACCGACGGCCTCATTCTGTCGAAGCACGGTATCGTCACTTTCGGCGACAGCGCCCGCGAGGCTTACGAGCGCATGATCGCGATGGTGTCGCTCGCCGAAGATTTCATCGCGCGCAACCGCAAATCCGTTGCCGTCACGGCGCGGCGTCGCGCCGGCGCGCTCGCCGAAATCGCGCCGATCGTGCGTGGCGCGTGCAGCGAGAAGGACGACGCGGTCGAAGGCGCGTGGCGGCGGCTGGTGCTCGAGTTCCGCGGCAACGACGCCGTTTTGAATTTCCTCGGCTCAAACGAGTTGGACCGGCTGAGTGAAGCCGGCGTGATCACGCCGGACCACACCATCCGCACCAAAAACTGGCCGCTGGTCTTGCCGATGCCGGAGCCCGGCAAGCGCGATCATTTTGCCCGCGCGGCGCGCGAGCAGGCGGGCCGGTTTGCCGCGCACTATCGCCGCTATTTCGAGCGCCATAATGCGCGTGTCGGCCACATCAAGCGCGAGCTCGATCCCCTCCCCCGCGTCGTCTTGGTGCCTGGCCTCGGCCTGTTCGGTCTCGGCCGATCGAAACGGGACGCCATCATCGCAGCCGATATCGCCGAGGCCTGGGTCGAAGGCGTCGCCGGCGCCGAAGCCATCGGCCGTTTCGAGTCGATTTCCGAAGCCGACATGTTCGACTGCGAATATTGGCCGCTCGAACAAGCGAAACTCGGCACGCGGAAGGAACTTCCGCTCGCCGGCCAGATCGTCGCGGTGACCGGGGCCGGCGGCGCCATCGGAACTGCGACGGCAAAGACTTTTGCGGCGGCGGGCGCCGATGTCGCTTTGCTCGACCTCGATGTTGCGGCCGCGCGGGCGCAGGCGGAAACCATCGGCCCGACCGCTCTGCCGCTCGCCTGCGATGTCACCGACGCCAAGTCGGTCGCCGCGGCCTTCGACAAAGTCGCCGAATATTTCGGCGGCGTCGACATCGTCGTTTCCAATGCCGGCGCCGCCTGGCAGGGCCGCATCGGCGATGTCGACGAGGAAGTCTTGCGCAAAAGTTTTGAACTGAATTTCTACGGCCACCAGCGGGTGGCGCAGGCCGCCGTCAAGATCATGCTGGCGCAAGGCACCGGCGGGTGTCTTTTGTTCAACGTCTCCAAACAAGCCGTCAATCCGGGCCCGAATTTCGGCCCCTACGGATTGCCGAAGGCGGCGACGCTCGCGCTGATGCGGCAATACGCGCTCGATTACGGCTCCGACGGCATCCGCGCCAATGCGGTCAACGCCGACCGCATCCGCTCCGGCCTCCTCACCAAAGACATGATCGCGCAGCGCTCGAAGGCGCGCGGCCTGAGCGAAAAGGATTACATGAGCGGCAATCTGCTCGGCCGCGAAGTCACCGCCGAAGACGTGGCGCAAGCGTTTTTGCATCACGCGCTGGCGCTGAAGACAACGGCAGACGTCACCACCGTCGACGGCGGCAACATCGCGGCGGCGATGCGGTAGGCAAAGCTTTGGCGCAAAATTCAAAGACCGGCAACCAACCGATTGACCGCGCTCCCCGAAACGATAGCCTTCAAGTTCTAACGATCGCGCCCTGCCGCATTTCAATGCAAAACGCCACGGCATCGGTTGAATGGCAAACGTCACACTCACTTTGTCGCAGGCGCTCGGCCACGCTTTTTCCGCGTACCATGCGGGAAAGCTCGTCGACGCCGAGCAATTGTGCCAACAAATCGTCAATGCCAAACCCGATCTCTTCGACGCGCTTCATCTTCTTGCCGTCGTCCAATCGAGCCTGGGCAAAAAGGACGCGGCGCTTTCGAGCTACGACCGCGCGCTTGCCGTGCGTCCGGACTTTGCCGAGGCGCTTTTCAATCGTGGCGTCGCCCTGCAGGAGCTGCAGCGGTTCGAGGAGGCGCTGGCGAGTTACGACCGCGCGCTCACCGGGGGACTGGATTCTGCCGAGGCGTATTCCAATCGCGGCAATACCCTGAAGGAACTGGAGCGCTTCGAGGAGTCGCTCGAGAGCTACGACCGCGCGCTCGCCGCGCGGCCGGACTTTGCCGAAGCGCTCTGCAATCGTGGCGTCACCCTGCATGAGCTGAAGCGATTCGAGGCGGCGTTGGCGAGCTACGACCGCGCGCTCGCCCTGCGACCGGACTTTGCCGAGGCGCATTCCAATCGCGGCAACACCTTGAAGGAGCTGAAGCGGTTCGACGAGGCGCTCGAGAGCTATGATCGCGCGCTCTCCATCCGTCCGGACTCCGCCGACGCGCTTTTCAATCGTGGCATTACCCTGCACGAGCTGAAGCGGTTCGAGGCCGCGCTTTTGAGCTACGACCGCGCGCTCACCGTGCGACCGGACTTTGCCGAGGCGCTGTTCAATCGCGGCGTCACCCTGCATGAGCTGCGGCGGTTCGAGGCGGCGTTAGCGAGCTACGACGGCGCGCTTGCCGTGCGACCGGACTTTGCCGAAGCGCTTTTCAGACGTGGCAACACCCTGCATGAGCTGAAGCGGTTCGAGGCGGCGCTTAAGAGCTACGACCGCGCGCTCGTCGCACGGCCGGACTCCGCCGAAACGCTGTCCAATCGTGCCGTTACCCTGCATGAGCTGAAACGGTTCGAGGAGGCGCTCGCGAGCTGCGACCGCGCGCTCGCCGTGCGACCGGACTATGCCGAGGCGCTCTGCAATCGTGGCGTTACGCTTCGTGAGCTGGATCGGTCCGAGGAGGCGCTGGCGAGCTACGAGAAGGCGGTCGCGCTCAAACCCGACTTCGGCGAGGCCGCGTTCGGCTTGTGCATGGCGGAATTGCCGATCCTGTACATGGACGAACCGGAAATCATTGCGCGGCGCACGGCCTATGAACGGCGGCTGAGGGCCCTATGCGACGCGGGCGATCGCAGCACGCGTCTCGCCGACTTCGCGAAAGGAATCGGCACGAGCCAGCCGTTCTATCTCGCTTATCAGGGTTACAACGATTGCGATCTCCAGGGCCGTTACGGCGCTTTCGTCTGCCGCGTCATGGCCAAGTGCTACCCGCCGGCAGCACTAGCCTCACCACCAGGAGAGACAGAGCCGGTGCGCGTCGGCATCGTCAGCGGGTTTTTCCGGCAGCATTCCAATTGGAAGCTTCCGGTCAAAGGTTGGCTCGGCCAATTGGATCGCCGGCGGTTTCGAATTTTCGGCTATCACACAGGGGTTGCGCAGGACGCCGAAACGAAAGCGGCGGCGGCCTTGTGCGAGCGCTTCGTCCAAGGCCCGCTCCCGATCGACGGCTGGCGCGCGGAAATATCGAGCGATGCCCCGCACGTTCTGATCTATCCGGAAATCGGCATGGACCCAGTCGCTGCCGCGCTGGCAGCCCAGCGCTTGGCCGCGGTGCAGTGCAATTCCTGGGGCCATCCAGACACCAGCGGCTTTCCGACAATCGATTATTACCTCTCGAGCGATCTGATGGAGCCGCCCGACGGTCAGGACCATTACACGGAACGGCTGGTCAGGCTGCCCAATCTGTCGGTCTATTGCGAACCGATTGATCCGCCGCCGGCCCCGATCGCGCGGCGGGATCTAGGATTGCGGGCGAACGCTATCGTCTATTGGTGCTGTCAATCGCTCTACAAATATTTGCCCCAATTCGACGAGGTGTTTCCCCGGATCGCGCGCGCCGTAGGCGATTGCCAATTCGTCTTCATCCAATCCCACAGAGGAACTCACATCACTGGGCTTTTCCGCCGGCGCCTCGATCGCGCATTCAGCGCATTGGATCTGAAGGCCGACGACCACTGCCGGTTTCTGCCCCGCCTCGACGGACGCAAGTTCATCGCGGCGAGCGGTCTGTGCGACGTCTTTCTCGACAGTATCGATTGGTCCGGCTGCAATTCGACTCTGGAAAGCCTGCTCCACGATATGCCCGTCGTGACCATGGCAGGGCCACTCATGCGAGGTCGCCACAGCATGGCGATCCTCACAATGATGGGCGTCACCGAAACCGTCGCCGAGACGACCGACGATTATGTGTCCATCGCCGTTCGCCTGGCCCGGGATTTGCCCTGGCGAATGGCCGTCAAAGCCAAGATCGCCGAGCGCAAGCATCGACTTTATTTCGACAGGGCCTGCATTGCGGGATTGGAACGATTCCTCGATGATGCCGTGCGCGCAAGCGTCCGCAAATAAGCGAGACGGAATTGCGCGCGCTCGATGCCAAACGGCGATCGATCGCGCCGGTTCGCGGCGTCGGGAAAATTCCGGCCGAGACAACTTCAAGACAACGCGTCGTTCAAGACAACTCATGGTTCAAGACACCTCATGGCTTTTTCGCACCCCATCGACGATCGCTACTTCGAAGACTATGTCGAAGGCGACGTTCATACTTTCGGCAGCATCGCGGTCGAGATCGACGAGATCATTGCGTTTGCGAAACGGTTCGATCCCCAGCTTTTTCACACCGACCCTGAAGCCGCCAAAGCGACACCGTTTGGCGGCCTCATCGCCAGCGGCTGGCATACCGCAGGCCTGATGATGCGGCTTTATGCCGAGAATTATCTGACGCAGGTCGCCAGCCTGGCGTCTCCCGGCCTCGACGAGTTGCGCTGGCTCAAGCCGGTGCGGCCGGGCGACCGGCTGTCGGTACGCGTGACAGTTCTCAAAGCGACGCCGTCAAAATCCAAGCCGGATCGCGGCGTGGTGACTTCGTTTATCGAAGTCTTCAATCAGGCCGAGGAAATCGTGATGACGCTAAAGGCCGTCAACATGATCGCGAGGCGAGCGCAAATCCGACCAGCTGTCGCCAAAGCGTAATCCGGCAACGAAGATCGTGCGGCTCGGTCGATTCCCGGCTTGCGCTCCGCTCAAGCCTGGCTACTTGCTAAACCAGGATGTGCACGTCGGCGCCAAGGCTCGATGCGGTTTCTTTGACATAGGCAGCGGTCAGCGGTGCGGTACGGAAGTCGGCGATCAGAAAGCCTCGGCAACCGAGGTGGATTTGTTCGGCCAGGCCTTGCACCGCGAAATCGCCAAATTGCCCGTCCCGAAATAGCGGGTTGTCAATCACGACACCGGCGATGTCGAGCCCCTGTTCGCGCGCAACCGCCAGGACATCGACCGCCATAAGCCCTTTGGCGACGACCGACCAGCGACCCAGATTAAGTCGGCGTGCCCGATCTATCAGTGACATTGCGCGCAAGCGTCGGTGCCTTCGGTCCGCCGTGCTTCCAATGAAACGCCCAGGCCAGACCAGCCCCGCAAGATCGACACTCTGCTCCAGCTCGGCGCGCAATTGGCCAAATTCGATATGATAGTGAGAAAGCCGCGCGAAGTCCGGTAGCCACGGCTTGTAGCCGCCGGCGAAATGCATAATGCCCGGGTCCTGCCGGACAGCCGTCAGCAACTCCGGCGACAGGCGCAGCGTCGCTGCGGCGGAGTCGGTGAAATAAGACGTGAAATTCCAGGACGGCGAAAGAGATTGCCAGTCGTCAACCAGAACAGCGTTGAGCGGCCCTTCCTCGTGGAATGGGAGCGTCCCGCCAGGGCCCGCGACAGCGCCTCGCACCGCGTCTTCCACTCGACTGAGGACGCCTTGATTCCGCCAGCGGACGAGATCCATGAGCAACATGCCGCTGTTAAAAAAGCCGTTCGGAAAACGTTCCAGCATAGTCCTGCTGTCCGCCGCCCAGCCATGCGCAACCGCGCCGAGCGGACGACCATCGAGCGGTTGTTCCCATAGTTCCGTCAGGTCGTGGCGAACGATGACGTCGGAATCCAGATAAATCAGCCTATCGAGGTCCGGTAGTAGATCGGCCAGATAGAGCCGGCGATAGGCCGCGGTCGATGCGGTGCCGTAGACGCGGTGCTCGGCTCCAAGCGCCACTTCCGGCGTCGCCTCGACAACCGTGCCGCCGGCGCCGAAATGCGCCAGTACGGAGCGAAGAAATTGCGCCAAACCGGGCGCACGATCGATCACCAGATAAAAGTGGAGCGGTCGCGAGGCGCTTCGCATCGCCGATGCGATGACCGTTGCCGCCGGCAGCGCCAGATGCCGGTCGAAGCAGAGCGCCACGCTCACTGGCTCGGTCATGAACGCCTAATGCGCGGCAAAATCGGCCACGACGACAATGCCTTCGGCCAGGAGTTTCTGCAAATACGCCATCGTTTGATCGAGGCAGTCCGCCTCCTCGATCTCGTATTCCTCGACCAGCCGGCGCACCAGTTGACGAACGCCGATCGGCGTTTCGATCAGCGCCCAGATTCGCGCGCTTGGTCCAGTGAATGCAAAGCACGTACCGCTGGCGATATCCATCGCGAGCGTCTCGTCCGGCGCTTGCGTGGACAAGACTTCGGTGTCGCGTTGCACGATCGCGTCGATCGTCAGAAGCCCTCTTGTCATGTTCGTCACCCTTGCGGCTTCGTCACCTTGCGGCGGCCTTTCATGGCATCCGGCCAGAGCAGGATGCCTTTTCCTCGAGTCGGAATCCTGCTCCGGCTTTTTGTTTTAGCATGTCCTTTTCGCAAAACCGGCCGCCACTCTTGCGGGACATGCTTTAGCCGGCCGCCAGATATTTTTCGATGCGTCCGGCGGTTTCCAGCAGTTCCGAAAATTCGCCGCTGCAACTGAGCTCGAGCGTCGGTACATGGCTTACGATATTCAGCCATTGTTGCCAAACCGCCGCGGGCGACTCGGCGACCGGCACCAAATCCGTGCTGCGCACTTGGAGCGGCCAATCGGCCACGGCGTCCAGCGGGCGGAGCTTCCGGATTCCAAGCGGCCCCCGCTTGATCCGGATGAGCGCCTTCAATGGCTGGCCATCGTGCCATAATTCGGATCGTTCCGAACCGCGAAGCCATGCGGGCCCGACCAGGAATTTTCCCTCCTGGGTATTGGCAAGCGGCAGATCGTTGTCGGTGTAGCCGAGATAGTCGAGCGCCGACTGCGAAAGCTTGAGCCGTGCCGCGCCCGGCCATGCTCGCGGTATCGCCCCGGCGACAGCCTTCACCGGGAGCAGGTCGTCGCTGACGACCGCATGGCCGCTTCGCCCCAGCGCAGCCGCGAGTGTGGATTTGCCGACACCCGACATGCCCGAAAGCGCGACAATGCCACCGCCAATGCTGACGCCGCTCGCGTGGAGCGGCAACAAGCCACGCTGATAAATCACGCTCGACATCACGCGGCTCGCGGCCATGTCCGCGATATCACGTCGGTCGGCGCCAGGCAGGCACTCGATCGTCACGTGCTTGCCCTGCACGACCTCGTAGCGAAACAGCGTCCGAGCCGCCGCCCGACGCAATCCAGGTGCGTCGATCGGTGTTTGTTCGACTTCGCCCAATCGCAATGTCAGCCTGCGATCCGGTTCGGTCGCGAACGCGTCGCAGAGCTGGAGCTGGGCAATCTCCAGTTCCGAATCGATGTCGAGACCGTAGGCGCGGTAGTGAAAGCGCGTGGCCGTCATGCATTGCCGCCTTCGATGGAGCGGATGAAACGGCCGGCGGACACTGCTCGCAGCAGCGCGTAGCGATAATTCGTCACGATACCCGGCCGATTCCAGTCGCCCGAAGGCCACTCGTCGATCAGGCGCTTCAGGCGGGGCAGATCGAGAAGCCGCGAGGCGACTGGCGAATGTCCCAGTCGATCGATCTCTGCCGCCACGTCGTCTCGGCCCGCCTCGAGTGTCTCATGCCAGTTGGCCGCCTGCAGCCCGCGCCGCGTTTCAAGCCGCACCACGTCCGGCAGCGCTCCCTCCATCAGCCGACGCATGAGCGAGCGCGTCTCGCCGCGGCGCAGGAATTGCTCCTCGGGGATGGCAAAGCAGAACTCGACAATCCGTTTGTCCATCAACGGATCGCGCTGGTCTATGCCATGCGTCGCGAGCAAGCCCAGGCGGTATTCCCCCGTGTCGAACCGACTCAACGCCCGCACGCGGCCGGCGCGATCGAGGCGAAACCGACGAACGTCGGACGGCCAGCCGGCGCCCTCCGCCGCGCGTTGAGCGTGTCTTAGAAAATCCGCCTTCAACGCACTGACCTGCGCCTGCGGGTCGACGCGGCCACGGCACCGATCCCAGAGGCGAAACGTCCAGAGCGGGAGGAACGGAGCGAATGCCGATGCGATGATGGCGCGGGGGCTCATCGCGCCGCGCCGCACGAGCGCTGTGCCCTCGCCGATCGCCGCTCCCCATCTGCCGGCGGCAATGCTGTTCGCGAGCAAGGACAATCCATCATAACTCAATGCCAGATTGCCGAAATCGCCGCCCAGCATGACGCGGACGTCTCTCGCCCGGGCGGCGTCGGCGATGGCCCCGATCCATCCCCAATTGCAGAGATTGAGAACGTAGCGGTCGAGGGCGAAGATCGCCGCGTCCACGCCGTCCAGACAAGATCGCCTCGTCTTGGCAATGGCCACATGGTCGATATTGGGATGGGCGACTGCGACCGCCTGCGCATGGGGCCATTCATCGACGAACCGGCCGGGCGAACTGCCCGCGTAACCAGGGCGCGGAACTGCCGTAAAGGCCAACAGCCGCTCATTTGTAGCGGCCAGGTGCCGAGCCGCGGTCACGGCGACGGCTGCGCTGTCGAGACCGCCGCTCAGCTGCGTCGCGACCTTACCAATACGCCGCAGCCTGCAGGCGACGGCGTCGTCGAGAAGCGCCTTGGCGGCCTCGATATAGTCCTCGTCGCGTCGGAAGCGGAGCGGCGCGACCTGGTCCGCACTCCAATAGCGATGCAGACTGACCGCGTCGGCCGTCACCGTCAGAGTGTGGCCGGGCGGCACGCGGAAAATGCCACCAAAGAACGTCTTTGTTCGATCGTAGCTCAGCAGCGCCAGCGCCGCGCGCATCGTTTCTTCATCAAGTTCGCGCGGAACGTCCGGCAATGCGAGCAGACCTTTCGGCATAGTGGCGATCGCGGTAAATCCGCGCGCCCGATGGAAGAACAACGGGCGATCGCCGAGATGATCGCGGCCGCAGAACAGGCGTCGCCGTCGCGCGTCCCAGATCGCAAACGCGAACCGGCCGCAAAGATGATCGCAGCAATCGGCGTCCCAACGCTCATAGGCCGCCAGTATGAAATGGCTGTCGGGCGGCGAAGCACTGCCCGCCCGATCGAGATTCAGAAGACGCGCCAGTTCATCGCGATTGTCGATCCGCGCATCGGCGACAAGATGCACAGACCCGTCGCGGCAGGAGAGCGGTTGACGATCCGCGGCATCTTCCGGCACGACCGCCATCAAACAATGGCCGAGTGCGATGTCCCGATCCTGCCAAAGACCCTGCCGCGCGGGGCCATAGATTGCCAGCGCCTTGAGCATCCGCGCGACATCGTTCCCGGCCGCGGGTTTCCCATCGTGGTGGAAGATGGCTGCGATGGCGCTCATCGGAACTCGCTGCGGGGACGCAAAGACAGCCTCCGGGCCAGGAGACCTGTCGCTAAAAGACTGAAAGCACACATACTATTTTCGCCGCCTGGGCCGCATTGCGGGCCGCAATATTGCCGTTAGACTGATCTCCGTCAGGAGATCACAGATGACCCAGTGGGTCGATACCGGTCCCAAACCCTCGCCCAGAGACGGGGCCATTCTGGCTCTTCTCAAACAGGCTGCTGTCCAGCGCCCGGACGACATCCCGCTGCAGCGCCGGCTTGCCCAGGCGCTGACCGCGACGCGCGCGCTGGACGCGGCGATCGAGACATGGCAGCGCGTGGCCGCGGCAACCCCGCACGACGCCACGGCGTGGTGTGAACTCGGCCGGCTGCTGCTGGAAAACCGGCAAGTGCCGCAGGCTGTGGAAGCGTTCGAGCAGTTGTGCGCGCACACGCCGCATCGTGCCGGCAGTTACATCCATTTGGAACGCGCCTTGCGCGCCCTCGGCGCAAAAGACGCCGCCGAGGCTGCGTTGGATCGCGCCATCGCCCTGTCGCCGGACGATCCGCTGTGCACGCGCGCCGTGGGACGACGACTTCTGCGTGCAGGCATGGGCGCAGCGCTCGCCGAACATACCCTTTCGGCCGCAAACCGCCTCGGCTGGAGCACATGGCTGATCGATCATTTCCTCGCCGCTCATGCCCTTCAGGGCCACACTGCCGAAGTCGCAGCGATGCTGAACTACGACGGCCTCGTCCGCCAAGAGCTGGTCACGCCGCCGGAGCCCTATGCCTCGTTGCCGGAATTCAACGCCGCAATCGCCGAAGAACTAAGCGAGGGTCTGCGGCCGATCTCGACAGAGGAATACCAGACCGATTTTATCAACAAAGGAGTCGCACTGACCGGCGGCGCAGTGGATGCGGCACACTACGCGGATCGCCCGACCCCTGCCTGCGAGGCTTTGATCGGGCTTTTCAAGCAAACCTATGCGGCCTATTGCGTGACTGCCGCAGCGGCCAGCCACCCGACACATTGGCAGTTGATGCCTGCTCGCGCGTCCATCGTGGGCGGCGGTCATGTCACCCGGCGGACCGCCCACGTCAAGCCGCACACGCATGCCGGAAGCTGGCTTGTCGGCGTCTACTATGTCGCGGTTCCGCAAACCGACGCCGACGACACCAGCAGTTGCCTTGAATTCGGACCACCCGTCGACCTCGAGGATGTTCCGCAGGGCGTTTGGCCGCACTATCTAATACGCCCGTCGCCGGGGCTATTCGTTCTGTTTCCCGGCTATATCAGTCATTGGACCGTGCCTAACACGGCGGAAGAGGCTAGAATCGTCCTCTCATTCGACGTTCAGCCCGCGACTGCATAACGGGCCAGCTACTGCCCGCCGGTGGCGGCCCTGAGCCGGTCTATCAGGAGTAGACGGCGTTATCGCCGCCGAGGCCGGTGAACCCGCTTTGCGCCTGCGCGGCATCGAGCTTCTCGTAAGCGAGCGGCTGCCAGGTCGCACGCTTCTTCGCCGGGGCTGACGAGAACACCGGTTCTGCCGCGCGGACGGATTCCATAGGCTTTTCCATGAACGATCCCCCAACACCCCTCACTCGCGCGCACGCCCCCCGCGACGGAACGATTAGCATTTCGACGCCTCGCCGTCCTGTCAAGCTGGTCCTTTCACGGACCCAGCGGGATCTCGATCGCCTGGCGACAGGCTGCCAAGCCCCTCTTCCACCGGCGCGGCAAAATGCTGGTCAGCCAGCCGGCAGGGGTTCGGCGCCTCAATCGCTCGACAAGATCACGTTCTTCAAGATCGGATAGATCTGGTTCTCCCAGCGCTTGCCGGAGAATACGCCGTAATGGCCGACGCCGGCCTGCATGTGGTGGCGCTTCAGATAGGGACGCAGCTTGCTGCACAATTCGTGCGCGGCGACGGTCTGGCCGACGGCGCAGATGTCGTCGCGCTCGCCTTCCACCGTGAGCAGCATGGTGCGGCGGATCGCGCTCGGATCGACGCGCTCGCCGTGCCATTCGAGTTTGCCGAGCGGCAGCGCGTGCTCCTGGAAGATCAGCCGCACGGTTTCCAGATAGAATTCGGCGGTGAGATCGAGCACCGCGAAATACTCGTCGTAGAAGGCCTTGGTGACCGCGGCCTTTTCCAGTTCGCCGGCGGCGAGATTTTCGTAAAGTTCCTTGTGCGCCTTGACGTGGCGCTCGATGTTCATGCTCATGAAGGCGACGAGCTGGACGAAGCCCGGATAGACGCGGCGGAACGCGCCCGGATAGCGCAGCGGCACCGATGCGGTGAGCGTGCGCTCGAACCAGTCGATGGTCTGCTTCTTGGCGAGTTCGTTGACCTTGGTCGGGTTGACCCTGGTGTCGATCGGGCCGGCCATCAACGTCATCGACCGCGGCTGCGCCGGATTGCCGGCCTGCGCCATCACCGCGGCGGCGGCGAGCACGGCGACGCAGGGCTGGCACACCGCCAGCACGTGGGCGCCCTGCCCCATGGCTTCGAGAAATTTGATGATGTGATCGGTATATTCGTCGACGCCGAAGCGGCCGGCGGTGAGCGGCACGTCGCGCGCATTGTGCCAGTCGGTGATGTAGACGTCGTGATCCGGCAGCATGGTGCGCACCGTGGCGCGCAACAGCGTCGAGAAATGACCGGACAACGGCGCCACCAGAAGCACCCGCGGCTGCGCGGTGGCGATGTCCTTTTTGAAGTGCAAGAGCGTGGCGAACGGCGTGACGGCGGCGGCCTCCTCGCGCACTTCGACCTCGCGGTTGCCGACGGTGATGCTGTCGATGCCGAACGCCGGCCTTGTATGGGTCAGCCCGGCCCGCGCGATCAACTCGTAGACCGCGGTGAGGTTGCGCATCGCCGGATGGTCGGCGAGCAGCGGCGGATGGCCGGACGTGGCCGCCATGCCGGCCCAGGCCCGGACCGGCTCCATGATGTCGGTTTGCAGCTGATAGGCAAGATACAGCATCCGTTATCCACGGGCGCCGCGGACCGTCCGACGACGGACCCTACCGAGCCCCCAAGCCGAGAAAGCTAGTGCATTTTTTGTTGCACTGCGACAAGAATATGAACATCCTGCACAATTGGCGAAGGGGCAAGTGCTGAATCGCCCGGCCGCAGCTCTTCCTCAACGGTCCAGGCGGCCGGCACTTGTCGTTAAGTGTTTGATTTCGGCCCAGATTTAATAGAGAATACGCTGATGTCCAAGGCCACTTTGACGCTCGCCAGCAAGAATTACGGCTCATGGTCGCTGCGCGGCTGGCTGCTGTGCAAGATGGCCGACCTCGATTTCGAGGAAAAACACGTGTCGACCGACGACCCGTCGACCCGGGCGGAGCTCTTGTTGTTGTCGCCGTCCTTCCTGGTGCCCTGCCTCGACCATGACGGGCTGAAAGTGTGGGATACGCTGGCGATCGCCGAATATCTGCATGAGATCAATCCCAAGGCCGGGCTGTTGCCGGCGGACCAGAAAGAACGCGCCCATTGCCGTTCGATCTGCGGCGAAATGCATTCCGGCTTTGCCAATCTGCGCTCGGCGATGCCGATGAACATCAAGGCGCATTTCCCGAACTTCAAATCCTGGGCCGGCGCGCGCGGCGACATCGAGCGCATCCTCGCGATCTGGCGCGAATGCTTCACGGCCCATGGCGGACCCTATCTGTTCGGCAAGAAGCCGAACGCGGCCGATGCGATGTACGCGCCGGTCTGTTCGCGCTTCACCACCTACGATGTGGCGGTCGACGCCGGCGCGAAGGCCTATTGCAAATCCGTCATGGCAATGCCCCACATGCAGGAATGGATCGCCGGCGCCAAAGCAGAGCCCGACGAGCTCGAGGAACTCGACGTCGAGTTCTGACGCGGCGTATCGCCGCCCGCGGTCGCCCCCTCACTTTGTCGTTGCAACGCCGAGCGGCCCTCTCCGGCAAGAGGGCGAGCGCGCGGACGCCGGGATTTCCGACGCCGGCCTAATCCCACTTCATCTGTCCCGAATAGGCCCAGTCGACGAGGCGGCCGTCGCCGTGGGCGAGGCCGGCGATCTCGGTCATTTCCGCGTCGGAGAGCGCGAAGTCGAAAATGGCGGCATTTTCGGTCAGCCGCTCGAGCTTGCTGGTGCGCGGGATGACGGCGATGTCGTGCTGCACCAGGTAGCGCAGGCAGATTTGCGGCGCGGACTTACCGTGCGCGGCCCCGATGCGGGTGAGCACCGCGTCGTTCTTCGCCGTGCCGCGCGCGATCGGACTATAGGCGATCGTCGCCATGCCGTGGGCACGGCAGGCCGCGATCACTTTCGATTGGTCGAGGAACGGGTGGCATTCGATCTGGTCGCACACCAAAGGCTCGCTCGCGATCGCATGCGCTTCCTCGATCAGCGCCACGGTGAAGTTGGAAACGCCGATGTGGCGGGTCAGTCCGTCGCGCTTGACCTTGCACAGCGCGCCGAGCGTTTCCGCAAGCGGGATATGCGGATTGGGCCAGTGCAACAGCAACAGATCGACTTCGCTGAGCCGCAGCCGCACCAGGCACTCGCGCGCGGCGCGTTCGAGCTCGCGCGGCGCGAAGTGCGACGGCCAGATCTTTGTGGTCACGACCAGATCGCGGCGCCGCACCCCCGAGGCGCGGATGCCGTCGCCCACTTCACGCTCGTTCTCGTACATTTCCGCGGTATCGACGTGGCGGTAACCGAGCCGGAGCGCCTGCTCGACCACCCGCGCACAGCCGCGCCCGCGCAGATCCCAGGTGCCGAGCCCGAGCAACGGGATTTCGGCGCCGTTGGCCGCGACCGTGGGGATTGGTCCGATCGTATTCACGTATCCCATTTCGGCGCTTGCGGCGGACTGACGATGCGCGCATCCGGCCGCTTCAGATTTCCGATCTCCGCCATCTCCGCATCCGTCAGCTTGAAGTCGAGGCTGCCGAGATTTTCAGCCAGCCGCTCGCGTTTGGATGTGCGCGGAATCGGAATGATGTGCTGTTGCTCGAGGAAGCGCAAGGCGACCTGCGAGGCCGACTTGCCGTGGCCACGGCCAATGCGCTGCAACGTCTCGTCGCCCGGCACCTTGCCGCGCGCCAGCGGGCAGTAACCGACCACCGCCATGCCGTGCCGGCGCGCCGCAGCAATCACTGGGGTCTGATCGAGATAGGGATGGGCTTCGATCTGCAAAGCCGCGATCGGCTCGCTCGCCGCACTCACCGCTTCCTCGATCATGGCGATGTTGAAATTCGCCACCCCGATATTCTTGGCGAGGCCTTCTTTTTTGACCTTGCACAGCGACGCGATCGATTCCGCCAGCGGGATTTGCGCATTTGGCCAATGGATCATCAACAGATCGACGAAGGGCAACGCCAGTTTCTCGAGACTTTCGTCGACCGAGCGCTCGAAATCGCCCATCGCCAGCCTGCTGAACCAGACCTTGGTGGTGAGAAAGACGTCCTCGCGCTTGACGCCGGAGCCGCGCAGGCCGGAGCCGACCTCGCGCTCGTTGCCGTACATCTGCGCCGTATCGAGATGCCGGTAGCCGAGATGCAAGGCCGCCTCGACCATTTCGACGCACAAATCCTCCTTCAGCGTCATGGTGCCGAAGCCGATCACTGGAATCCGCGCGCCATGACTTTCAATCACGTCCATCCCCAGCTCCTGGTTTCATCGGTCGAGTTTTCTATGATTTACAGCATGTCCCGCAAAAGTGGAGGCCGGTTTTGCGAAAAGGACATGCTAAAACATGTGGCCCGGATTGCGAATGCAATCCGGGGGGAAATTTGCGGCGGGTCAGAACCCGGATCGCGCATTGCGCGATCCGGGCTACCGGCCGTATTCAGCGCGCCTTGCCGAGCACAGCGAAGGCGGCCTCGGGGGCTTGCTCGATGACTTTGAGGAGGGCGCGCGCCGGCCCGCGCGGCGAGCGCTTGCCCTGCTCCCAATTGCGCACGGTTTCGACCGGCACGCCGATCCGGGCGGCAAACGCGGTCTGGGTCAGGCCGGTTTGGCCGCGCACATTGCGGGCATAGGTCGCGTCGTTGAGCCGTTCGTCCGAAGCGCGCGCGGCCTGATGCGCGGCGCTCGCGATCGATCGCGGATCGCTCGGGATGGCGCGCTCGCTGCCGTCCGGCAGCACCTCGACCAAACGTCCGTCCGCTTTCAATCGCACGCGCAGCATGGCGCTCGCTCCGGCGGTTGCCCCGGCATTTTGGGCTGACGCGCATCATAGCTGATTCGTCATGGATTCAATGAGTTATAGAGTTATAAGCCATCCTGCCCCGCGAAGCGGGGAAGGGGGACCGGCCCGAAGGGACGGTGGAAGGGGCGCGGGCTTCGCCGCTCCTCCTGCAACGAAAACGAAGCATCGAGTCAGACGCCCCCTCCACCATGCTTCGCATGGTCCCCCTCCCCCGCTTCGTTGCACTACGCAGGGGAGGAGGAAGAAACCCACTGCCCGACTAGGGCACCGACCTACTCGGCCAATGCCGACGCCCTGATCAGATGCTACAAAGTCCTCAGCCGGTCCCGCGACCGCCGAACGGAGGCTTTGCCGTGCAGAACCTGCAGATCGACGCCGGGCGGCTGTGGGATTGCCTGATGGATGCGGCGCGGATCGGCGCGACGCCGAAGGGCGGCGTGTGCCGCCTGACGCTGACCGATCTCGACCGTCAAGTGCGCGATTGGTTCAAGACGCAATGCGAGGCGCTCGGCTGCACCGTCACAGTCGACGAACTCGGCAGCATGTTCGCGCGCCGGCCCGGCAAAAGCCCCGATCTGCCGCCGATCGCCATGGGTTCGCATCTCGACACCCAGCCGACCGGCGGCACTCGAGATCCTCGAAACGCCGGCCTCGCCGGCCGGGCGTGCAATAGCAGGCGCCATCGCATTGTTCTTCGCGCTGGCGATTGTTTGGGCCACGTTTGGACGCGTCGACATCATCGCAACGGCAACTGGTAAAATCGTCCCGACCGGTCGCAGCAAGGTGATCCAGCCATTCGAGACCGGCGTCGTGCGCAATATCCATGTGCATGACGGCCAGCCCGTGAAGGCGGGCGACGTCTTGCTCGAACTCGACCCCACGATCAATACGGCGGAACGCGACCGCATCGCGACCGAGCTTATCGCCGCGCAACTCGACGTGGCACGACTTCAGGCCGCATTGGCGGGTGCCGACGATCCCGACGCCGAGATGACGATACCGCAAGGCGCCACGGCCGCGCAGGCGCAGATGCACATCACTCTATTGCGCAATCAAATCGTGGAATTTCACGCGAAGCTGGCTAATCTTGACCATCAGATCGTGGAACATGAGGCCAATCGCGCGGCGGTCGCCGCTACCATCGAAAAGCTCAAAATCGCAATTCCAATATTGCAGCAGAAGGCGGATGCGCGGGAATATCTCGCCGACAAGGGACTAGGTTCGAAGATCGCCTATTGGGAGAATCAACAAGATCTGGTCGAGCACCAACAGGAGCTTCTGGTGCAGACCGCAAGATTCAATGAAGCGACAGCGCAAGTGGCGGGCCTGCAGCAGCAGAAGCTCCAAACCGGCGCGGAGTATCGCCGTACCAACTCGAGCGATCTGACGCAAGCGGCGCAAAAGGCGGCGGGGCTGCAACACGCGCTGGTCGGGGCCGAGGAGAAACGCCAGCTGCAGACCTTGACGGCTCCGGTCGACGGCACCGTGCAGCAAATCGCGGTGCATACGGTCGGCGGTGTGGTGACTCCCGCCGAGCAGTTGATGGTCGTCGTGCCGGTCGATGCCCATCTTGAAGCCGAAGTGATGGTCTCCAACCGAGATATCGGTTTCGTCGACGCCTGCGAACCTGTACAGGTCAAGATCGACACCTTCAACTTCAACTTCACCCGTTACGGCCTCCTGCATGGCACCGTCCTCAGCGTCTCGCAGGATGCCATCGTGCGCGAGAAACCCACGGCGAATAAACCGGGCTCATCCCCGCAAACGATGGGCGCGCTGTCCGACACGAGCGAGCCGCAGGGACAGGAGCTTGTCTATGCGGCCCGCATCGCGCTCGACAGCACGCAAATGCAGATCGAGGGCAAGCTCGTCAATCTTACGCCCGGCATGGCGGTCACCGCCGAGATCAAGACCGGCTCGCGGCGAGTCATCGAGTATCTCCTTTCGCCGCTGCTGCGATATAAACAGGAGAGCCTGCGCGAGCGATGAGGACGCTTCTACGAGGACCAAGCCATCTCTCAATGCTGATCGCCGCGGTGGCGTGGCCTGATCGATTTCGCGGAGTTGGACGAGAACATGGCTCGCGCTTTGCAGTCGAGTATCAGGCGCAATAGGCGGGCCAACTTGGGGCAGGCCAAGTCTCGCGAGCCAGCGAATTTCGCATAGGAGCTTTCTCGCGCCAGGGCTATTCGATCAACCGTCACTTGCGCTATGGAAAATCGCACTAAAAGAAAATTTCGTGAGCATTTAATGTGAAATGCGCGCGACGGGATGCGGAAATGGCGGGGCGCGTCATGAGCGAGCGTCGTACTGTCTCCTGCGCACTGCGCCAGCGAGAGGTCCTCGCTTACCGATCTGATCAAGCCGTGCCGCACGGCATTCTTATCCAGCACCCCGCTCATGCTGAATTAATCGCTCGAACAATTATCAAATTCGATTCCGTCGCCTCCATCTCGGCATTAGTGGGGAGGGGGATGTGACGGAACGCGCCGGCAGCAATTTGCTGGAAAGTAACGCATCGGTGCGGTCGGAACGCGCCAATTCAGAGACGATGGAGGCGCCGCGTGAGCCGGAACAGCCGGTCCGCGTGCAACCCGAATTCTCCAGAGAATTTGACGATTGGCCCACTAGCCATCGTGTTGCGCTGGACCAATACGCAGATGCAGGTCCAAGATCGGCCCGACAATCTTTCGCCCGGCATGGCTGTAATGGTCGAGGTCAAGACCGGGTCGCGGCGCATTATCTCTTACCTTTTGTCGCCGCTTCTCAAGTTCAAACCGGAGCCGATACGTGAGCGATGAGGGGGCAATCGAAATGTAGTAGTGGGTAGACTTATGTAGTCCGCCGCAATGTCGGTCCGAAAGGGGCTGGAGGTAGTGCGTATTCTTGAGTTTCAACTGAACGCTCTGCTGTTAGGGAGACTGCTTACTTATGACAACCGCGATGAATGACTTGGCGTCGCGCGTTAAGCGCGCAAAATTCCAGCTTATCGCGGGTGTCCCGGTAATTGCGGAAGCCTGTTTATTACCTCTCGTATTCATATTTTTCATATGCGGATGGGAACTCTCGCAATTTGCAAGCAGTCTAAAAAGTCCGCCGACACTTTCATTTCTTCGTGACCAATACCAGTTTCTTTTGTTGCGTGGCGTCGATCCAGTGTCGGCCGCATTGCCATTACGACTCTTTGAGATTCTGATCTGGATTCTAATACCAGTCGGAGTTCTTCGTGTGAGCTTATGTTCACTTCTATTTACCACCATAAGCACGCGCAAGGTTTTTCAGTCCCACGGAATTTCGATCATAAAGTTCTATCTAGCCTTCTTGTTCATGCTTCTATTATCCTGGGGTTCGATGGATCTAAAAAATATAACCGCTGTGCCATCACTTGATGGCTTGCTGACGAAATCTCCATTCATTTACATTTTTTTGGAAGCATTCTCGTTCGTATTTATGGCAATCGTGATTTTTGAGGCGCTTGTTTTGCAGATTGACATCGCTGTGACCTCGGCTCGCGCTCGTAGATCTTGCCAATCAATCTGTAACTCGGAACGGCTAAGCAATGACTGAGCCCTTGCAAGGCGCCGCTTCAGAACCGACAGTGGGAACAGACGGTTATATTCTTGACATGCCGTCCAATTTTTATGAGGGCGCTTTCACACTTTGGAGGGAAGTCTATCCTGCCGGAGAAGAGATTATCGAGCTCGCGTCAACGTGGGCTAATCGTGTGTTTGTACCAGCCGGCATCGCTGCGGATGCGATAAAGGGCGGAGCACGGGGGGGAGTACCAGGGGCAGTAGAGGGCGCAACAGAAGGGGCGTTCACTTCTATTGGTGACATTACGGTGACACTGCACTTAATTCCCCGCCACCCACCCGCACAGACAAGTTAGCAAGCGTAGCCCGGATGGAGCGGCAGCGAGATCCGAGACCGGTGTTTGAGCCGCTCAATCGTTCCCGCATTCCGCTCCACTCCATACGCGCTACATGCTATTCGGCCGCCTCGATCAGCGTGATATCCTTTTTCAGAAGCGCATTGACGAGGTCATTGAGCGGCATGCCGCGCGCCTGCGCGCGGGCGGTGAGAAAGGCCAGCACGTCCGGATCGAGATGCACCGGCGGTGCCAGGGCCGCATCTTGACGGAAAAATCGGCCACGCGGAGCTTTCGAGAAATCGTATTCGTCCTTCATGTCACCGCTCGTGGCATCCGTCGCCGTTCAAGGCTCCGGAGCCTGTCATCGGGCCGCCCAAAGGCCCCCCCCTTGGCGGCAGCAAGCGTAGCCCGGATCGGCGCGCCCACATCCGGATTCTGCCTCTCCGGGCGATATCCCGCATACGGCTACGCTCATACCGACTGCTGCCCTCATTCCAAATCCGTGACACCCTGTGACCCCTTGCTTGAAAAGCTTCGGCCGCACCGCCATTTATGCCTGGCCAGCATTGGAGGCCGAGATGATCACTGAACGGCTGCAAAAATCGCGCGAGTTCATCGAGGGCGAATGTCTCAAAGCCGCAAGTGCCCAAAATCTATGTCGGGACCTCAAACACGTCAGGATTCGGCGATTGTTTACGACCAGCCCCGCGGCAAATTGGGAAGCTGCCGAATTCGACCCTCCGCTATCGGCGGTCGGCGAATGCATGGCGCAAAAGGCGATCAGCTCGCTCCCCGACAGCTATGCGCTGGCTGACGGAGAAAATAGCTACCACACGTCGCGATTCGAGTTTTGATTTGGGCCCCGCCCCCGCGGGCTTTTTCATTTGCTCTCGGCGTTCCGGCGACCGATAGGCGCCGGATCTTGCCGGGCTTGAGCTGACTGCCGCTCGCAGAGCTTGATCGAAGCGGGGAATTCATCCCGCTTTTTCTTCAGAGCATTTTCCGGAAAAAGCCTGCCCTCGGACGTGATCCGAGGGTCGACAGCGGTTTTCCGTAGAAAATGCGACAAATAAAAAATCTTAAAGCGCTTTTCGATTCGATCTAATCGGGAAGCGCTCTAAGGTCGTTACGGTTCTGATTTCGATGATCGGCGCGACAAGACATGCCGCACCAAGACATGGCGTGACAAGACATGCCGCATCAAGACATGGGCGCAACAAGAAGCGGCCAGGACCTGAGCCGACTGGAGGTAAGTGGCTTCGGTTCGGCCAAGGCCGCCTCAGCTCGGCCACCCTACAGAGTTATCCGAGCCGGCCGAGATAGTAAGCGCCTCGGCTTGCGTCGCCTTGATGCTGATCAATGGCGCTGGAACCAAAAATAAGACCGCGCCAGCCGAAAGGCTTGTGGCGTTTGCGCCCTAGCACCGGTCCGGGCTGTCGCGAGATTGCCTCGGGCACCTCGCCGAGACAGCCCGCCGAAGCGCTCCGTCCGGAGCCCACTCGAGATCGAAGCAAGCGCGCCGCAGCCGAGACCGTGAAATCCTCCCGACCCACTCAAAATGCCGGGCGTGTTGTGTGACTCGTTCGGCGTTGTGAGCCCTTCCGCTTTGGGCACTCGGTAGGAGATCAGCTTAGGGGGCTGTTCCCTCGGCGGAAGGGCTCGAATTCACAATAATGGAGATTCCTGATGACTTGCTGACAAGCGGCCAGAACTTCCTATGACACACTCGACAGGTAAGATGGTCCCGCGCCTGTGCGCGTGCGGTGCGAAAGGCCAGCACTTCCGGGTCGAGATCGACCGGCGGCGCCAGGGCCGCATCCTGGCGAAAGCGCCGGCCGCGTCGGATTTCGCGGGCTCCGCCATCGGGCCGGCCAACGGCCAAACCCGCTCCCTCAGCCCGCTCTTTGATGTCGGTCACTATGACAGTGACATGTTCCTTGACATGCGTCCCCGCTACGGTTATATTCCTTGCGAATCATCTCGCTCACGTCAGGGACGCCAGCCGGTGACTCCGGCTGGCAGGAGCGAGTGCGGTTCCCGCGGGCGGGGTCTCGTCAGCCCCGCTCTCGGGCGGCTCCGGGTCAATACGCCC
>Ga0181527_1001452_pt1 | contig 24370 bp, 22 predicted proteins | sample PEATcosm2014_Bin_30_FD_119762 | JGI IMG/M metagenome (GOLD analysis project Ga0181527, IMG submission 119762) | Peatland microbial communities from MTU Mesocosm Facility, Houghton, MI, USA - PEATcosm2014_Bin06_60_metaG | ecosystem: Environmental > Terrestrial > Soil > Wetlands > Peat | place...
ACTCCATTCCCCTACCAGCAACCCCACGCTCAAAATACGGGGTTGAAAAACCGAGGGGATGAAACGGCCTGCCACTTTCAGCGATTTCTTGATCCATCCCTCCACAAACGTGGACAAATCAAAACGGGTTTCGAACAACGGCAATAAGAGAATAGGGGCACCATCTTTTAACACCACGATGCTCCGCAGGTTAAAACCGTCTATACCCGATTCTTGCAGCAGAAAAAGAAGGGGGGCAGTGATGGAAGGTTCCGGGAAAAGCCGTCCAAGTTCTGCCGCCGGTACTGCGTCTAACCGCGGCACGCAATTGCAGGTAAGGTTATTCATGGCCTGTCGGTCTCCGATTCAAAAGGGCGATGGAAAGCCACATCTTCACCTGGGGAAGCGAACGTACCCATAAGGACTCGCCGGCTCCTATGGGAAACCGCGCTAGGGCCTTCCCTGATAAGCCCACCGGAAAGACATACCCGCCGTCAGCCTCTACTACCCCCCCTACCGACGGATAGACGGTAATTTGCCGCGGATCCACAAGGTGGAATGCACATCCCAGGGCCTTAACCACAGCTTCCTTGATAGACCAAAGCAGGGCTGATGCTTGTTCCACATTCCCGCCCGCCAACCTCAAGGTATGTTGAAGCTCCTCTGCATGGAAGACCAGGTGAAAAGGGTATTCTCTTTGGAATTCATCGGACCCTGCGACATCGATGCCGATATCGGATTCATCTCCACAGAGAGCGGCCCAGACTTTTCCTCCACCCTCGCTGAAGGAGATGGCGGGACCCCGATATTCTCCAAACAGGAGATGGGGCCTGCCAAACAGGTCGCGGACCACCTGAATTGGGAAAGCAGTTCTGTTGGAGGATTGACAGGGTTTCCAAAGAGGACTTTCCATCGCCATAAGGTGATCCCACAGGGTCGAGATGAGGCGGTGCTTGTCCCCTGCCCCGTTTGTTCGACATCTTTTGAGGGTTTCGGTGGCACATGGCCTATATGGTAAAGATGCATAGAAGACAGGTCCCCTTCGATGAACGAAACTCACGGCATGAACGGTTAATCCTTGGCAATCCTTTGCCACATCTACTCCCATCTTTCTCAATCTGCGTTCTTTCCGAGCCCTGAAGGCTCGGAAGGTGTAAAAAAATCAGAATAAGACCATTCCCAGAAGGATGGGGCGGTTGGAGAAACTTTAGAGCGGTACCTCACACGGTTAAACCTCAGGGCCAGAAACGGATTCATTTCATAGTTTTACTGTCGAAGATAGTAAACCATACCGTATCATACCCGCGATTCTAAAGTCTCGGAAATCGTCCCATCCTTTTGGGTCAAAGTGACCCGGGACCCATTTTTTCACACCTTATCAGTCCGAAACCCATTGCATCCGTAACCCATAAACCTGCATGATGGTGCGGCCTTGATCGTCAATCCCTCTCGCGTCCCAGGCGAGACCTTCGTCGTCCTGCGCCCGCATGCGGGCCTCCAGCGTTATCTGTTCCCCTACCTGGCATTTTCGCAAAAACCTCATCTCCCCAATCTCACTGGGAATCATTGATCGCCGCTCCGATGGGTCCATTGCAACGATGTAGAAGTTAACCAACTGCAAAAGGGCCTCGAAAAGGTAGGGAGAATATTGATATCGTGCGTTCCGCAGATTTGCGAAATCACTTGTCTTCCGGTAGGTGGTTCGGCCCCGTACCACCCCTGGACCTGCACCGTCAAGGAACTCCATCACGCGATATCTGCCTTCGAGGCCGCTGCGGTCTTTGTACCATTTAAGCACCTTTTTATGATCCATAGGCCTCGTCCTCAGTTCGTCCAGCCCGACAGGAAAATCGGGGAGCCCCTCCTCGAGATATCCTCCCCCACTATCCCCGCCATCAAGGATCACTTGGCCCTTGCAGTGCGAGGTGAAGCGGTCGGTCAATCTCCCGGCGGGGGAAATCTCCTGCGTTGCGAGAGAGACCTCGCACAATACCTCTCGAAGACCGGTGCCGGCTCGGCGGCAGGAGATCCTGGAAGGCCGTGGAACCCCGGGAGGACATTGGATCATGTCCATGAGCCGCACCTGGCGAACTCCTCGTACCTGCAGGTGGGGATACAGGATCCGGGCGGCTTCCATGAATGTCTCCAGAACCATGGCGGCTGAGACCAGAGGATGCTTGACAAACTTGAAAGGTTTGTGATCCGCGATCCAAAGATCCTTCTCCAGCGAGAAGGATCTGAAGGCCTCCAGTTCTTCCCGGCGGATGTCCAGGCAAGAGATCCTTTCTATCATGGGGAAGTCCTCGGGGCTGAAGGACACGGTGCCTCCATCCAGTTCTCCACTGGGCGAAGGACGGATTGTATCATTGAGCAGTGACGTCCTCACGGATGGCAGTCTCCTCATGAACATCACCCAAACGTCGTCGGCGGGGGCTACAAAGAGTTCCCGGCAGAACAACCCCGCAAGCTCATTTACATGGATGTACGCCGCGCCCTTCCGCTTCATCAGTTCCCGTACCTCCGGATCCTCGGCCATGCCCGCCCCCTCGACAGGGGGAAGCATCAAAGCCTTGAAGCGGATGGCACCGTCTTTCCGGCGGAGGGTTCTGAGTAACGCAGACATCATCCGGTTGGCTGCGGCGTAGTTGGCCTGGCCAGGATTCCCCTGGATTGCGGTCCCCGAGGAGAGGCCCACGAAAAACCTCAACCCGGCCCCTTCCGCAGACGAGAATAGATTCCAAGCTCCGAGGAATTTGACGTCCGTGACCATGGAGAAATCATCCGGGGTCATTTGGCTTAAGGGACCGTCCCTGAGGACTCCGGCGCCGTGAATGATCCCGTCGATCTTGCCATAACGTCTTGCCACCTCGCCCATAATCGCGCGGACCGCCTCGGGGTCAGTCACATCGCAAGTATGGTACGTTGCCTCGATCCCTGAGGAGTGTAAATCCGCCAGGGTCCGGGCGATCTCCGATGCCCTGTGGTCGAAAGTGAACGCCTCAGAAGACGAATGTTCGGGGTGCAGCTTTGCGGGATGGATGCCTGGATCGAGAGGAGTCCTCCCCAGAAAGACCAGGCGGGGCGTGAAAGGCACAAGGCAGCGGGCCAGGTGGGCGCTGATCCCGGTTGCGCCTCCAGACATCACGACAACGTCTCCAGGGCTCAGAGCCAGACTTGACGAATCCCCGAAGACCGATGGGGCTAAGTGCCCCTCCGAAGTGAAGACCCTCCCGTCACGATGAATGATCTCCACCACGGTGCATCCTCTGTCGAGAGCACCGCGTAGCGCAACGCGAAGGTCGGTATTCCTGTCGATTTCCAATGTGCGAAACTGGACCGATGGGTGTTCCTGCGCCGCGCTCAGAAAAAGTCCGAGCATCCCTTCCGCCAGCAGCCGACCGAGAGATTCGGACTCCTCCCTGGAATGGATCAGCACCACGAATTTCTTAGCCGGTGATTGAAGAAATGCCTTCAGGAGGAGAAAGAGCCCCCTAAGAAGCCGCGAAACATCCGCCATGCTTCTTAACCTTCCCGACCCGCCTTGACATAGGCTGATGACCATCCCAGAAAAGGGGGACAAGCCCGCCATTCTATCTACAGCCCTGGAGGCCCCTTCATCGGTTCGAATGTCGTGGCCCTCCTCGCCAGGACCGAGGTTCCCTTGCATGAATAGCATTGGAACCGTGCCAACCCCGTGATCCAGTCGGAGGATGTCCCCTGCACTTCTAACAATCCCGTCATCCCTGTCAGTTGAGAGAAGGAGGACTGACTCGCCTGGGCTCAATTCCATGGGAATAGAGGCCGCCAGCTCTACAGTGGCGTGGTTGAATACGAGCCGCTTTAAGCTCGCCTCATCCTCTGAGGACTTCAGGATTTCATCCCGCACTGGGTCGGGGTCAACAGTCTTGGTGGCCGGCTGCAGGCCGGTACCTCCCTGCCTGGCGATTATCTTGGAGATCCTCTGGGCGATGTCCTTCACGGTACGGACGCCTATAAAATCCTCCAATTCGATAGTGATCCCGAATTGGCGTTCCGCAGCATCCATGATGATGGGTAGGCGACTGGATCGGATGGAGAGGTCCCTTCTGAGATCCATATCGGGTTGGATCTCGTCCCTATTGAATCCTGTAGCGTCCATGATGATTCGAATAAGCCTCTCCATAAGATCTTGGTGTTCAGGCGTCACCGAGAGGAGCTGAGTCGCCTGTCCCAGAATGGCAGGGGTGGAATCGAGAGGCGGGGATGCCGGTTTCCCGGGAGAGACCAGCTTCTGGCCTTCGGGAGGTCCAGAACCCACAAGCATGGATTTGATAACGGATGATAGATCGCCTTCTTGAAATGTTGGGTCAAGCTCTTGGCGGATGGCTTCCAGGATGTTGGGCTTAAGCAAGCGGCCGAAGGTCTCTATCACGAATCGGTTGATTTCCCTTTGAATGATCGTCTCCACCGGGTTGGAGCCTGCAAGCCCAGGTTCCGGCGGTCGTAACGCGGGTGCTGGAGCGATTCGGTGAGATTCGGGAGTTTTTCTGAATGCGGAGAGGGAAACAAACCTCGGTTCTCCTTCAACCTTCAGGTGACCTTGAACGAAGAGCTGGGCAAAAACGGTCTTGTAGGTCAGGCCCTCTGCGGAAGGAAGGCACGTCTGGATACATGCCGATTCAGGAAGCGTCTCTGCGATGAGATTGCTTAATGTTTCGCCGGGGCCCAGCTCTATGAAGAGCCGGACTCCATAGTCATTCCAAAGGGTCTGGACATTATTCATCCAATGGACGGTAGATTCCAGGTGAGCCATTAGGATTCGCCTGATCTCATCGGGATCTGATGGATACGGTGCCATGGTCGTGTTGGAGATGACGGGAATCTGCGGGGAATGAAATGGAATGGAAGCAATGTACGCCTCGAGCTCATCATGGATGACCTTCATGATAGGGGAGTGGAAGGCCATGCTGACCCGCAAGAGGGTGGCCCGGTATCCCATTTCCTTCAGTCTTTTGCTAAGGTTCTTGACCGCCTCGGTGTTGCCGCTCAGGACGATCTGGTTCGGTGAATTGATATTGCCAATGTGGACATCCTCCCGTCCCTGGATCATCTCTTTCAGCAGATTCAGGGGGACGTCCGTGGCCGCCATGACGCCGGGGTCCACGTGCATGCCCGCGGCCTTGTCCATGCAGAGGGCCCGCTTGTTCACGATTCGAAACCCGTCCTCCGGGGAATAGACACCGGCCAGGCACAAGGCGGTCAGCTCGCCCAAACTATGGCCGGCCATGGCCACAGGCTGGATGCCAAGGGTCGTGAGGTATCGAGCCATGGCGTGTTCCATGGCGAACATTGCAGGTTGCTGCCACCGGGTCTTCTGAAGGTTCTCCTCTCGATCATGGAACAATAACTGAAGGAGGTCGAAGTCCGCTGAAGCCGCAGCCCGATCCATCCACTCCTTGATGACGGGAAAGGACTCGTAGAGATCCCGGCCCATTCCTCCATACTGTGACCCCTGTCCGGGAAATACAAAGGCGAGCGGTAGGGCTGGCAGATCCTCAGGGCTCATGAAGATCCCCCGGTGCGCCAACGACTTCAATACCTTGGGCGAGGCGATTTCGGCTTCGGCAAGGGAGGCCGACCTCTCGATGACCGTGAGCGCTTCCTCTTCGGATTGGGCCACAACGGCCATCCGGTAGTTATGGCCGTCCACCTCAGTCCGGAAGAAAGAGACGCCCTGGAACATGGAACTGCCACCCCCCTTCTCTCTATCGGTACCGGGTTCTCTACCGGGTGAGACCAGGATCGTATCCACTTCATCCATGGCCTGCTCCACCTGCACAACGTAGTTGGAGCCTCCGAACCCGAAGGCGTTGACCTGAAGCCTTCTTGGCTCGCCGGCCCTGCCCTTCCAATCAAGCGGCTCCGGGGCGATGAGGAGACCCGATCCTTCCAAGTCGATTTCCGGGTCTGGATGCTTATAATTGAGGGTGGGAGGGAAAATTCCCGCCTTCATGGCCATGACTCCTCGAATGAGGCTGTTAATCCCCGAGGCGCCCAGTGTGTGTCCGATCTGGGATTTGAATGAGGTGATCACTGTGCGATTGGAGGAATTAAAGAACGCCTTCAGGGCACGGACCTCCTCCACGTCCCCTTGCCGGGTGCTCGTGGCATGGCATTCCACCAGGTCCACTGCATCGGGCCCATAGGGTATCCCTCGGAAAGAGGCGCGGATGGCGATCTCTTGGGTGACACTGGCGGACTCCACCATGCCCAAATGGTTGTTGCTCGCTCCCATGCCGGTGATGACGGCGTGGACACGCGCCCCTCTTGCGTGGGCCAGGCTTTCCCGTTCGATGACGATCATCCCCCCGCCTTCGCCGAGGACCATCCCGTCTCTTTCAGCATCGAAGGGGCGGGAGGTCTCGTGAGCGGGTCTTTCCTGTCCGGACAGCCCGTAAAGTGCGCCCAGGGCGGAGAATTCCAGAAAATGCAAGTGTGTGAGATTTTCCTCGCCCCCTCCGACGATGGCTGCGTCGATGATGCCGCTCCGGATCATCTGGATGGCGCTGTGAAGTGCGACCAGTGAGGTCGCGCAGGCTGCGGAGACAGAATAGCTGGGCCCCATGAACCCATACCGGTTGCAGATGAAGCCCGGTGCCGCGCAGTTGAGTCTGCCCAGGAGTGTGGTGTCATCCGGGGCCATGCGTCCGGACTTCACCTCTCGTTCGATGGCGTTCTCCTGATCCGGCGTGAGGTGAACGGCCCTTTTGATAGCGCCAAGGATATCATGAACGTATGCCCTGATGATGATATTGGTGAGGGTCCCCGCCGCCTCACCCGAGTTTTGGGAGATGAGGACTCCGATTCGTTCGCGCGGGATGCCCGAATCCAGGATACCGGATGCCCGGATGGCTCTGTCCGCCAGCCACAGGGTGACCTTTGTCGCCTCGGTCATGGTCCGGAAATCATGGGGAGGAATCCCGAGTTCATTGCGGGAGATATGAAAGTCTAAGAAGGCGCCCACCTTGCAGTAGGTCTTGTCCGGAACCTGCGGCCGGGGATCATAAAAAAGCGCGTGATCCCACCGCAAAGGCGGAACCAATGTAATCCCGCTCTTCATGGCCAGGCTTGCAGCCCAGATCTCCTCCGGACTCTTCCCCAGGGCATTGAGGAGGCTCATCCCGGTGATGGCAACCCTTTCACGATCGTCTCCATGGGGGGCAACTCGCTTCAGTCCACGGCCAACTCCGGAGGATGGAGTTTCCACGGATAGCGATGCGTTGAGTGGAGGTGCGGGCTGATGCAGCAAAAGAGGGCCTTCGGCTAGCTCGCGGTGAAAGGATTGCAACTTCTGGACTTTACTGATGAGGCCAGCGCAGGCCCCACTCATGAATTGCCCGCGTTCCAGACAGGTCCGCTCATCCAGAGGCTCCTCGCCTGGCCTGTCCATGCCCCGGGCTGCAGCGAAGAGGCTCCCCGCGGTTATCTCCTCCATTCTCGTCCGGAAGGAGGGCTCGTCTTGGTGGCCTCCTGCAAATTCCCTCTCCAGGGATAAAATAGCTTCCACTCTCGGAGTCCTCAAGGACCGCACCCGAAGTCCGGTGTCCTGGCCTGAAACGACTGTTCCCCCCGGAGGCGATTTCAGAATCATCCGCTGATAGAACGCCGTCAAGGCGTCCGTTTCAAGGATCTCCTGGGTGGCCAGATAGGCGGTGCCCATCTGGATGGCGTCTGCGCCGAGCATGGCGGCCATGAATGCTGTCTCCCGATTGAAGATTCCCCCTGCAAGGATCACGCGACAGTTTTGGAACAGGGATGGCGTGCGCCGTTTCAGATCCAGCAACATTTGAGCAAGGGTGAGTGTACTATGTTGCACCACGTGGCCGCCAGCCTCATACCCCTCGCAGACCACGTATCGGACGCCCGCTTCAAGGGCGAGCTTCAACAGGGCCTCGTCAGGAGCGATATAAATGACCTCCATGCCACGTTCTATCAATTCTCTTAAGGGAGAGAGATCTCCTCCTGCGATCACTACAAAACGGGGTCTGTGTTTCTTTATCCAGGCCAGTTGCGTCTCCCTGAAAGGGTTCTCTGCCAAAGAGACGACATTCACTGCATAAGGGCGCCCTTTCATGATCTCCGGCAGGCGTCCCAGCCTCCGGTCAAGGGCCTCCGCGTCCATCAGGCCAAGTGCGATGGTCGGCAATCCACCGGCATCGGCAACTCTTGAGGCAAACTCCGGGACATCTGTGATCCAGGACATGGCCCCCTGGATAAAGGGGTATTTGGTTCCCATCTCTCTGGCTACAGGGCTGTCTAAAAAGAAATTCTTTTTCGCCTCAGCCAGGTGGCATAAGTTTCGAATCTCGTCCATAAAGGACTTCACGGCCTCCTGGGTTCCGGCGCCAAAACGCTCAACGAACGACCAAGCAAAGGCAGCCTCCACACCCAGAGGGATGACTTCGTCCTGCGTGAAATGGCTCTCCAGAGGGTGGAGGGCCCTTGCATACACCTGGCTTATGAAGGAACGGCGGCTTTCATCCGTGATCTCTGCTCCGCACAGTGATCCCTCGAACGTCTTGATCTCCTTGAACGCAAGAGAGTTTCCCTTGTTGAAAAGGCGACAGGGAACCTGCAGGTCCAGGCCAAGCAGATCGGTAGAGTCCAGGCGGAGGTTGGAGAGCCGCTGGCGCTGGAGATCATCAATGGCAACCAGGTCTGTCAGCCAATGGACACTCTCGAAGACAATCCCCGCCGCCCCTGTGGACAGGAATGCCGCTGCCGCCTCAGGGGTGAAGACGCCTCCCCAGATGAGGATGTCCAGAGACCTCGATGGGGTGCGCAGCATTTCCTTGACCGCTGAATAGAGCACCTGAGTCGTCTCGCCGCTCACGAATCCGGAGGCCTCGCATCCTTTCAGGACGATGCGCCGAATTCCCGAGCGATCCTTCACAATCGTTGCCAGGAAATCCAGGTCCCCGGTGATGGGAAAGCAACGATGGTTTTCCGACAATTCCCTCAATCTCTGCAGAAAGGCAGAAGGATCTCCTTGAAAAAACTGCGGGTGGCATTCTACCCAGATGTCGGGGGCCCCTATTTGCTTCAGTAACCGCCCCAAAGATGGGTCCATCAAGGTAGGGATAGAAATCTTGATATCCCTAACGTGGCCAGCAGGGTCGGCCTTTCGTAAGAAAGAACGCAGCCCTTCCACCCCCATCATGGAAAAATCGAAGATGGCTCTGCTCCCTGTTCGCTGAGCCATTTGAATCACCGATGGGATGATCTCCTTAGGCCGCCAGACGAAAGCGATGATAGGAACCCGATGCTCAGCCACTATGTCAGACCTCTGCTTCAACGCCATACGTTCATCTTTTTTAAATGACAATTCGCCGGTTGGATCCATCCCACCCGATACGGCCAAGGTTCAGCCCGATCGTCACCGCTTCAAAGCCAGGTACCACTCCGTGACATCACTCCCGATTCCTAACCGGGCGAGCTGACGCAGATCTACCTCCAGAACGTCGGGCGTGCTGTACTCCAGTATGCGGTATTGGGGATCCGTCCAAACGCGCCGCGTCCGACCCAAAACCTTCGTTTCCTGCGGCCAGGTGAGGCGAATGCGGTGGATCAGGTTGATGCCCGCGAGCGCCGCTGTTTCTATCACAAAATCGGTGCAGTTGTTAGACCTCACGCCGAACTGGTCGTACTTCCTGTGCATCACGTATTCATAGATCAATTGATGCCGTCGCCAGGTAATCGGCATTCTCCAGACGAACGTCGGGGGACGATTGGGCTTGCCGGTCTGAAATTGGCCATCGGACATCATCTGCCACAAATAACCGATAGGATTGGGATCCTTATGCCGAACCCTCTGAAGGATGCCCACATGGTAACGCGGCTTGGCTTGCCCGAGGTCGCCGGTGTGGCCGAATTCCAGACGATCCTGGGGACTTTCCAGGATGAGCCAACTATGCGCCCACGGACGCTGCCAAAGTGAGAAGAGATACGACGCCGCACTGCTGTAGTCCCAATTGACAGCTTCGTTCAGGATATAGAGGTAATATCCCTCGTCCCCCACGGGCTTTCCGGTGGCGGGATCCAGGTCCGCATCGGGGGCGAAACGGCACACAATCTCGATGGGCTGGGCGCTCCAGCCATCGGGTTGCATCCGAACGTAGAGTCTGGGCGTTCGACGGGCGCATCGGACCGCAACCCCCGCCAGCCATCTCATCACCACGAGGAGACGCCCTTGATATAATCGTTCGGTTACTTCCCAATTCATCCGGTATTTCCTATTTGACCCTTGCCCCACGGCCACCATCAACTAATCACTAACGCCTGAACCATCCGACTCCCGGCGGGTTTATTCGGGATTTCCCCTTTGGCCGTCGTCGCCAGAACGGTCGGCTATCAAAGCCCTGTTTCTGACAATCGAAATCACTCCTCTCAAGCAGAATGTCGGTAGTCTGCCTGATCTCCGTGCCGTCGAACCCCGGATGCATTCCGGTAATCCGGGGGAAAATTATAAAGACTTTCTGAATATGCGATATTTCTTGTATCTTTTTGCGCCGGCTTCCTCTATCAAAGAGTTGATTGACTCGTTGTCCTCCAGGGTCCAGCCCATCTCCAGATAATGATATTTCTCTTTTTTCCTCACAACCTCATAGATGTGCTGGAAGGCTAACATGGGGAGTCCCAGTTGTCGGTACTCCTCCTTGATCCCGAACATCAACAACCGCAATCCGTTGATCTCCCGCCGATACATGAGGAACTTTACCAAACCCATCAGACCGATCCGTCCGTTGAGACGCTTGAGCAATGGGTTAATGTCAGGAAAGATCACGCAGAACGCTGCGGGTTCATCCTCATAATAGATGAAGAAAACCATGTCCGGATCCAAGAATTCCATCACGTTCTTTTGAATGTCCCGCATCTCATGATCGCTCAGGGGGACGAACCCCCAGTTACTGGACCAGGCGGCATTATATATTTCTCTGACCAGAGCGAACTCCGAGTCCGCATCCTTTGGACGAGAGGGCCTGATGTGGATACCTCTTTTTTGGGTGATCCGTTCAGCAAGATGATCCATCCACTCGGGAAGCCGGTAAGCACCCTCTATCAGGAAGGCTAACAGGTCCTTCTCTTTGGTGAAGCCGCACGATTCGACCAACCTTAGGTAGTACGGCGGGTTGTAAGACATCATCAAGGCAGGCGGATAATTGAATCCCTCAATGAGCAGACCCAGCTCGTAATTGGTAGACGGGTTGAGTGGGCCTCTCATGAAGGTCATCCCCTTGTGGTGAACCCACGTCTCCACGGAAGAGAAGAGGGCCGCCGCGGCCTCTGGATCGTCAGCGCATTCGAAAAATCCCCAAATACCCATCTTTTCGCCGTGGAACTGGTTATAATGGCGATCTATGATGCCCGCGATCCTTCCCACCGTCTCCGAACCGCGTCGGGCCAGAAAGAGGATGCGTTCGGAAAACTCCCAGAAAGGGTGTCTGCGGGGGTCCAACAACCGGCGAACCTCCTTCTTAAGAGGGGGGACCCAGTTGGGATACTTAGCATAGATCCTCCATGGCAGGTCGATGAAGTCCTTCAATTCCGATCCGCCATCTGCAGTAATGATCTCCATGCCGGCCATGATTGTTCCCTTCGAGAGGTTATCACCGAAACATTTTCATCTCTTGCCTTATACTCGCACTGACCTGTTTTTCAGATCTCAAACGGTCCGGGCTTGGTCACCTATCAAAAATGTGGAAATAGGACACAATAATATGCATCAGTAATCTTTAAAGGGATTTGTATCGACAACTACCGATATCCGTTCAAAGCCCGTTGAAGGATTAGCTGACTTTCTTGGTCCTGTCTCTTGTAGGTAAGATAGTCTTCCTTTTCCATTTCGAAAAGCTGTCTTTTGTATCGAGCTGTCAAATCATACCATTCACTCATTCGTTTCTCAAGTCGTTGTTCAACAGGGATCTTAAGTGTATCCATGTATGCAAGAATCGTGAGATAATAGCGCAGCACATTACCTTCGACTGCGCCCCTTAGGCCACCCACATAAACAGGATTACCGTCGCTATCCGTACCGATTACACTGAAACCGATCCTGCCGCCACCGAATATTGAGAAGTAGCTTTTCATAAGCAAATATCCCAAGGAGCTGTAACGATAAGAATACCTTAAATGAATCAATATCCTGTCTTGGTATAATGATATCGCCTCAAGTCCGAACTGGTGATCCTTTGTACCAAAGATGCCCTGACGTGCCGCAAGTGAAATAGCAAAAAATCCGGGCTGTTGCGCAATGACGCGGTATTCGAAATTCATTGGATAGGCGTCCTTAAGAGGGTCTTGGAATTTCTTGACATTATAAAGAGTTAGCAGCCATGTATCATTCACCTTCTTATAAGTACATGCTCTGACATTACTATGAAGCAAAACGATATCGCACCAGTTCGTGGGCAACTGAAGCTCATTTTCTACAATATCGAAAGGATATTTAATAGTGCCGTAGATATCGACATGGGAGGCATTTTTACCCATGGAGGATTCCAAGTAGAAAGGAATAGTCAAAGAACTTTTTTCCAGTTCTTTTTCAATCTTATGGTATTTATCGATAAGAGATTCATGTCCTGTATGCAACGAGTCATCAGCGTATGGAATTTCACACCACCGGGAGAATAGAAAAAATGAGATGACCAAGAAAAGACATAAAACACGAGCCACGCGCATGTCGGCTCTCCTCGATCTCAATGATTTCAGCCGTTCTAATTCGCCTGATCCAAAAGCAACAGAAAATGACAGTATTCTGTCTCCGAAATTATCCTACTTTGAAATGAACACGGCTGTCTTTCAGTTTCTCCCGGACCAATGAGATATTTCTTCAAACGGCGCACGGACTTCCCCATTGCCAGAAAAAAATCGATGAGTTTGAAAGTCCGGTGCATCCCTTACCTCTAATAAAATTTTATTAGATTGCGGATGGGTACGTCAATGAGAAAATAGGGCGTTTTTTTCGAGTTGAAATTTTTTTAAAATTTTGTATACTACCATTGAGAGTGAAGGACGAAGATTAAGGATCTGAGAGCGATCCGACGAGGAGTGATCATTATAGAAACAATATCCAAAACAGAGCAGCAACTTCTCCTTGAGATGGAAGAGCTTCAGACGAGGCTGGAGGCCACAGAGCGGCGCTTACGGGAGGCTAACGAATTATTGCAGGCTCAAATCGCCGAGCGCAAGCGAGCAGAGGAAACCTTTCAGAAAGCTCAAGAATACGCCGAGAGCATCATCAACACCGTACGTGAACCCTTAATCGCGCTGGATCAAGATTTAAGGGTGGTTTCCGTCAGCCGCTCCTTCTATGAAGTCTTTAAGGTAAACCCCAAAGAGACCGTGGGACAGCTTATTTATGACCTGGGAAATAAACAGTGGGATATCCCCAAGCTGCGGGAACTGCTGGAAACCGTCCTTCCCGAAAAGGCAACCTTTGATAACTATGAGGTTGAACACGATTTTGCTACCATTGGCAGGCGCATAATGCTTTTGAATGCCCGGCAGATTAAAAGAGCGTTTGGAAAGGAACGGATAATCCTCCTGGCCATCGAGGACATCACCGAGCGCAGGCGACTGGAAATCTTATTATCGGAGTCTGAAGAACGCTACAGGCGCCTTTTTGAGACCGCAAACGACGGGATATTGCTTCTCGAAAAAAGCGAAGGGAATATAACCCATGCTAATCCAGCCGTCACGGCAATGTTGGGCTATTCCAAAGAGGAGTGCATCGGGAACAAGCTTCAGAATATCGGTTTCTCGCATGATATAGGTGATTTTCATGAGATCATGCATACCTTGGACAGGAGCGGCATTATTTATTACGATGATGTTCCGATAAAAACTAAGGCCGGGCAAACTTTTTATGTGGATATCTATCTGGTGGACAGGGCAAGGTTAGTTCAATGTAATATCCGCGACATCACCGAGCGCAAACAGGCAGAAGAGGCTTTGAGGAAAAGTGAGAGGGAATTGAAGTCAAAAACTGAAAACCTTGAAGAAGTCAATGCGGCATTGAACGTATTACTGAAACGTGTGGAGGAAGGAAGAATAGAACTTGAGGAAAAGATTTTGTCTAATATCAGGGAACTTGTTTTACCCTACATTGATAGATTGAAGAAGACACAACTATCTGATCATCAAACCTCTTACTTGACGGTTATTGAAACAAATCTTGACAATATCGCCTCTTCCTTCCTCTATCATTTGAAAATGAGATATTTAAATCTTACTCACAGGGAGCTTCAGGTTGCTTCTCTTGTTAAGGAAGGGAAATCCACTAAAGAAATCGCCGGGTTGTTAAATATAGCTATAAAAACTGTGGTATTCCATAGAAATAGTCTTAGAAATAAACTTGGTTTAAAGAATCAAAATGCCAACCTTCGAGCCCACCTATTAACCTTCACATAAGATCGAATTATTACCTGAATTAACCTAGTACTAATTAGGCATTGCACTGGACATTTATATAAAATATTTTTACGTCAAAAGAACCGAAAGCATGAATATCTTTCTTGGCAAGCTCAAGCTAATACGTTTATGCATTTCGGGGGAACCGTTTCAGTTTATCATATATCTTTGTAATGAAACCTAAAGATCTTAGACCGATCAGCCGATCAGATGATAAGTGATATTATGAAAATAAAACCCAAAAGGCACCCAACAGCCAATTGTTCCTTCTACGACAGGTTCCATGTGACGGCTGAGGAGACAGAGGGATGATTTGTCTACAGCATAGGCGACCATTCGTTGGATATTCCTGCATTTTTTTTATTGCGAGGTAATGGATTTTTTGATAAATTAGTTTCCTAATTTGACTGAGTAGCCTTAATAGTATCTTACTCTTATGGGCATTACTTCAGATTAGTAAACCCCGTTAGAAAGTAGAAGACTTTCTAACGGGAAGGCTCACACGGGACATTAAACCCCGTGTTCGCTGAAAAAGGAACAGCCGTCATCCCCGCTGCGAGCAGTGGGGTTTTCTAACGGGGGAAAGGTGCTGGGAGGTGACGATGGTTAAAGAAAAGACAAGATTACTCAGAGGTGGTTTGCAAAAAGTTCCTACGGGAATAGCGGGCCTTGACGAAATCACGAATGGGGGGCTTCCCAAAGGACGTCCTACCCTGGTGTGCGGCGGCGCCGGGTCGGGGAAGACCCTTCTCGGCATGGAGTTTCTTGTGCGGGGGGCGATCCAGTTTAATGAGCCGGGGGTCTTCATGTCGTTTGAGGAATCCGCTGAGGAATTGACAAAGAATGTGGCCTCCCTCGGCTTTGACCTGAATCGCCTGACCGCCTCCAAACGACTTTTAGTCGATTATGTTCATATCGAACGGAGCGAGATCGAAGAAACCGGCGAATACGACCTTGAAGGTCTCTTTATTCGCCTTGGCAATGCGATTGATTCCATTGGTGCAAAAAGAGTCGTCCTCGATACGATTGAATCGCTCTTCGCGGGATTGCCCAATCCTTCCATCCTGCGGGCAGAACTTCGCCGTCTCTTTCGTTGGCTGAAAAAGAAAAGCATGACAGCCATCATCACAGGCGAACGAGGGGAGAATGCCCTGACACGGCACGGTCTTGAAGAATATGTTTCTGACTGCGTGATCCTCCTCGATCACAGAGTGGCGAATCAGATCTCCACTCGCCGTCTGCGTGTCGTCAAGTACCGTGGCTCGATACACGGCACCAATGAGTTCCCGTTCTTGATTGACGAACGGGGCATAACCGTCATGCCAATTACCTCTCTTGGATTGAAGCATACGGTCACAAGCCAACGAATCTCGACAGGCATTCCTCGTCTCGACACCATGCTGGGAGGAAAGGGATATTTCCGTGGCAGCACTATTCTTGTCTCTGGGACCGCCGGGACAGGTAAGACCAGCATCGCGGCGCACTTTGTCGATGCAGCGTGCCGCCGCGGGGAGCGATCCGTCTTTTTTGCCTTTGAAGAGTCCCCCTCTCAGATCATTCGCAATATGCGCTCGATTGGCATCGACCTTCAACAATGGGTGGAAAAGGGACTCTTAAGATTCTGTGCAGAGCGGCCTACGGTTTATGGGTTGGAAGCCCATCTGGCGTCCATGGAAAAGATCATTGATCTGTTCAAACCAAAAGTTGTTATTGTGGACCCGGTGACGAATCTGAGTAGCGTGGCCAGTGAAACGGATGTCAAGGCCATGCTGATCCGTTTGTTGGACCAGATGAAATCGAATCAAACAACCGCGCTCTTTACCACCCTGACAGGCGCGAGCGGCTCTCTTGAGTTGACGGAGGTGGGTACGTCTTCGTTAACCGATACCTGGCTCCTGCTTCGCGACATCGAAATTGGAGGCGAGCGCAATCGTGGCATGTACATCCTCAAGTCTCGTGGTATGGCACACTCCAACCAGATCCGGGAGTTCTTATTGACCGATAAAGGAGTCGATCTGATAGATGTCTATGTCGGCCCGTCAGGCATGTTGACAGGCTCGGCGCGAATATCTCAAGAAAAACAGGAGAGGGATATTGAATTGGCGCATCAGCAGGAGATTGAGCGGAGAAAGCTAAATGTGGAGACCAAATGCAAGGCATTGGAAGCCCAGATCGCTTCTTTGCATGCCCAGTTTCAAGCAGAAGAGCAGGAGTTGAAGAAACTGATTGGGCAGGAAAAAATGCGGCAAAGAAGTGCTTCGCAACTACGGGAAAAGATAGCGAGCATACGCGAGGAAGATAAGAACTCTAAGAGGAGGAATAGATGAAAAGAAAAGCGGCAGGCGGACCCGGGAAAAATGCCAAGTCGAAGAAAGACATTTGGGAATTAAGACTTTATGTGGCAGGGCAGACGCCGAAATCGTTAGCAGCCTTTGCCAATCTCAAGAAGATCTGCGAGGAGCATCTCAAGGGCAAATATCATATTGAGGTTGTCGACCTTCTGAAAAATCCTCAACTTGCCGGAGGAGATCAAATCCTGGCCATTCCGACATTGGTGAGGAAGCTTCCTCCACCGATAAAGAAAATTATCGGTGACCTCTCGAACACCCTGCGTGTTCTGGTTGGACTTGACCTTCGCCCAAGGGCCTGAGAAAAAACGAGGCCATTTAATGGGGATACGTTATGAAACAAAAAAAAGTTAAAGATTCAACTAAATCATTTGAGAGGGTTCTAGGAAAGCCATTGAAAAACAAGTATGTCTTGCGCTTATACGTCACTGGAATGACACCGAAATCCACGCAAGCCATCCAGAACATAAAAAAAATCTGTGACGAGGAGCTCCATGGCCGGTGCGACCTTGAAGTCATCGATATCTACCAGAGACCTGTGCTTGCCCGAGGAGAACAAATCATTGCCACGCCCACGCTCATCAAAAAACTTCCCCTGCCCTTACGTAGATTCATCGGCGACATGTCGGATACGGAGCGGATTGTCCTGGGATTAGATTTAAGACGCAAAAAATAGAATCGATATGATGTTATGAAAAAAGATACGAAAAGAAAGGATAAGGATCTCCTTCAAATAGAAGATCTGCGGATGCGCCTCGAAGAAGCCGAGGAGACAATTCGTGCCATTCGGGAAGGCGAAGTTGACGCCCTGGTTGTCTCAGGCCCTCAAGGAGACCAGGTCTACACCTTGAAGGGTGCGGAACAACCCTATCGCGTTTTTGTCGAAACCATGAATGAGGGGGCTGCGACACTGGGCCCGGATGGAACCATCCTTTACTGCAATAACCGCCTCGGAGAATTACTCAAGGAACCCATTGAAAGGATTATAGGCTCCGAGATAGTCCGATTCATCGCACCGACAGGCAAGGGCGACTTTGAATCTGCGTTCCAAGGTGGTAGGAAAGGAAGCAGCAATGTCGAAATTCTCCTCAAAGGAGGAGACGGGCAGCTTACTCCGGCACATCTTTCCCTTAGTCCACTGGAGAACGATGATGTGCCATACATTTGTATGGTGGTAATGGATTTAACCGAGCGCATGAGAGCAGAACAGGAGTTGGAGGAGTCAGCAAAGCGATTGAGGTACCTCTCTACCCAGCTCCTCGTCGCGCAAGAGAGCGAGAGAAAACTGATCGCCAACGAAATTCATGATAGCCTTGGGTCATCCTTACAGGCGATTAAATTTAGGATGGAACAAGTTCTTCAGAAGGGTGGTATCGGTGATCCGGAGAACATCATCCCTTCTATTCAAAAAGCAATCGAAGAATCCCGGAGAATCCAGATGGCTTTGCGGCCCTCCAGCCTCGACGATCTGGGCATCTTACCCACCCTTAACTGGTTATGCAGGGAGTTTCAAAAAACCTATTCCAGCATTCATATCAAAACCCAGATTAACATAGAAGAAAAAGATGTTTTTGATCATCTGAAAACAGTAATCTACAGAATCTGCCAGGAGGCTTTTAACAATATTGCCAAGCACAGCAAAGCAGAGGTTGCGACTCTCTCCCTGAGGAAAAGTGATAAGATCGAGTTGGTTATTGAGGACAATGGCCGGGGGTTCGACCTTGAGGAAAAGCTATTTGCTGAGAATCCCGACAGAGGGTTAGGGCTTACCAGTATGAGGGAACGAGCCGAATTTTTGGGAGGTTCGTTTGCCGTTGAGTCTATTCAGGGATCAGGAACCACCATCCGGGTATCCTGGCCCGTGGAGAGATAGGGGTGATCTTAAAGGCGACCACAAATCTCACGAGGATTTGTCAGGTACATCTAAATGACAAATGTCGAATTACCGTAATCGACATTTTAAAAAATCCACAGCTTGCTAAAGGGGACCAGATTATTGCCGCCCCAACGCTCATCAAGAAACTCCCCTCGCCACTCCGGAGGCTCATCGGCGACATGTCGGATGCGGAGAGGTTTCTTGTAGGCATTGATCTGAAACCCAAGAATTCATGAGAACGAATCAATGAGCAAATCGGATAGAACACGCCAGCAACTTTTGGATGAGTTGCAGGAACTCACGTCGCGGATGATGGAAGCTGAGGAAACTCTGCGCGCTATCCGAGGCGGTGAGGTGGATGGTCTGGTTGTCTCAACGGTGGAAGGAGATCGGGTCTTTACACTGATGGGTGCCGAGCATCCTTACAGGGTCATGGTCGAAACCATGAACGAAGCGGCCATCACCCTGGCCTCCGACGGCACGATCCTTTACTGTAACCAACGTTTTGCAGATATCGTCAAAGGGTCTCTGGAAAAAGTAATAGGATCTTCAATCTACCCATACATTTCATCAAAAGACCTTCAATTATTTAAGGCATTGGTCGAGCAGGGTTTAAAGGGGAACAGTAAGGAGGGGGAACTTGCCTTACAGGCCGGAGGTGAAAATTCTGTACCTGTCTTACTTTCCGTAAGTCCCCTTCAGCGCACGGATATGCCCGGTGCGGTGTGCGCCGTAATGGTGGACATCACCGAGCGCAAGAAGATGGAGGAGGCGCTAAAGATTTCTGAAACTCGCTACCGCCGTCTCTTTGAAGCAGCCCAAGATGGAATATTAATCCTCGATGCCGAGACAGGACAAATAGTGGACGTGAACCCGTTCTTGTTAGAAATGTTGGGTTATCCACATGAGGAGCTCTTAGGGAAGAAACTCTGGGAAATTGGCTCTTTTAGAGATATTGAAGCATCGAAAGCCACCTCTTCGGAATTGAAGAGCAAAGGATATGTTCGCTACCATGATTTACCGCTTGAGACGAAAGAGGGACGGCTAATTGCCGTGGAATTTGTGAGTAATGTCTATCTTGTTAATGATTATAAAGTGATTCAGTGTAACATCCGCGACACCACTGAACGGAAACTTACAGCAGAGGCTTTAAAAAAATCTCACAATGAACTGGAACGACAAGCTGTCGAACTTCGGACGGCTCTTTCTGAAATCAAAACATTGAAAGACCGACTCGAGGCCGAGAATATTTACTTCCGTCAAGAGATCAAAATGAAACATCAACTCGACCATATTCTCGGGCAAAGTGATGGTCTCAAGTATGTTCTCTATCGAGCGGAGCAGGTCGCTCCGACGAACACAACGGTCCTCATCCTCGGTGAGACCGGTACGGGAAAGGAGCTGATCGCTGCCGCCATCCACAACATGGGCCCTCGTAAGGAACGGCCGCTGATCACCGTCAACTGTACTGCCCTGCCGGCCAATTTAATAGAGAGCGAATTGTTCGGCCGGGAGAAGGGTGCATTTACCGGGGCCGATACCCGGCAGGTAGGCCGGTTCGAGGTCGCCCATGGTTCCACCCTTTGTCTCGACGAGATCGGGGAGCTGCCGCTGGAGATGCAGGCCAAGCTGCTCCGGGTGATCCAGCATAACGAGTTTGAGCGCTTGGGCTCGTCCCATACCATCAAAGTCGATGTGCGGATTGTGGCAACGACCAATCGAAACCTTGAGGAAGAGGTCCGCAAGGGCCGGTTTCGGCAGGACCTTTACTATCGGCTCAACGTCTTCCCCATCACCGTCCCTCCGCTGCGGCAGCGGCAAGAAGACATCCCACTGCTGGTTCAGGCCTTCGTAGAACGATATGCCAGAAAATTGGGAAAACAGATCACGTCCATTCAGAAGGAGACGATGAAGGCGCTGCAGGATTACCCGTGGCCCGGGAACGTCCGGGAGCTTGAAAACATCATTGAACGGGCCGTGATCTTGTGCCCCGGGCCGATCTTGCAGCTGGCAGATAAACTGGAGATTTCATCCCTCCCATTGTCATCCGCCATGAGAACCTTGGAAGAGACGGAGCGAAACCAAATCCTTAAGACCCTTTCAGAAACCCGACGGCGCATCGAGGGAAAGGACGGGGCCGCGGCGATCCTGGGCCTCAACCCGAGTACCTTGAGAGCGAGGATGCATAAGCTCGGGATACTCCGGCCGGAGACAAAAGAACCAGAGTAGATACCCACGGGCAGAGCCCGTGGCACTCGTTCCAAAGCACAAGCTATGCTTGACGCCCTATGGGCGAGTTCCCATTCACCCACGGGCAAAGCCCGTGGAACTCTGCCCTTCGGGTTATTAGACTGTCCACTTCCCTTTAAAGTATCCCTCAATATGTTGAGGTTCCGCCAAATATTGAGGCCAAACGAATCATTTTATACTTCTCTGATGTTCCCTCCTATTAACCTAACCCCCTGTTATTAAAGGATGATTCCGAATCTCTGATTTTTTAAGGTTATTGGCAAACCATTTGCAATTCCTATTTTTATGATCCTCGTAATCATACGGATGAATGCTCCTTCTGAGAAGCGCATGGAGCTGTCACAGACGATTGCTTCACTGGTCGGCTCCATACGAGCGGAGAAGGGCTGCAGGCGTTGCGACTTTTGTCGGAGTATCGAGGATGAAAATCGACTCTTTCTTCTTGAGCAATGGGATACCCAGGAGAACCTTAAGAGCTACCTGAAGTCAGGGCATTTCAGGGTACTCCGGGGGGCGATGAACCTTCTTAAAGAGCCATATGAAATGATGTTCCACACCGTATTCCACCCGGAGGGAATAAAGGAGATTTAATGGATAAATTGCTTTTTATGAAATGTCTTCGCTGCAGGGGCGCCATGATCTATGACAAATTTTACGGTCCCCATGAACAGTTTTGGGGATGGAAATGTTTGATCTGTGGGGAGATTGTTGACCCGGTCATTCTGGAGAATCGGCAATTGATGAGAGCGGGTCAAGTGATAAACTCCCGAAGGGCAAGGAGATAAATAGAAAGACTGATATGGGCAAGACTTTCGATCCAGAAAAAGAGGTAAAAAAAGATATAGACAAGACCTTTGATCCAGAAAAATACGAGATGACCTTCTGCCCCCTTTGCCAGGGAGACGGCAAATTAGTCAAGACGCCTGAGGGGTTTGAGGTTTGCAAAGAATGTGGAGGCTTTGGACTCATAAAAAAGAAGCGGTAACAGAGTATGTTCGCCTACGAATTCTACTGGTTCGATAAAACAGCGAAAGCTCATTTTATTGGGATATTAAAAGAGAAAAGAGGAAATCTATTAAGAATAACACGGGAATCTGTCCTGAATGTGGGAAGGAAGGTTACAGGTGATAATGCAGATGCCACGAATATCTATTTCATTCAGGTAGAGGTGTAGTAAAAATTTCAATCTAACTTGTTTGACTCACAAAAGTCTTGAAATGTAACTCAATATTCAATTGTTGTTAAGCATCAAATTCAGGATCAAAAAAGGCTCTGCAAGCAACATAATAAAAGGCGTATCAACCCATTCGGCTCCCCGGTCTGAAGCCGGGGTATGCTCAGGGTTGATACTGAGTGGCGCTTTTTACCCCGATTTAAAAATCGGGGTTTGACGCCATCGAACGTATCAAAATAAAAACCCGGAAGGAGGGAATAGAAAATGGTTCGGGTTTGTTATTACAAAGGTTGTGGGGTTGTTTATGGAGAAAAAGAGCCCCTGTCAGATAAGAGGCTAACACATGGGTTATGCCCAAAGCACTTTAAAGTCTCCTTAAAAGAGATCAAGGCTGAAATGGAAAAGTATTCCATGGTCAACAGGGAAAACCAGTCTCAAAATACAGTAATGCTTTTTGAAAAATAAAGGGATCACCTTATTTATATTTTCGGCCATTTTTAATAATAATGATGTCTTATAAGCTCCCAAAGTAGATTAAAATGGACGGACGAAAATGTGTCATCAGAAAGGAGTCGAACATACTTTGGACCATATTGGTGATTCTCTTAGTTTTGTGGCTTCTGGGATTGCTCACTGGTTATACGATGGGTGGGGTCATTCATATCCTGCTGGTCATCGCGCTCGTCGTGGTACTTATCCGAGTCATTCAGGGACGAAAACCATTGTAGCGATTTGGACTCGTAAACCTGCTAAGGAAGGAGATCAGCTCTTATGAAACCGATAATGATTATTGGTGTTGTTTTGATCGTCCTCGGGGTAGTGGCTCTTGCCTACCAGGGCATTACTTACACAAGCCGCGAGAGGATCATTGATATTGGCCCCATCCAGGCTACCCATGAGACCAAGAAGACCATCCCCTTGTCACCCGTTTTGGGTGGTGTTGCGCTTGCAGGCGGGATTGTGTTGGTCATCATTGGAGCCAAAAATAAGCCCTGACAACTCTCGCCAAAAAAGGAAAGGGAGGTGATACGGATCTTATCATAGACTCTTTTGTTTTTGGTGATCGCGGATTGGCCGACTGGATCACTAAAGTATGTAATTGAAATTATCTCCACTAAAAGAAAAAAAGGGAAGATATTATTTTTTTCTTCAAAAAAGACGAGAGGAGAAAAATGTCATGGGAATCATCCTGATCATCATCTTGGTCCTCCTGCTCATCGGCGCCCTGCCCACCTGGCGCCATAGCAAGTCTTGGGGACCCTATCCCAGCGGCGGAATTGGATTGATCCTCCTGATCTTGATCATCCTGTTGCTGCTGGGGCGAATCTGAGATGGCCTTGAGGCACATGAATTAGTCCTCATCACCAACGACATAGAAAAAGGCGGAGATTTCGAGTCGACTTGATTCACTTGGAAGGGATATAAACAGGGTTTGGTAAAACGCACAGACCCCTAATCGCAGTCCATGAATTGGGAAAATCTCGGCTCATACAGAGCTTAGAAAGGAGGCCGGATGACATGCATTTCGTTATGTCGGCACACCCAGTGATTTCTCTAATCGCGGGGATATTGATTCTCCTTGTCCCGAGGCTATTGAGTTATATCGTTGCCATTTATCTCATCATTACCGGCATTCTCGGGTTGGTCCACTGATTCGCACTCGAATCTATTATTGCCAAAAGATTATCATTTCAGTGGTAAGGGAAATGAGGGGATATCGCTCGCATTAGGTGATTGGACTTATCTCCGGTAGAAGAAAAAAGGGAAGAAAGGAGGGATTTAATATGGCAGAGGATGAAAAACCACAAGGTCATTTCTTCATGGGATTTTTGATTGGTGGTTTTTTGGGTGCCTTGGCGGGTATCTTATTTGCTCCAAAATCCGGGAAAGAACTAAGGTCTGATATCAAGGAGAAAGGGAGCGAGGTTTTAAAGGATGCGAAGGATATTTATACCGATGCCAGTACGAAAGCAAAAGAGATCATTGAGGAAGCCAAGCATCAAGCCGGGGAACTGAAAAAAGAGGCTGACCGTCACCTTTCTGAAGCTCGCCAAAGGACAAAAGAGATTTTAGCTCGCGGCGAAAAGAAAGAGGGAAAGGCCAGCGAATCGGCGAAAGATATTACGGGAGGAAGAAAAGTCTAAATGGGAAGGAGATGATCATGAATCCAACGCTAGTGTAGTGCGTCTAACGCTTCTTTACTTTTGGCGACTTTGGTCAAAATCTGTTCGACAGGTGCGGTCCATACAAACACCTGTGGATTCTGGTTGTGATTGTCGATATAGTCTCTGATAG
>Ga0181527_1001454_pt1 | contig 24356 bp, 30 predicted proteins | sample PEATcosm2014_Bin_30_FD_119762 | JGI IMG/M metagenome (GOLD analysis project Ga0181527, IMG submission 119762) | Peatland microbial communities from MTU Mesocosm Facility, Houghton, MI, USA - PEATcosm2014_Bin06_60_metaG | ecosystem: Environmental > Terrestrial > Soil > Wetlands > Peat | place...
ATGACAAGCCTAAGCCAGACGCTATGCGTCCGCATGCGTTCGGCAGGCAGGATCACATAAACCGTCGTCGGCTTTTCCTTGAGCTTCGCAAAATCCACGCCCGACTTTTTCAGATCGTCGCGCATCGGCTCCGAGAGAATCCAGCGCGTTTGCGTGTCGGCGGTTGAACGAATGCTCGTCAGCTCGTTCGTGCGTTCAGTGAAGCGTCCGGCGAGGCTGGCAATCTCATAGCCGCCTTCCGCGACCATATCGGCGGCGGTGACGGTGAGGCCCGCCGTTTGCCGCTCGCGTTGCTTGCCGTCCTCGCCGGTGTAGCGCTCCCACTTGTCCGCTTCCGTCAACAGCGCGCGGACGCGTTCGAGATTGGCAGCCGCGCCGTTCTTGAGTTTCTCCCACATGAGGAGGGCGACGAGCAGACCTTGCGCCGATTGCGACCAATGCGGATCGATGCCCTCGATGCTGATCAGCGCTTCGCCAAGCGCTGCCGCGTCGTCGTAGAAATTTGCCGAAGCGGGATCCAGCGCGGCGAGCGGATTGAATCCGGCGGAGCCGAGGCCGAGGACGTTGAAAGGATTCAACATCACGACATCGCCAAGGCTGCGGCGATAATCGGCAGTGACGCTAGCCAATTCGCCCTTCGGATCGATGACGATAATTGAACGGTCTTTGATCGATAGGAGATTGGAAATCAGAAAGCGCGTGCCCTTGCCGGTTCCGTTGGGACCAAAAAAAAGGATATGGCGCTCGCCGGTGTAGGTAATCTTCGCGCCGACATGCTGCGTCGCTTCGTCGTAATAGCGACCAAGCGTAATCCCTTCGTCGTTTGTCATGTGCTTTCCTCACTCTGGGAATTGTTGATCGTGCATGCGCGCGGTTTTGGTTTGGCCGCGCGCGGCGGCTTGCGCTTCCTGTTCGGCGGCAGGGCGCGCGGCGCCATGCACCTTGCTGTTTCTGGGCGCCGCTGTGCCGTGACTCGGAAGACCTACCGCGACGAAGGCGAGTCCTACGAGCAGAAAGAGCGCCAATTCCCACGGCTTAAAAAACCCGAACTCAATCAGCGCCGCGCCGACGGAGGCCGCGAGAGCTGCCAGCGCCGCCAGCAGCAACAGGCCGAGCGCGTCGGTTCCGCGCCTCATTTGCAAAGCTCGTCGATTTTCTTCATCGTCGCGGCGCTCAGCAATTCATTCCACGTCGACGAGTCGATAAGCGCTTTGATGCTTGTTTGGCAGGCGTCGGCTTTGGCGCGTTGCGCGTTCGCTTTCAGGGTCACGAACTCAAGATCGACGACATAAGCCAGCACCCCGATCACCGCGCATTTCGCCACCAAGAGAAAGAGAGCTTCGATGCGCGCCGAGAACGGCAAGCGGCGATTCAGCATGCGCGCGAGATCGACGACGAGGCTGGGGACGAAGTTTCGCGCATGCGTCATCACGGCGGCGAGATTGCTCAGCACGCCGGAGAGGACGCCGTGACCGCCGCCGCCCATCCCTTGCGCCGCGCCGGATTCCCGCGCGATCAGTATCTGCTTGATTTCTTCATCGGTGAAACCTGCCTTGCGCAGCCGCTCGCGCTCCGCATCAATCCGGCTGAAGGCGGGAGCTTCTGTCTTTGCTGTCGTCTGCATGGTTTCCCCTCCTTCGCTTTCCGCCACCCGATTGAACGCAGCCGCCGCCGCGTCGAGTTTCGCGTATAGAAAATCAAGCAGCGCGCGGGGGCGGAGCCGCCTTTCGCGCGGTGCCGCTTCGCCTCTTGCCCTTGCGGACGGCGCGCGCTGTTCGGGGATTTCCTCCGGCAGCGCGCGCAGTTGCTTCCATGACCGCAAGGCTTCCCGGGTCAGCAGCAGCGTGACCATCTGGCCGATGATGCTCGCGATTTGCCAAGCGTTCGCGTGCGCGACGTTCGGCATTTGCGCGAATTCGTAGGCGTAAGCGGCGGCAGCCGCGAACGCCATTGCCAGCACGAGGTTCAGTCCGAAACTTTGCTTAAGTTCCGAACGATCGACGATGTGAGCGTGAAGCATGGCGCGTCCCTCTCATCGGAAGTGGCGAAAGCCGCCGAAGAAGGGAATTGGTATCGGTATCGGAATCCGAATGGGTTGGGGGGCGTAATAAATCGGCACGGGCGCGTCTTGAACATAGGTTCGGCGCGACGACCAATCGGCGGTAGGCCTTCTATAGGCGGCGGCGGGCGTTGCCGCCGCCGCGGCGACCGGCCCGGCTTTATGCGCCACATGGGAATGCGGCTTTGGCGCGGTGTTCGCCGCCGTGTGGTTCGCGACCGGCGGGGCGTCAGCGCCCGCCGTTGGCTGATGTGGCGGCGGCGGTAGCGCGGCGGCACCTTGAAGCGGCGGCACCGGCGGCGAGGCAGGTGGCACAGCCGACGGAACAGCCACGGCGAGAGGCTTTGCCGGTGGTAGCGGTTCCGCAACGCCGGACGCGGGCAGATCGGCGACAGGGCGCGGCGGCAGGATTTCTTGCGTCGCGGGCGCGCGCGTCGCGAGGTCGAATTTGGGCGCGGGCGGCAAGGGAGCGCTTGCTGTTGTCGCCGGTACGCTGATGGACGGCGGCGATAGCAGGCCCATGTGCGACGCGACGAGCGGCGCGGTTTCAACGCCCGCCAAGGCCGTTCCCGCAATCAGCGCGAGCGGCAAATTGCTTTTTAGCGGCGCGGGTATAACGCTCATCGCGCGGCGCAACGCGACGGTTTTCGACGGCTTGCGGTTTTTGGAATCCGACATGACAATTCCCCCCATTCGGCGCAAGGCGGGCACGAGCGCCAGCTCAACAAAGATGCGCGCCTTTTGGGCGGCCTAGCGGGCGGGGCTGAAAAAGAGGAAAACTTAGCGCGTATATGATTGATGGATATGAATTATCCTGGTCCGGCCTTTTGATTATCGCCCTTCGGCTGCGGGGTCATCGCAGTGGATCGCCGTTGCGCAGGAATATCAAGTCGATACGCGCAAGCTTTTCCTAATTTTCCGGTGCATGCCGTGCGACTGCGGTTTCCAGCATATGGTGCCTGACGAGGCTCGTGCTGGAGCCGTAAGTCGGAGTGCCGCGATGCTGATGGAATGGCTTACGAAGGAAAATCAGGTCGAAGAGACCGCCGCGCTTTTTGCGTCAAACATCGATCCCGATCCGGCCTACATCTCCCACTCGGAATTGATGGGGGGGCGCGCTGTAAACCCCCATACCTGGTCGCCCGATCTTGGGCGCGTGATTGAACGCGAGTTTCGTGAACTCGCGAACCAGGCAACGGCCAGCAACAAGCGTATCGCCCGATGTCTCGTTGATGGCGCTTTGGTTGGGGTTGCCCTTGTCGCTTTCGAGGCTGACGCGCCAATCCCCTTTGCTGTCTTGGAGGATATCGCGATCGCGCGCGAGCAACGCGGCAAGGGCATCGGTCAAACCTTCCTGAATTGGATTTTCGACCGTGTGCGCGAGCGGAACATCGGCCGCGTCTTTCTCGAAAGCGGGCTTGGCAACCACGCCGCGCATCATTGGTTTGAACAGAACGGCTTTCGCCAAGTCTCCATGGTCATGATGGCCAATATCTAAGAGCCTAGAGAGATAGGAGTCGTGCGCATGAATCTGCTTTATAAACCGCAACTCCACGGGTTTTCGCAGAAATCATTCCAACAAAAGCTCAATTGGCTGATGGAGGAAGGAATTTGTTACGTTGATAATAAGTTATACGAACGAGAAGAGGACGCACGACCTTGGGAGTGGTCTGATGCTGAATTGGCGGATGCTATCATTAAAATATACAACGTCACAAAAAAGGACAAGATAGCCGAAAGCGCATTAGAAAACGTTGCCAGAAATATAAAAAACTGGAGGAAAGGGCAGTCCGCGTGTCGTCATGAATGGTGGGGACCTCTGCTTTTGGTCTTCTTCGGAAGGGAGCCCGAACATGATTTGAAAAAGTTTCGTGATGAATTTCGAAGGTCGCTTATTGAGGCGTGGAACGAACGTAGTCACGTCAATGAACTCGAAAAATACGGCCTGCAAATCACAGAAGATGCGGACATCGATATTATCTATGATTTCGATTCTGGATCGTACCACGAAGCGGACAGGAATCATGACGACATACCGTTAGAACAGTTTTGGCAATGGCACAGAGCCTATTCGATCGGCTTTCTGAAATCGTGCTATCACAGGAAAGATATAATAACGGCTGTAACTGGAATGTTCCCTGTTCCTGCGGAATGGGAGTCTGACTTTATGAGAGGTGAAACGAATGAATTAACGTTGACTGGCAAAATGATTGCAGATGAAGTCGCTCAACAACAACGCCTGCTGTGGTATTTTTCGGGAATTGCCGTTCATAAGGCGCATAAAGCAACAACGAATATACTCGATAATCATTGGCCAAAAGTGATCGGATACGCGTTGCTAACCTGGGTTCGAAGGGAAGGAAAGAGTATTGGCAATGACCCGATTACAATCGTTGGGGAAGGAGCAACTCGCGATGGGGTGCGGCTTCTCCGTATTTTTGGTTTTGAGGCCGACACATCCGTATCGAGCGATCAAAGACCGCGTTTTATAAAGCGAACAACGCTTTCCGATATGAAGAAGCACATAATGACGATCAAGGAGTTGCGGAGATGCACGGAGTTTCTCAATAACGTTGAGCGAGAGTGGCCAAACTAAAAAAGGCTCCTCGCTGAGACCATCTCCGAGCAAAAGCCAACATTTCTGGGCGTGCCCTTCCGGTCGGGCTTTAGGCTTGGGCCCGCAGCCGTGCCGTCTTCGCCCTGACGGGTGACAATCCCTCACGCAGCATTATCAGGCCGCCGACGCGGCCAGTTTGCTTAGGGGCCAGCCCCTCGGCGCGCCACAAGGACAATCAGCGCGACCGTGGCTCGCTGCGCTGCGCCCGCACCACTCGCGCAGATTCTCCTTGCGGCTTGCACACCCCGTTCTCGCCGAAGGGCAGGGTTGCAGCAGCAGCTGCAACCGCAGCCAAAAAAGGGAGAACGACAATGACCGAGACACAGGACGTTTACAGCCGAGTCACAAACAAGATCATCGCCGATCTTGAGCGCGGAAATCTGACATGGTTGCAGCCGTGGCAGGCCGGAGGACACAAGGCGGGAGCGATCACAAGACCGCTACGCGCCGGAGGCATTCCCTATCGTGGCGTCAATGTTCTCATGCTTTGGGCATCCGCCATGGAGAAGGGCTATAACTGCCCGTTGTGGCTGACCTACAAGCAGGCCGCCGAACTTGGCGGACAGGTGCGCAAAGGCGAGAAAGGTTCTCTTGTCGTTTACGCCAACACCTTCACCAAGACCGGCACCGACGAGCAGGGCGCGGAGGTTGAAACTGAAATTCCGTTCATGAAGGGCTACACGGTTTTCAACGCCGAGCAGATCGACGGCTTGCCCGCGCATTTTTATGCGACCCTGCCGCCGCTCAACAACGACATCACGCGCGTTGAATGCGCCGAGCGTTTCTTTGCCAGCACCAAGGCGACCATTCAGCACGGCGGCAACCGGGCATTTTACAGCCCCGACCGCGACATCGTGCAAATGCCGGAGTTGCAGACCTTCCGCGACGGCGAGAGCTATTACGCCACCCTCGCGCATGAAACGACCCACTGGACGCGCCACAGCAGCCGCCTTGACCGCGATTTAGGCCGCAAGCGTTTTGCCGATGCGGGCTATGCGATGGAGGAACTTGTCGCCGAAATCGGCGCGGCGTTTCTCTGCGCCGATCTTGGCATCACGCCGGAAACCCGCGACGACCACGCCGCCTATATCGCCTCATGGCTGCAAGTCCTTAAGAACGACAAGCGCGCGATCTTCACCGCCGCCAGCCACGCGCAGAAGGCCGCTGATTATCTCCACAGCTTGCAACCGAAGGCCGAGCAAGCCGACGACATGCAGGAGGCCGCGTAGATTGAACGAGGCAGAGGCCGCGCCGACGACCGGCGCGGCTTCTTTCACCGAAAGCGCGGCCATTCGCGCGGCAGCGGAAACCGCGCCTTGGCGCTGTTGCTCTTGTTTCCGCCGCTTCGCGGCGTTGCGTTGATCAAGAATTATGACGAGACCGCTACAGTTAGCCCCGCAGATCGCGCCTCGTGTAGTTTCGCCTCACTAGCCCGGGAGGGGCTTTATCTAAAGCCAGCTCCCGAAAGTGCGCCGCCTCTCTCTCATAGTAGGCGACGCAGTCCGCAACGGCTTTGTAGCGCGCCTCGTTTTCTGGCGGTGTTTGGGCAAGCTCTCGTTTGTGCGCTCGCAAAGCACTTTCTAAGCGCCTTATCGTCCGCGTCATGTCGTGCTGTTTCACTCGCAGGGTTTGCGGATATACCCCCGTTACGACATAAGGGCAGCGCCCGCCCTCTTCGTAAACTTCGCGTTGAGCCGACCAGAGCGCGTGGGCTATTGGCTTGGCGTGATGTTTTTCGAGTAATTTCGTAACTACTTCTACCGCTTCAAACTCAGTTACTTCAAACATCGTACCAATGTAAGATCGCGCGTTACAAAACGTAAATGTTTCGGCTAGCCTGTGCCACGATACGCACGCATTATTGATAATTATTGGCGTACCGCTGTTTGCGAGCGGCTTCGGCACTAGTATCAGATTACCGCGCACCATTTTTAACGCGGCTGCACCAACTACACGATTCACGGTGTCTTTTATTACCGGCTTTAAGTCTGGGTCTTTCGCTTTCGTTAGCCTCATAAAATCAATTATCGCCGTGCCGACGTAAAGGGCCTCTTTCGCCTTTCTATCCGACCAGTCCACTCCATCAAGTGATATGAACCGAAAGAATTGTGTAACTCCCAATATATTAGGGTCATCGGTACTTCCGACGCTGAGCGCGATATCTATGACTAATCGTCGATCATATCCTTCGGAATCTTTAAATTCATAGGTCCACCGATAACCGTTCGGGTCTCCGCAATGCGTGGAAATCAACAGCAGATCATAAGGAAACCATTCCATCATCTCGCCTACATCGCGCACGTTTGCGCCATCATTGCTGTAGAATCGAACAAATGCGCCACGCGGCGCTAGTAATTTTGCAGCGGCCTCGATCTCGCGTGCGTCAGAGTCCATGCTCGGGTCTACTAAGCAGACGCGCGTTATACCGGGTTCACTTGGCTGTTCTGCCGCGAACCCATTCACCACGGACATTCCCATATGTGGATAGCTAAATATGTGAGTTGAAGGGCAATTGGTGACGGCGAAGCCGAAAGGCAGGCCGCTCGTTACAAATGTGATTGATCCACCAATTGGAACGGGCAGCACGCCGCAAAGTTCGCGCAACTCGCGTCTTAGTTGATCTAATATATCAGGCGGAGCCGACGAGCGATTGTCATAGAGCGCGTAAAATTGCTCCAGAATATTGTCCCGTAGGGTTTCGTCCACTTGGGGGATTAAGCAAAGACCTGCTCCCAAAGCGTAGGCGTAATTGGCGGCCATTACTTGCGCCATATCGTTCCCGTCTTCACAAACGACGAGATGCGGCGCTTTCGCCGGTATGGCTTCGGTCGGGGAAAGGCCGTCCTCAAAAACGATGTCGCAGCGCGAGCGGAGCGCTTTGAGTAGCCCTAATCCAATGTGATCGCGGCCCCATCGCAGTGGTTCCTTACGCGGCAGGCTCACAGCGCGTTCAATGTCCGCAATACTTGGAACATGTTTCAACCGAGAGCGTAACAGCGGCGCAAACTCAGCCTCAATAAGCGACGTTGTGTCCGCCGGAAGTTCGCCTAAAAAAATTGTTTCTGATTTTGCTCTTCCCGCAGCATTGTTTATGCGAATTACCTCTAGCTTTTTATCGTCGCGCGTCATGCGCGGACCTTCAAGTATCGGTACATAGTGACCGGGCGCGGCTAATGCGCAGGACATGCGAGCTGCAAGCTGCACATTGTCCGTAATGACCGCCGAACGGCAAAGCGTGGGACAACGCATATTTTCCCCCAATGCAGGAAGTATAGGAAAGCGCGCATTGTCGTCATAAATCAAGACTTTCGTAACACGCGCTGAGCCCTTCAAAATCAGGGTCTTCCGCCATGCAAAAGATTGGTGCGAAACCGGCACCCTGACTTGACTTGGGGGCGTGAAAAGCCACAAAAATACAATCTCGATTCGTGTGACCGAAACACCGGTCATACAAATCGGAATCTTCGGTCGCCCCGCGCCCAAAATTCTGCAAGCGGGGCACGTCGAAGCGCTGGTGCAGGGCCGACGGCCCCCGATGGCTTCGACGTTTTAGAGAGCCGCTGGTTGATCCGGCGGCGAGTGCGAAGCTTTGTCTGAAATGGGAAGCGCCTGAGCATATGCGTCGGGCGCTTTTTGCCGTTTCAGAACACGTTGCAGGGCTTCTATGAGCCCCACAGGTTCCTCTCGGGTATATTCCGGGAGGATCAGCGGCGATAGCCGCGCCCATGCCCGCCATTCGTGGCGGGCTTTTTGTTGACCTCTGACAAGAGACAGCCCCGACGTGTTGAACGACATGCGGGATTGGCTGAGTTGCGTCGTAGGGGTCGTTTCTCTGTTCCTGACCGTGAAGAGCGCATGGCCTCGCCGCCGCCGTTGTCGGCGCGAGCGCTTTCGTTCGTTCAAAGGCTTTGGGATGCAGTGGACGACTTACGAGCGCGAGGACGACAGTCGCTCCTGATAGTCCCCCTAAATTAACAGGTGATGCAATCGCAAAATGACCCTTGCGATAGTCCGGTAGGCGTGTTCATATTAGTATATGATAATATCCTTTATCATATAGTAATTAGGAGCTGTCTTCGATGATCGAATTGCCGACCGCCATTCCCGACCCCGACGTGCTTCTCGCCCTTGAGCCGGAGGAGCTTGCGGCGAAAATGCTTTTTCTGATCCGTCGACGATCCGACGCCGCGATGTTCAACACTGGCAACCTAAGGATCGAGCTTTGGAGCCAAAGCTTTTCAGGGCGGCCCCAATATCCGTGGGAGCGGAAAAAGGAGATCGACCTCGCTTTAGCCGAAGCGTTGGCGTGGCTGGAGGCACAAGGCCTCATCGTCCCGGCTGAAGGAATGAACGGCAATAATGGATACCGCCATTTGAGCCGCCGCGCCCGAAAGTTCGAGAGCGAAACGGATTTCCGAAACTTCGCTGCCGCACGTCGATTGCCAAAGGAGACTCTACATCCAAGAATTTCCGATGTTGTTTGGCAGGCCTTTATCCGAGGTCAATACGACGTGGCGGTGCTTCAGGCCATGAAGGCTGTTGAGGTCGCGGTCCACGAAGCCGCTGGCCTTCCTGCCAAGGACATCGGCACCACGCTCATGCGTAAGGCGTTTGATCCGGACAACGGGCCATTAACTGATACAGCGGACGAGAAGGCCGAACGTGAAGCGCGCGCCGCTCTTTTTGCGGGGGCAATAGGCTCTTATAAGAACCCGCATTCACATCGCGACGTGAATCTTGACGACCCTTCCGAGGCGATCGAGATCATCATGCTTGCGAACCATCTGTTGCGAATTGTTGATGCGCGCGTTGCCGCCAAGGGCGGCCAATGAGCGCCCTTGTCCCTTTCACCGACCGCGCCCCTGCCCTCATCGCCGCCGTCGGCGAGCGCGCCTCCTATCGCTTCTTTGAATTCTTCACCGCCAATATCCGCAATCCGCACACGCGCCGCGCCTATGCGCGCGCCGCCGTCGAATTCTTCGACTGGCTTGCCGCGCGAGGGGTAAGAGAACTCGCGGCGATCGAGAGCGTGCATGTCGCCGCCTATGTCGAGCAGTTGCAGAAGGCGCGCTCCGCGCCGACCGCGAAACTGCGCTTGGCGGCGTTGCGGCATTTGTTCGATTGGCTGGTCATCGGCCAGATCATGCCGGTGAATCCCGCCGCCGCCGTGCGCGGGCCGCGCCATATCGTGCGGCGCGGCAAGACGCCGGTGCTTGATCCACAGGAAGCGCGGCAACTCATCGCCGCGATCGACATCACCACGGTTATCGGCCTACGCGACCGGGCGCTGATTGGCCTCATGGTCTATTCCTTCGCGCGCATCGGCGCGGCGATCGGCATGCGGGTCGAGGACGTGTATCCGCAGAACCGGCGGCTATGGGTGCGCTTGCACGAGAAGGGCGGCAAGCAACACGCCATGCCCTGCCATCACAATCTGGAGGCCTACCTTCATGAATATATCGACGGCGCGGGGCTGGCGAACGATCCAAAGGCGTTGCTGTTCCAGACTTACAGCCGCGCGACCGGCCAGCTCACCGGCAACCCCCTGCCCCAAGCCAATGCCTATGCGATGATTCAGCGACGCGCGAAATCCGGCGGCATCACCACGCATGCTGGCAACCACACCTTCCGCGCCACCGGCGTCACCGCTTATCTGAAAAACGGCGGAACGCTCGAAAGGGCCGCGCAGATGGCGAACCATGCCTCGACACGCACGACGCAGCTTTATGACCGGCGCGCCGAGGAAGTCACTCTCGACGAAGTGGAGCGGATACTTGTTTGAGCCGCCGTGACCACGGCGAGGAAACGCTTGTGGAGATCGGGCGCAGTTACTGTGTCGGGGTGGACGATTTCGAGGTTGCAGGCGTGACCGACAAGCTCACTTTGCACGGTCTCCCCGGATTGCTTCCGAACTCAATCTCGAACCGATGCTTGCCTCAATAATTTTCTCGGTAAGGCGCTCCATGTTGTCTGTTTTCAATATCGGGGTTCCGAGAAGTCGCCCCAACGCTTCAAGTTCCCGGCGCGTCAGGGAGGTTGACGACAATAGAGAAAGTCCTTCGTCTCGCGATTTCAGTGAGTGCAGAGTCTCCGCTAATTTGGGCAGATCACGAGGAATTGACGATGTTAAATCCAAGGGCAAGCGATCACCCTCTGACGCGTAGCGCCGCTTCCCCCTCGACAGCGCCGCTTGCCCTTCCAGAAAGGCAGCCACCTCATCGGGGTCGCTTGTCTCAACTAGCGAAGCCAGCGCCCTCAGTAGGCGGGCAAATTGCTTCGAAGTGTTATCGGAATTGCGGCTTTTCATATGCTGAGGGCGCTCCTAAACTCGGCGGCGACTTTTTCGAGACCGTCAACAACGCTTTGATGACTTCCCGAGCTATAGCCGTTCAGAACCACTGGAATTCCTGACTCCGGGGCATCAGCAAACAAAGTGTCATTCCGCTTAATATAACTATCGAATACAGAAATTCCTTTCATTCTTTTCACCCGTCCGATGAACTGGCGATGTGCAGCAATGGGTTCGTTGCCATACTCTTGAATCATAGTAAATATGACGCCCAGGACCTTTGGATTAATTGGGCTGGCCTTCCCGCCATGCGACATACTGGCGAAGTCGTTATAGTCTTTCACAAGGTGGGTTACGTTGCGTATCAAATAATCAATTCCTATTGTTGAAAGAAAATCAGGACGAGCCGGGACTAGAATATAGTCACAAGCAATAATCGCCATTTTTGTAACGATATTGAAATTCGGAGGGCAGTCTATCAAAACCACATCATAGGCCGAAGGATCAATAGACGACAAGCCGTCCAATAGTCTTCTGTGAAGTGATATGAAATTATTTTTCACTTGAGCGAGGCTGCCGCCGGATAGCTTTGTGGCCAGCTCTAGGTCAACATTAATAAGACCTAGGTGTGAACTAACAATATCCAGCTTTCCTTTTCCCGCCAACGCTTTGCGCGCCCTCGGCGGTGCATGTATTAGTGACTCTAACTTGATAGGACTTGGCCCATCAAATGCTTCTAGCCAAGCTTTGATTGTCTTATCAGTTGTTCCATGTATTTCACCGGAGAAATCTTTCTCCCAAATATCTGGCAAAATAAATGAGAACGTCAGGCTTGTCTGCGGATCGAGATCAAGCATGAGCACTTTTTTATTATCCCACGCAAGCTGTGCGGCGAGGTTCGCCGTCAGTGAAGTCTTTCCGACCCCACCCTTATAATTAATCACAGATACGATTTTCATTCCCGGCGGCCTCCCCGCATATTTTGCACCGACGTGTTCGCGAGGCTCTTGAGCCGCGCCGCTTACCACTTCTTCTTTTTTGAAGCCGAACGGTACCACCGAAAATTACCATGAGCAAAGGCCGAATGTGCGGCGCAAAAGCGCGCGGTCGGGCTGTCGTGAACCGAACCCGCAAACCCTTCCGGCTTCCATCCCTAACGCGTTCCACAATGGCGCTTCCCCGAATTTCGGGTGTTACAAGGCGTCAATGAACGCGGCGAGCGCGTCCGCGCTTGCCGATAGACCTTGGCGTGACATGGATTCGAGAAGCGTGGCCGCCGTTAGCGGCGGGTTTTTGAGAGAGGCGCGGAGTTCGTGCAGTGCGGCGACGGCTTCGGGCGGGTCGCTATTGAAAACGCCGAGAATGAAGGCGTCGGGATGTTGCGCCTCAATCCCGTGGCGAGAGAGAACGGAGGCGGGAAAATCCCGCAGGTTCGCCGTGACGATGATTCCCGCGCCACAATGGATGGCCGCCGCCAGCACATGCCGATCATCGGCGTCGGGCAGTGTGATGGCGTCAATAAGATGCTCGTAATTGCTGACATTCGCGTCATCAATCCGTTCATCCATCAGGCGTCGGGTTCGTTCGATTTGCGCGCGCGGCAGGTGAGGCCGATCACGCAACACGGCTCTTGTCCATTCCTCTTGAACGCGCTCCGACCAGAAGGCGCGAAACAAATCGCGCTGGGCGAAACGCATCAGGATGTTGCGGAGGAACGCCGGATAGAGCGCGCTTGCATCTAAAAATGCCGAGGGAGATTGTTCCCCCGTCATCAGAGCAGACCAAGCTCCTGATCGAGGGCGGCCATTTCATCCAGCACGGCGCGCCGCTTGGCGCGGTTGTCGGCCTTGTAGGCAAGCACGTCCTTCAAGGGCAACCGCCGTTGATTGCCGACCATGCGCGCCGGAAGAATGCCTTTCTCGATCATGCCGACGAGGAAAGGCCGCGACACGTTCAAAAGATTGGCGGCTTGCTGTGTCGTGATTTCGGCTTCAACCGAAACGAGCGTGAGAGCTTTTCCGGCTTCCGTTTCCTTGAGAGCGTCCATCAGCAAGAGTTTCACGACCGGCGGCAGATCGTGCATGCTGAGATTTTGACCGGCGGCGATAGCGTTGCGCGCGGTTGCTGCGATTGCGGTATCCTGATCCGACGGAATGATCGGGTCGATATGAGTCTGCGACATGGGGAAACCTCCCTGATTTCAGAACACTATACCACAGTTTCGAAACAAATGAAATACTCAAAATAATCGAAACACGGAAGTCCCCTGCCCTCTCACGCGGCGGCCTTCCCTTTCGTGAGCCGCTTTATTGCGGCTCCTCATCACAGCGGACTTTTCGAGCGAACGAAACCGACAAACGCCCCGCTGATTTTTTCGGGTTGCCCTTGGCTGCGCATGACCTCGATAAATTCGGCCTTCAACTGGTAGAAGTCGCGGTTACGCACCTGCGCCTCTTTCCGCGCCAGCTCGAGCGCCTTGGGTTCAATCAGGCTGTCGAGTGAATCGATAGTGATTTCGGCTGACAGGTTGGCGGGCTTGCGGAGCGCCGACCCCTTCGGTCGGAAGGTAACAACGTCGTCAGTTAGGTCGATGGTGTATTCAGGCAGGTGTTGCGTTTTGATGATCTTCCGGAGATGCAAGCGGAGCTTACGTTCGACCGAGGAAAACGCTACCTTGTCTCTCAGCAAATCAAGGCTGATTTGCCATTGCGGTTGCTGGCCGCAATGTTTTCGCGCCAACTCATACAAGCGCCGATCAACAGGCGACCGCAGCCGGAAATAATCGCGGGCAATGGGTAGGACTTGGTTACTTTCGATGGCGCGAAACAGGAAGTCCGACAGCACAACTTCCACGGCAACCATGCGCCCTGTAATCGGAGCCTTGCGCACCACGTCGGCGCTTTCGATCATGCCGAACATTTTGCTTTCAGATGCGCCGCCCGCTTCAATCGTGGTTTGAAACGTGGTGCCGCGCAGTCGCGTTAGCGCCTGCTCTAGCCGCTTGTAGCTTTCGCCGTCCGTCGTGCGATTGGTGGATATGAGCATATCACGGGCGCTAAAGCGCACCGTTTTACCTATCGGCAAGCCCGCGTTTTTTCGCGCCATCAACTGGCTAACGCAGAACAGCAGAACGTCGCGATCAAACACCGTGGCCATGCCGCGAACGCTAGGAATAACATTCAAGATCACGTCGCCGCGACGGTATTCGCGCTCACGCGTATCGGGTTGAGTGCCGAGCGCAAAGAACGGATATTCCATTGCCGCCATGTCACCGCGCGGCGCTGCATCAGCAATATCGAGCAGAAAAAAATCGCGGTTTGGATGCCGCAAAGGGAGCAAAGGTTCGACCACGTTCATTTTCTAGCACCGCTTCGTGGTTTCGGGAACACAATTCGTGGTTTCGAGGACACCTACCACGATTCGTGGTTTCGGGAACGCAATTCGTGCTTTCGAGAACGCCTACCAAGGTTCGTGGTTTCGGGAACGGCCTCAGGGGATAACCGCCTAAATCTGTAACGTGGTTTTGGGAACGAAAATTCGTGGTTTCGAGAACAAAGATTCGTGGTTTCGAGAACGAAGATTCGTGGTTTCGAGAACGCCTGTGGATAAGTATTGTTGCAATATCAATGGATTGCACGCGCTTTCTGGGCGCGTAACTATACTAACTACAGTTAACTTAGTTAACACTAGCGTCAGGACGACTTGAGCCTGTGCCGAACGCAGCCCCAAAGAGATGCGGAGCGCCCTACGGGCGCAACATCTTGAGAAAGGGGAAGGGATGATTTGCCCATCCCCTCCCCTACGGGCGCTCTCGCGCCCTACCCCTCCTCTGGCAAGACTAAAAGGACGCGCCCTAGCCGGGCGCGACTTCATTTTTCAGATGCGCTTCGCGCATGGCTTAGCAACGAAAAAAGAGGGCGGGGAGATCGCGCACTCATTTCCGACCACTCTGAGGCTGCAAATTTTGGCGCTGGAGACGTTTTGCGGGATTCGACGGGTTTTCCCCGTGTCGAACACTGGGGAGCGGCCCCACGGGCGATTTGCGGGGCGTGGGGATAGGGCTGGATTAGATGACTTGCGGCGGGATATGCCGCGCCAAATCCATTTGATCGTGCAAAATCCGTATTACGTCGATCACGTTGCCCTGTGAGGCTCGATACAGGATGAAATGCCGACCTCGCCTGCCCTTGCGCGCGACATGCAGCGTCCGAAGGTTGGGGAGAATTTCATCACGGGCGACGCTGCCAAGCACGTCCGCCCCCGCTTCGAGCGCGGCGAGCGCTTCAATGAGCGTGATCCTGTAAGCGTCAAGCTGCTGCTGGCCGAAAGTGTCTTTCGTATATTTGAGGATGCGGGCGAAATCCTTTTCAGCCTCATCACCAAGGCGAATCCGCCAGCGCGTTTCTGTCAAATGGCCTCCGGCACCGAGGCAATTTGATCGGCGATCTTATCGAGGTGGGCGACGAGCGCGGAGGCGTCGGCGAACTCTTTGAACGCGCCGCGATCAAAGGCCGAGAGGCCGACTTGAGCAGCAGCGCGGAGCGCTTCGAGCTTCGTCGCTTCCTCGACTTCGCGGTTTTCGACGAGGCGCAGCCCTTCCCGCATAACCTCGCTGGCGTTTTGATAGCGTCCGCTTTGCACCAAGGCCTCGATTAAAGTCTCTTGGCGTTCGGTCAGGACAACATTGCGTGTCGGCATTGAAAACCCTCCAATTTCAATCATGTTAGCACATTATGGCATAATATGCCAGCCACATTAAGGCTGCGGATACGGCAGACATCATGCTGGCATGTAAACATGAGAACATGCCAGCATGCAAATAACTTTGCATGCTTATATTATTGCATAAAAACATGTCAACATGTCATCATGCGAGCATGAACACATGCAAAACCTCTTGCATGAGAACATAGAATCATGGGAGCATGTCGGCATGCAAACAATCGTGATCAATTCCCAAAAAGGCGGCAGCGGCAAGACCATGCTTTGCAAGCATCTGGCCGTCGAAGCCGAGCGCGCCGGAGACAGTCCGGTTTTTCTGATCGACACCGACCCGCAGGGGACGTTGACGGCATGGCATAGCAAACGCGAGTCGGAGACACCGGCGCGCGTCGATTTGCCATTCAACGGGCTTGAGAAGGGACTTGAGCTTATCCGCTCGCACGGCGCGGCCTATTGCATCATCGACACGGCATCGGGGCGTCTCGACATAGCCGCCGAGCTTTTCAAAATCGCCGACCTCGTGATTTTTCCGGTTCAGCCGAGCGAGGATGATTTAACTGCTGCGCCGGTGACGGTTCAGAACCTCAAAGGTTGCGGCGCTCCCTTTGTTTTCGCTCTGACCCGCGTCAAGCCGAACACGCTCATTACCGCTCAGGCCGCCGCAATTCTGTCCAAGCATGGACAGGTAGCTGAAACCTTCGTCGCGGACCGGACTGGTTACAAATCCCCCTACGCCAAAGGCCAGACGATAACCGAGGCCGAGCCGCGAGGCGCAGCCGCTCAGGAGATTGCGTCCCTGTGGCAAAACATAAAATCATGCTTGCATGAAAACATGCAGGAGCCAAAGGCAGTGAAAAAGCATGGCTAAAGCTCTCGTCCTGTCCGAAGAAACCCTTGCCGCACCCGTGGAGCAGCCGCGCGCCGCGCAGCCGATCAAGACCGAGCCGCCACCCGCGCCGAAGGCAGCGAAGCCTCCAAAGCCTCCGAAAGCTCCACAAGTGCCGTTGCAAATACGGATTGGAGCCAATGACGCTAAGGCGATTAAACGCGCCGCGCTCGAAGCCGATCAAACCATCAGCGAATTCATGCTTGCATGCTTTCATGCCAGCATGAAAAGATAATTGGCGCATGACGAGCGGCGAATTTCGCAAGGTCGGCTGGACATGGACGGCGAGGGGCTGGAAGCGGATTCCGCGTCGCTTGCAGCAGGTGAAAAAGGTTCCCCTGCCGCCGACCCGCAAGACCCGTAAAAAGCAGGGTATCGGCGCAGCGATCATCAAGATGAAACCGCCGACCTTCGCCGAGGCCCGAAAATTGGCCGTAGAGAAGGGCAGGGCGAATTCCGCACCTACCCCCGCGCTGGAGATCGGCCCGCCCAGCACGCCTCAAAATCGGAGCGCGTGGAGCGGGAAATATGACGACCTCACCAAGCCAACCACGGAGAAGCCATGCACAAACTGAAACCCTGCCCTTTTTGCGGAGGCGCGGCGCGCGTTCGCGCCGCTTCTTTTGGAGACGGCGGCTTTGTTGCCGGTTGCGTCCACACTTGCGCCGCCGATCCTGAAATGTGCGCGGTAATGCCCCACACCTTCCCCTCCGCGACAAAGGCGGGAGCCGCGAAGGATTGGAACACGCGCAGCGGCGCGGAACCGATCTTGACCTATTGGCAGGGCGAGCCCGAGGCCGAGATTGCCGAGGACTTAAACCGCATTTCCGGCGAGCTTTGGAGTTTGAGCCATCGCGCCAAAAACGATGATCTTTACGGCTTTCTGTGCGACGCGAGCAGCATTATCGGACGGATTGCCGGACAGCCGAAGAAGCCGCAACCACGCCGCAACAAGTCACCTTAAGCGATCGAATAGAAAGGGCTAGCGAAGGACACTTTCCTGTTGTCGCTCGCCAGCCCCATCACCTCGCACGGTCATCGGCTTCCCAGCCTGCACCGTGAGGCGGATTCTAGCGCGGCGGCAAGGTTGGGCAAGGAAATAAATCCGCACCTCACCAGCGGGGCGTAATGGGGCGCGCAGGGCATTTTAAACGACGGCGCTCCCCGCCTTAATCGTTACCGCCACGCTCGCGCCACGTTTTCAACGTATAGAATTAGAATGCCGCGACGCAATACAAATAGCATGCGTTGCAGCAATGTTAACTCTTTGTAACGTTGCTCAAGCCGTCATAAAAACAAAGCCGAGACGTGCTAGGCTATTTCATCGGGCATTGCGTGGAGAAAAAGTCATGATCACCATGCGGGAATGCGCTGATGTGGCAGGGGTTGAGCCGCACGAGCTGGCTTTATGCGCTGTTCCGTCCGCCAGACATAAATCACTGCTTATGAGCTACCTGTTAAACCTCAAACGGGGCGAGCATGCGGTGTGCCAGATGATGATCGACGATTTCTGGCTTTTGATGGATCTCGGAGCCGAGGAGCGGGCTGCGGACGTGTTCTATGTCTTACGGCTGTTTCTTTCCGCCTACCCCAGAGCGAAATGCGCCGCCTGAGTCTTGTGGCGACGGCCTTTGTTGCCAATCCTCCCCGCCCATCATCTTGCCTTAAATATTCCTAGCGGAGCGCGAGGGCGGCAATGAGCCCTCGCACACGAAAAACTTGCGCGCGCAGCGCGCTCCATACTCCGCACCTCGCCACCAGCTCCCTTTCCGCCCTTCACGTGAATTCCCGCCGACAGGGCAGGGGAGGGGTTTGCCGTCGCGCGAGCTTTTCTCCCTGTGTGGCCGCGCCATAAGCAGCCTGAGCGATGCGACCTTTACGCCGTCGCGGGCGTCGCTGAAGCCCCCCAATTCGACAGAGGCCGTTGCGCAGAAGGAGCGCAGACGGCCTTGCGAATAGGGCCTCGCAGGCTCGGTAAAGGGCTTCCCCGCCTCCCTGATGCGCCGTCGTGCCGGTGCGCATCGGCTGCAATGGCGCAGCCGTTCAACACAGGGAGAAAAGACCATGACCGACACCAAGAAACCCACGCACCGCGCCTTCATCGTGAAGAAATTCACCGACAAGGAGGGCACCGAAAAGAGCCGCTGGCTCGACATCGGGAGCGTGTGGACGCACCGCGACGGCAAGGGCTTCGACGTGAATCTCGAGGCCCTGCCGACCGACGGACGGCTCGTCATTCGGCTCGACCAACCGAAGCCCTCGACGCCAACCGCGTAACGCCTACCGCCCGCGTCGGATCGTCCGGCGCGGGCTTCATTTCATCAGCTGAAAGGATTTTCATCATGACCAAACCGTTACACACCGCCGCACCTTGGGGCGTCGATCACTTCAACGAACATTGCGCTTTTTACAGTCCGACCGTCGAAGGCGACTATTTCATGCGCGTGGAGTTTTCAGACGACATGCCGGAGAGCGAAATTGCGCCGAATATCTCCTTAATCGGAGCCGCGCCGGATTTGCTCGCCGCCCTCGAGGAGCTTGTCGAACGCGATCGTTCAGAGGCGCTTTCGTGCGGTTTCACCGAGGACGAGTTGTCGTGGCTGGAGGAGGCCCAACGCGCCATAGCGAACGCGAAGGGGATCAGAACCTAACCGCCTAGCGCCCGCGTCGGATCGTCCGGCGCGGGCTTTTTTCATCACGTGAAGCAAGTTCGCAGAGTATCGCCGTCCATCGCTCCGGGGCGCGCGCCTGTGGCGCGCTCAAGAAAACAATTTTCCGCTCCGGGTCTGGACGGCGGCGCTTCGCTTGCCGTCAAGACCTCGCGCTGCGCGCGACCCCTTTGGGGCTCCGCGTAAAATTCTTTTCTTGCCCTGCACGAAGGCCGTCGATGCTCTGCACTCACGAAACACCAACCAAGGAGAAGCTATGGGCCTAGATATGTTTGCGTATGTAACGGCGGAAAAACTCGCGAGCGCGGTTGATTTCCCGGAACCCGAAAATTACGAAGAGCTGCACTATTGGCGCAAACATCCGAACCTGCACGGATGGATGGAAGCGCTTTACGTCAAGAAGGGCGGGAGCGACCGCCCCTTCAACATGTCGCCGTTGATGTTGGACAGCGCCGACCTCGACCGGCTCGAAGCGGCGATTAAGAGGAAGAAGCTACCCGACACGATCGGATTTTTCTTCGGCGGCTCGGACGGCTCCGAAACCGAGGATGATCTTAGCTTCATTGCGAAGGCGCGGCAGGCCATCGCGTTAGGGAAGTTTGTTTTTTACCTTGCATGGTGGTGAAGGGAAGCCCCGCCGGAAATTCCGGCGGGGCTTTATCCGTTGGCTACATATAGCCGCCGCCGTGCTGTGTGCCATCTGCCGCCGACGCTTGCCGACCCGCACCGTCCCACCCGCCGTCAGGCAGGGCAGGGAGGTCGAACAGCGCCCGATCTGCGGGCCGCGTCAGCTTTTGGTGGAGGAGGCCTCGGAGGGCGGTCGCGAAATCGCCCGACTTGTTTGCGTCGTGTTCCTTCAGAGCGATGGCACCGGCGATCAGCTTGCGGCGATCGTCTTTTTCCTGTTGCTCCTTTTTGGCTTCGGCTTCGGCTTCTCTGATTTTCTTGACGAGTTCGAGTTGCTGTTGGCGGAGGGCTTCGAGGTTGGGTTTCGACTTTGTGCGCGCCATGGGGAATCCGTGAGGGCAGGAGAGGAAGCGACGGAATAATTGAAGCGATAAATTTGAATTTGGAAAGGAATTTTTCTTGCATCGAACCCCAAATCAGATTCAGGATGCAGCAGTGGTTTTTGATAGTGAGCTTTGCAAGCCATGTGATGTTACACGAATTGCGCGGCCTGACGGCCTCCAATCCGCTCCACATCACGCTCGGCAAGGGGCGCAAAGCGCCCCGTTGCATCCCCAGCGGCACGGAGCGCCGCGCGCCTAGCGGCGCACCTGACGCCGCCAAGGCGTTGTCTGCATGGCGGGCCTAGCCGCGCCAGAAGAGGAGGCGTAGCGGTGACTGGTTCCGCAGCTTCGAAGGCGATAAGACGCCGCGCGCCGTGGGGCGGGCGAAAACGCGCCGTAGACACCAAAGAAAAATTCATCGCCGTGCGTTGCACGCTCGACGATCACGCCTTTATCGGCGAGACCGCCGCGCAGGCTGGCATGAGCATTGGCGCATTTTTGCGGACTCTGGCGCTGGGGACAGCGGGCGCACGCGCCGTCAAAAAGCCGCGTATCGAACGCGAGCAGCTGGCGAAACTTCTGGGCGAAATCGGCAAGCTCGGTTCGAACGTGAACCAGATCGCAAGGTGGGCGAACACCGATAAGCGCGCGCCTGATGATCGCGTGTTGGCGCTGATGCGCGAGGACATCGCGGCGATGCGCGCCGAAGTCATGAAGGCGCTGGATCATGGTGATTAAGGGCGGATCGATTTCGGGAGCGGCGCGCTTCGCGGCGCATTTAGAGCGCACCGACACGAACGAGATACGCAACGAAGTGATCGAAATGCGCGACGTGGCCGCGCCGGATTTGCGCGGCGCATTGCGCGAGATGGAGGCCGTGGCTTCGGCCTGCCCGAATTGCAAAAAGCCGCTCTATCAGGCGTCGATCAATACACAGGCCAATGAACGCATGACCGACGAGCAACGGATGCAGGCGGTTGACCGGCTCGAAAAGGAATTGGGCTTAACCGGCCAGCCGCGCGTCGTGGTGGTGCATGAGAAGAACGACGGGCGCGAGCATTGCCACGTCGTCTGGTCGCGCATCGACCTCGATAAAATGCGCACGATCAGCGACAGCCACAACTTCCGCAAACACGAGATTGTTGCGCGGGAATTGGAGCGCGAGTTCGGGCACGAACGGGTGCAGGGCGCGCATATCGAACGCGACGGGAAGCAAAGACCCGATCGGACGCCCCGCCACTGGGAGGTGCAGCAGAGCGCCCGAACGGGAGTTAGGCTCAAAGAAGCCAAGGAGTTGATGACGGAGATATGGAGCGCGACCCAAAACGGTAAGGGGTTTCAGGAGGCACTTAAGAAAAAAGGGTGGATTCTGGCGCGCGGCGACCGGCGTGATTTTGTCGCACTCGATCCAAAAGGCGGGACGCACAGCCTCTCGCGTCGGATCGAAGGGGCGACGGCCAAGGACGTGCGGGCGCGGCTTGCCGACCTCGATATGAGCCGCTTGCCGAGCGTCGCCGAGGCGCGGGCGACGCAGCAGGCGCGCCATGCGCCGGAGGCGGCGCGTCAGGCCGCGCCGATCAAGATTGCGGTCAAAATACCGGCGCGAGCGCCCGTTACCCGTTCGCCGGAAGCGTCGAAAGGCAGGGAGGCGACCCGTGCGGCGGAGGGCGCAGCGCGGGCGGCAGGTGGTGCCGTCAAGACCGCCGGAAAAATTCTCGACGGGATGGCGAGCGCCTTCGAAGGGCTCTTGGGTGGGGGTTCCTCACCCAAACCGCATGACGCGGCCAAGGAAGGGCGGGAGCAGCCCGACGATAGCCGCAGGCCGCTCGACGCCGGACCCGTGCCGCCGCCCGAGATGCGCGCGGAAGCGGTCAAGCGCGAGGAGGAGCAGAAATCGACCCGCCGTCAAGAATTGCTCCGCGACTACGGGCGCGAGGTTCCGCAGGAAACCGAACAGGATGCGAAGATCGAGCGCGACCAGCGCAATCGAGGCGGCGGGCGAGAGCGCGAACGCTAGGCCATCCGGGGCGGGGCATCCCTCGGACGGCCAGAGCGGGCAGCCCCAAAGAAGCGCCCGCCGATAAAGAGGCGGCAAAGCCGGTTGCCGACCCACGGGCCGAGCTTCGCCGCGAGTTGGACAGATGGTGCGCCTGCCGGAGATTTGCTTTTCAGTTTTCGTTGATCGCCAAGCGGCAGCCTGAGCCGTCGCCGCCATCCGGGAAGAAGCGGAGGTGGCGGCACAGCGGCAGCGACGGACGGGAGCCGCGCTTGTGGCGACCGATGAAGCGCAAGCTAGGGCTTGCCGCCGTCAAACATGCGCAAAATTTGGCCGCCGATCGTACCGCGCGCACCGAACAGCAGGGCAGGGCGTTCGTCGCGCTGGCGCATGTGATGGCCGACGCGGGCGGCGGCGGATGGCCGGAGAGCATGACGCGCGAGCTGCATGCTGTCCGGACGCCGCAGGAGCGCAACGCTTGGGCGGTGAAATGGGGTGCGTATCTCAGCGGGCAGGCGCAGCGGGACAAACGCGGCGCGCCGGAGCGACCGGCGGCGGGCAGGGCAGGCCCAAGCAGCGGATTGAGCCGCTGATAACAATGTTTTGATTTTAAAGTGGTTTGTTGGCAGAATCCGCCGCATGCAGCAACGGACGCTCAACAATCAGGACGGCATTGCCCTCGGCCAAATCCTGTTCATCATCGTGATATTGGCGATCATTGCCGCCGCGATTGCGGCGGGGTCGGGCAGCTTCAATGCGAACATGGGAACCGAGAACGCGAAGGCTATGGCGGAGGTCATTATTCAGACCTGCGATGATTATCAACGCGCTGTGCAAATGATGACGATGCGAAACGGGTGCGACATTACGGCGATAGATTGGACGCCGTCAGGATGGCCGCCGGGGTTTTCCTCACCGCCCAATGCGGACTTCACCAATGGCAATGGCACCAATCGAACGGGAAACGGCCAATGTGCGCTCTATGATCCGCGCGGCGGTGGAATGCTTTTCAAGCCGCTGCCTTCCAGCGCCAAAATATCTAATTCATCGAATTTGTACACGTATTCCGGCGTTACTCAGTCAAATTATGACGCCTTTGCAGGCTATCCAGAGCTTTCCGGCAGCGCCCATATGGTAGCATATGGCAACCATCAAATTAACGATGTTATTTTGACATATAATTACATCGACAACAAGGTATGTACACAAGTAAATAATATACTAAAAGTATCATATTCAAGTGTGATTGCTTTCTCATGGTCCAATATCGATCAAAATTCAATTTACCTGCGCGGCTGGAATGTTGGTTCAGAAGACAACAATAATCCCGGCCTATTGGAAATAGTAGGTTCTTCAACCGCGATCCCATTTCAAGGCTGCAACACAGATTATTATGGCAACGGGGCAAATACTTACTATTGCGCTCTCATGATCCGCTGACCCTCATGCGGCCAGCCCGTCACCCTTCATAATACGGATTCCGCCCCGCCCGTTGCTTGCAGGCGTCGATTTTCCAGTAGGGCGGGGCGAAGAAGCGGACGCCGTTCGCCATGCCGGCGAGGAACAGCAGGCCGGAGCCTTCGGCGAAGCCCATCAGCTCATAGGGCAGATAGAGCGCGCGCCCGACCTGTTGCCAGCTCGTGCTTTCGCTGCTGTGTCCTTGGGCTTGGCGGCTTTGGCTGGAATTTTCCGCAACCAGCGTTGTCTGTCCGGCGCGGCGCGACATCCAATCCGCCGTGGTGAGATCGTTCGGCGTGAAGCCTTGCACCACGCCCGCATTGGCGAGGAAGGACTCCCAGCGTTCCTTATAGAGCGCCTTCAGTTGCGCGAGGTCTTGGCAGATTCCGGCGATTTGCACCTTGTAGCCGCGCACCAACCCGAAGGCGTCTTCGAGCGGGGCGAGATGGCCGAGGGCGGGCATCTCGTCAATGAACAGGAGCGTTCGCAAGCCGCCTGGTCGATAAAGGGCGCGCAGCGCTGAAACAATGACAAGCCTAAGCCAGACGCTATGCGTCCGCATGCGTTCGGCAGGCAGGATCACATAAACCGTCGTCGGCTTTTCCTTGAGCTTCGCAAAATCCACGCCCGACTTTTTCAGATCGTCGCGC
>Ga0181527_1001455_pt1 | contig 24352 bp, 17 predicted proteins | sample PEATcosm2014_Bin_30_FD_119762 | JGI IMG/M metagenome (GOLD analysis project Ga0181527, IMG submission 119762) | Peatland microbial communities from MTU Mesocosm Facility, Houghton, MI, USA - PEATcosm2014_Bin06_60_metaG | ecosystem: Environmental > Terrestrial > Soil > Wetlands > Peat | place...
CGTCGTGCCGCCGACTGACGTATTGGTGCCGGCCATGGCCGTCGTGCCGCCGACTGACGTATTGGTGCCGGCCATGGCCGTCGTGCCGCCTATAACCATCCCGCCGCCGGTTGGTCTGGTCAAGCTGCCACCGGTAGTGCCCCCAGTCACCGCAGAACCAGCGGTACCTGCCCCACCACCCGCCGATAAGCGACCGCCCGTGGCGACGAAGCCTCCCGTGCTGATTGCGCCACCAAGAGAGATCGATCCGCCAGACACAACCTGACCACCGGAAGCGCCATTTGCGTTCCCTCCCGACTCGCCAACTCCGTTCAAGACGATGTCAAGGTTCGTTCTCCCGCCGCAAGCTGCAAGTCCGACCAATGTGCTTGCAAAGACAAAGAGGGCACGCAGAGACGGCACGAGTATAAACCTAGCATGAGCCGGGAAAATTAGCAGCAAACTGCCGATGCCAGGCGATCAGCGCACGTTGACGCGGACATTGCCGGTCGCTTGACGTACTATCCGCAAAACCGCCCACCCCGGATTAGGATCCATGCTCCAGCACAGCATCCAGCTCCACAGCATCGACTACGTCTTGCTCGTCACGTACTTCGTATTCGTGCTGGGCATCGGCTTCGTTCTCCGTCGCACGGTCAGCGGCAGCAAGGACTTCTTCGAGTCCGGACGCTCGCTGCCAGCCTGGATCTGCGCACTTGGTTTCATCGGCGCGAACCTGGGCGCGCAAGAGGTCATGGGCATGGCCGCCTCCGGCGCCAAGTACGGCATGATGACCAGCCACTTCTACTGGGTCGGCGCCGTCCCGGCCATGGTGTTCGTCGCCATCTTCATGATGCCGTTCTATTACGGCTCCAAGGCGCGCTCGGTTCCCGAGTACCTGAAGCTGCGTTTCGACGAGAAGACCCGGGGCTTCAATGCCCTCACCTTCGCCTGCATGACCATCATGTCGTCAGGGATCTCCATGTATGCACTGGCCAAGCTGCTAAGCGCCATCTTGGGCTGGAACTTCCACGGCTGCATTCTTGTCTCGGGCGTCATCGTGCTCGCCTACATTTTCATGGGCGGCCTGACCTCCGCCATCTACAACGAGGTGCTGCAGTTCTTCCTGATCGTCTTCGGGTTTTTGCCCCTGGTGTTGCTCGGGCTCAAGGACGTGGGTGGCTGGGACGGCTTGGTGGCCAAGCTGGTCAAGCCAGCCACCGACGCCGGATTCGCCCCCGACACCTGGACCCATTCGTGGTCCCACACCGGCTCGGCCGCGACCAATCCCATGGGCGTGGAATGGTTCGGTCTGGCCATGGGGCTGGGATTCGTCCTCTCCTTCGGCTATTGGTGCACTGACTTTCTCGTCGTGCAACGGGCGATGGCCGCGAAAGACATGGGAGCTGCCCGAAGAACACCGATTCTCGCGGCGGTGCCCAAGATGTTCTTCCCCGCGCTCGTGATCCTGCCCGGCCTTATCGCCATCGCGCTTCACAGCGCGGGCGGCGGCTTTCAGCTTCCGTCGAAGAACGGCGGGCTGGACTACGACATGGTGGTTCCCACCATGCTGGCCCACTACTTTCCCACCGGCATGCTCGGGCTGGGCTTGACCGCCTTGATGGCCTCGTTCATGAGCGGAATGGCCGGCAATGTGACGGCCTTCAACACGGTCTTCACCTACGACCTGTACCAGGGTTACATCAAGAAGGACGGCGACGACGCGCACTATCTGGCCGTGGGGCGCGCGACCACGGTGGTCGGCATTCTGGCTTCGATGGCCGCTGCCTATGCGGCGGCGTCCTTCAACAACATCATGGACATCCTGCAGCTTGTGTTTGCGTTCGCGAACGCGCCCCTGTTCGCCACCTTCCTGCTTGGCATGTTCTGGAAGCGCACCACCGGCCACGGCGCATTCTTCGGCCTGATATCGGGGACGGTGGCTGCCGGCATCCACCACGGACTTTCGCTACCTCACGGCGCCACGGTTGGCATCAAAGGCGGCTGGCTGGGCGCCGTCCACGTCTACCCGAGCGAAATGGCGCAGAACTTTTGGACCGCGATCTTCGCCTGGTCGACCTGCTTTTTCGCGACCATCGTCATCTCACTTCTCACCCGCCGGAAGAAAACCGACGGGGAACTGGTCGGGTTGGTCTATTCCCTCACCCCAAAGATCAAGGAGCACGATGCCCGCTGGTGGCAACGCCCGGCCCTGCTGGGCAGCATCGTGCTGGCCTTCGCGATCGTTCTCAACCTTCTTTTCTGGTAACTGCCATGCACCTCGATGTCAGAATTCCCATCGGTCTCCTCTTCGTCGTCTTTGGCGCCATCCTAACTGTCTTCGGCCTGTTTTCCGACCCGGCGATCTACCAAAGCCATTCCCTCGGTCTGAACATCAATTTCGCCTGGGGCCTGGTGCAAATCGCATTCGGCGCCGTGATGCTCGGACTGGCCTTTCGCGGGAGAAAGGCCAAAACGCAGATTCCCGGGGGAACCACTCATCTGGAGTAAAACAATGAAACGTCTCCAATGCCTATTTGTGGTTACCATCCTGGCAATTCCGGTTTGGGCCATCGCCAATGCCGCGAATGCCCCGGTTCCGCGTGAGCGTCTGCTCATGGATTTCGGCTGGAAATTCCATCTTGGCAATGATTGGGGCACTGGACAGGGCCTCGCAAAAGCCGGCGCGGGCTATGGTCCGGCCAGTATGGACTACAGCGACGCGAGCTGGCGCCAGGTCCAGTTGCCTCACGACTGGGCCATCGAACTTCCCTTCGACCCGAAGGCCGACGGCTCGCACGGATTCAAGGCGCTGGGCTCCGCTTTTCCGCAGAACAGCGTCGGTTGGTATCGGCGCACGTTCGATATTGCAAAAGACGATGCCAACCGTCGGATTTGGCTGGAATTCGATGGCGTGTTTCGCGACTGCACGGTTTTCGTGAACGGCTGGTTTGTCGGCCATCACGACAGCGGATACACCAGCTTCCGCTACGACATTACAGACGTGGCGAATTTTGGTGAGAAGAACCTGGTTGCCGTTCGCGTCGATGCGACACAGACCGAAGGATGGTTCTATGAAGGCGCGGGCATCTATCGCCATGTGTGGCTAGTGAAGACAGCGCCGGTCGCCGTCGCACCCGACGGCATCTTCGTCACCAGCAGTTTCGCGAACAACACCCCGACCGGTCCGGCCAAAGTGCAGGTGCAAACTGAGTTGCGAAATGCGCAGCCCACACCGGCTTCTGTGGTGGTTGAGTGGCAAGTGCTCGCGCCCGACGGCAGGGCGCGTGCGCGGGGCCGAAAAACGGCGCGCGTGTCCGGAGCGGCAACCACCACGCTCCAGTACGGAGGCGTGGTCGATAGGCCTGAACTGTGGTCGCCCGAAACGCCGAAACTGTACAAGCTTGTGACCACCGTCGTCCAAAACGGGCAGACGATCGACCGCATCGAGACGCCCTTCGGCATCCGGACAGTGGCTTTCGACGCGCAAAAGGGATTTCTGCTCAACGGAAAGCCCACCGTCATCAAAGGCACCTGCAACCATCAGGACCACGCGGGCGTAGGTGCGGCCATGCCCGACCGGCTCCAGTATTATCGCATCGGGCGGCTCAAGCAGATGGGCAGCAATGCCTATCGCACCTCGCACAATCCGCCAACCCCCGAACTGCTCGAAGCCTGTGATCGGCTGGGCATGTTGGTGATGGACGAAAACCGCCTGCTGGGTAGCGACGTTGCCAATACCAACCAACTAGAAAGTTTCATCAAACGCGACCGCAATCACCCGAGCGTCTTCATCTGGTCGCTTGCCAACGAGGAGTGGAGCACGCAGGGCACGCCCGCGGGCAAGCGCGTGGCTGCTGCCATGCAGGCTGCGATCCGTCGGCTCGATCCCACCCGGCCGATGACCTACGCGGCGCCAGTGGGCAATGAGTTCTCCGGGATCAACGAGGTCATCGAGGTGCGTGGCTGGAACTACCACATTGGCAAAGATGCCGACGACTACCATGCGGCCCATCCGCGACAGCCCAACCTTGGCACCGAACAGGGCAGCACGGTGGGCACCCGCGGCATCTACGCCAACGATCCCGCGCGCGGCTACGTCAGCGCCTACGATGACAATGCCCCGGAATGGGCGAACAGCGCGCATGACTGGTGGACCTTCTACGACGCCCGCCCCTGGCTCTCGGGCGGATTCGTGTGGACTGGCTTCGACTACCGGGGCGAGCCCACGCCCTACGACTGGCCCTGCATCAATTCGCACTTTGGTATCCTGGATACCTGCGGGTTTCCCAAAGACAATTTCTGGTACTACCGCTCGTGGTGGCAGGACTGGCCGGTGTTGCACCTGCTGCCACACTGGAACTGGCCGGGCAAAGAAGGGCAGACGATCGAGGTCCGTGCGCTGAGCAATTGCGACGAGGTCGAACTCTTCTTGAACGGCCAGAGCCTTGGCAAACAGGCGATGCAGCGCGATTCGCAGCTAAAATGGAAGGTGAAGTACGCGCCCGGCGTACTTTCCGCCAAGGGCAGCAAGGCCGGCAAGGTCGTCGTCGAGGAAAGTGTCGAGACCACCGGCGCAGCCTCGGCCGTGCACCTGCTACCCGACCGGCCGGAGATCGATGCCGACGGTGAGGATGTCTCCATCGTCACTGTGGCGGTCGTCGATGAACAGGGCCGCGTCGTCCCGGTGGCGAGCAATCCCATCAGTTTCGAGCTGGAAGGCCCTGGCCGCATTCTCGGCGTGGGCAACGGCAACCCAAGCTCCCACGAGCCTGACACATTCGTCCCCGTTGCGGCTTCTCGTTCGCCGCCCATCAACGGCTGGCGCTACAAGAAGGGAATCAACGCCTACGACGCGAACATTCCCGAGGTCGCGGAGAAGTTCGACGACTCCGGCTGGAAGACCGCCGATGTCAACCTGGAGCGCGGTCCGCTCGGGCTCCACGACCGGGCGGTGTTTCGCACGCGTTTCAATGTCGCAGCCAAGGACCTGGCCATGCCCGTGGTTGAGCTTTGGTTCGGCAAGATCGACGGCGGCGTCGCGGTCTTCCTCAATGGCCAGAAGATCGGTGGCGCCGGCGACTCTCGCGCCGCCTCGGTCTACGACGTGAAGAAGCTGCTGCGCGCCGGTGAAAACGTCCTGGCGGTCACCCTGGCGAACTACGGCCCCGCGGCCGGCCTCAACAAAGGCGTGGCCTTGCGCCTGCAGGACAACCCCGCAAAGGTGGCCTGGAGCCGCAGCGTCTTCAATGGCCTCGCCCAGATCATCGTGCAATCCTCGAAAGAGCCGGGCACGCTCAATCTCACCGCGCGCGCCAAGGGGCTGGCGTCAATGAGTATCCCAATCGCGACCCGCGCCGCAGCCGTTCGAGCTGCGCTGCCTTGAACCCACGCCGGGAGGGTTCGAGGAAGCAGAAGAGCCATGTTCAAAGGCCTTGTGCCCGACGAAGCATCAAGGAATACTTTGGTTCCGTATTGAGCGCGACGGCAAGGTTCATCCAGAAATAGGCCTCGGCCTCGTCCACCGACACGCTCCACCCCAAGCTGTAGGCCCAGCTGAGGCAGGCCTGCGCCCTGGCATTCCCCTGGTCGGCGGCCTTCCTGAACCAGGGGATGGCCTCCGCGTAGTCCTGCGGCATGCCTTGGCCTGCGAAGTAGGCGAAGCCGACGTTGTACTGCGCTCCGGCGAGTCCTTGGTCAGCGGCCTTCCTCCACCAGCGGACGGCCTCCGCGTGGTTTTGCGATACGCCCCGGCCTGTGCTGTAGGCGTTGCCGAGATTGTTCTGTGCTTCGGCGAGTCCCTGGTCGGTGGCCTTTCTGTACCAGCGCACAGCCTCTGCATAATCCTGTGTCACTCCCTGGCCTGTGAAGTAGGCGAGGCCGACGTTGGTTTGCGACGGGGCGTCTCCTTGGTCGGCGGCCTTTCTATACCAGCGCACCGCTTCGGCCTTGTCCTGTGGCACCCCCTGTCCATAGCTGTAGGCGTTGCCGAGGTTGTATTGCGCCATGGCCTCCCCCTGGTCGGCGGCCTTCCTGAACCAGGGAATGGCCTCCTGATAGTCCTGCGGCACGCCCTGGCCTGCAAAGTAGGCGACGCCGAGGTTGAGTTGCGCCCAGGCCTGTCCCTGGTCGGCGGCCTTCCTGAACCAGGGGATGGCCTCCCGATAGTCCTGTGGCACGCCCTGGCCTATGTAATAGGCGAGGCCGAGGTTGAATTGCGCCGAGGCATCCCCCTGGTCGGCGGCCTTTCTGTACCAGCGCGTAGCCTCCGCGTTGTCCTTTGATACGCCGTAGCCGTTGTCGTAGGCGACGCCGAGGTTAAATTGCGCCATGGCATAGCCCCGGTCGGCAGCCTTCCTGAACCAACGCACCGCTTCGGCCTTGTCCTGTGCCACCCCCTGTCCGTAGCAGTAGGCGGTGCCGAGTCGTGTCTGCGCACTGGCATCCCCCTTCTGAGCTGCTCTTCTTAGAACGGGTACGCTCTGAGCCTCTTCACCCGGTAAGGTCTTGTCGGCATTGCGGATCGGTTGGGGTTGGATTCGGGGTGCGGTAGCGCCTTCTTCCTGCCTTCTCTGCATGTCGGGCAGCGAACCACCGTCAGCCATCAGGACAGAAAGCAGCAAGACGAGCGCGCACTCCATGTTGAGATCCTGCAACCGTCTCGGGTTTTTCACAAGCGCCGGGCGATGGAGTGCGGGCGCTGGAGAAACAAGCCCGCTTCGCTCCGTAGTGCGTCCCACCCGAACACATCATGAATGTAGGTGGCGCGCTCGATCCGTGTGCCGGCGCGCCGGCGGCCGAAGGGCAGTATTTGCCAGGTGGACCTGAGTGGTGCCATGCTCGTCGACGGCCTACCGCATGCGCCCTGACCTGAAGAAACTGCTCGCCAAAAGAGAATCGGAGACGCTCGAGTGCAAGCGCTCGACGGGCGAGCTGCGCGAGGATCGAGAAATGGGGGCGCGGCACAAACCGAGTGATCGCCATGTGCCGTGAGGCCGGGATGACTGCCCCCAAGTTCGAGGAGATCACCGGGGCTGCGGTGGTGACGTTCAGGGTGGACGTACTCGGGTCTGGTGCCCCCTCCCCACAAGTCACCCCACAAGTCGTCGCACTTCTGGAAGCCGCAATGGCATCTGCCAGCGCCAGCGACTTGCGGCGCGTGGTGGGCCTGAAAGATCGGGTCCATTTTCTAGAGAGCTACCTACAGCCCCTGCTCGAAAGCGGGTGGCTGGCGCGCACCATCCCCGACAAACCGACCAGCCGCCTGCAGCGATACAAGACGACCGAAGCCGGCCTACAGGTTTCGAAGTCATCTGGATCGGGCGGCCGTGGAAGGAGCCGCTGAAGTCTCGTTCGAAAATTGCGGATGAACTCGTTGTGGAGGCTACCCCATGCGAACCCCTTGGATGTTGCTTTTGCCGTTGTTCTTTCCCCAGGTTTTCTCTGCCGCTGACGCTGATCTCAACTGGGTGAAAAACGGCGACTTCATTTCCAGAGAAGCCTGGACGGGCGATCCCCTGTTCGTGCAACCAGGCCGCGACGGCGGCCGGGCCGCTGTGCTGGTGAACGAACAACCCCGATGGTCCACTTACAAGCAATCGATCGCCCTTCCCAAGCCCGTGCCTCCGGTGGTGGAAATCTCCTTTGGCATGAAGTCCCAGGATGTGAAGCCGGGTTCCAAGCCCTGGGAACTGGCCCGCATGAACGTGACCTTCTTTGATGAAAAAGGGACGCAAGTCGGTGGCTGGCCCGAAGATCCCGGCCGCGCGGTCGGCACCACCGATTGGAAGACCTATTCCCATCACTACGCGGTACCCGCAGGAGCGGCGACCGTGGCGATCTCGCTACAGCTCGGCAACGCTGTCGGCAAAGTCTGGTTCGACCGGGTGAAGATGTTTGTATACGATTTTGATTCCAAGCCGCTGCCCGCCGGAGCCGTCGCCACCCACCCGAAATCAAGAAATTCTTCGCAAACCCCGACCGACAACTGGCTTGCAAACCCGGGGTTCGAGGACATTGTTTCCACCGATTGGTCCGCTTCCGTGCTGGCCACGCCGGGCCATGAATCCATCCATTGCCTCTTCCTCGAAAACACCAAGCCGGAATGGAACGTGTCGTCCCAAACGGTGGACTTCAAGGGGCAAAGTTCCGCCACCTTGGTGCTGTCCGGTTGGATCAAGACCGAGGACGTGAAAAAGGGCGACGAACCCTTCATGGCCGCGCGCTTCAGTGTGGACTTCAGGGACGCCAACAATCGGCAGGTCGGCGGTTGGCAGGGCGGCCTCGGAACCATCGACGGCACCACGCCCTGGACGAGGTACGAAAATGCCTATCCGGTCCCCGCGGGGGCAGTCCGGGCCGAGGTGGGCGCAGGGTTGCCCCATTGCACGGGCCGGGCCTGGTTCGACGACCTGGCCGTCAACCTGCTGGACGCCTCGGGAAAACGCCTCACGGCCAAGCTCGTCTCGGAACAAAGAACCGATCAAAGCGATTGGCAGGCCTTCGTGCCGGGGCAAAGCGCGGACGCCACGTCCCTGGACCTTTCGTCGCTCAATGAAACCCCCGCCGGGAACCACGGGTTCACGACCGTGCAGGGCGGCCGATATGTCTTTGCCGACGGTACCCTCGTGCGTTTTTGGGGCACCGACCTGGTGGGCGGCAACGCGTTCCTTTCCCATGAAAGGGCCGAGGCCGTTGCCAAACGCATGGCCCGCTTGGGCATCAACCTGGTTCGCCTGCACCACATGGACGCGCCCTGGTCCAGCCCCAACCTGTTCGACCCCAAGGCGGAGGACACCCAGACCTTCTCCGAGGATTCCCTGGACAAGCTGGACTACCTGCTCGGCGCCCTGAAGAAGAATGGCATCTACGTGTACCCTGACCTTCTGGTGCACCGCAAATTCCGGGAAGGCGACAATGTGCCCGATTTCGCGTTACTCGCAAATGGGGCGAAGGGCGTGGCGCATTTCTCCCGCCGGGTAATCGAGCTGAACGAGAAATACGCCAAGACGCTGTTGACTCACAAGAACCCCTATACCGGAAAGTCCCTGGCCGAGGATCCTTTCTTTGTGGGCACCGAACTTGTGAACGAATCCTCGATCTTCACGGGCTACGGGATCGAGGATTTCCCCCCGGCCTTCGAGGCCGAACTGCAGAAGCTGTACCAGGCTTGGGGTGGCAAGGGCAAGATCACCCGTTTCGCCTGGAACTGGAGCACGCAATCCCTCAAGGCGGTTCGAAACCTGGAAAACGCGGAACAGAGCATGCGTTTCCTGGCAGCCACCACGGAAGCCACCAACGAGGAAATGCGCAACTACCTCCGCTCTCTGGGTGTGAAGTCGCTTTTCACCATGAGCAACCAGGGGCTTCCGCTGCTGGCCGACCTGCGCGCCAACGCCATGATGGACCACATCGACACCCACGCCTATTGGGACCTGATCTGGAGGGTCGACGCAAACGGCGGCACCGACTATGCGCCTTTCGACAACACCTCGCAGTTGATGAACCCGTTCAAGGATACGCTGGTTTTCCACGTTGCTTCCGCCACGGTGGTGGACAAGGCCACGGTCGTCACCGAGTGGAACGATTGCGTCCCCAACGAGTACCGACTGGAGGGCCCGGTGCTGATGGCCTGCTACGGCTCGCTCCAGGATTGGGGCGGCATGCTTCAGTTCGACCTTACCCCCGACTTGCCCGGATCGGTGAGGCTTTCGAGTCTCAGCATCAACACGCGTCCCGCCAACGAAGTGATGTTCCAAGCGGGCGCGTACATCTTCCGGAAAGGCTTGTTGAAGGCGTCGGACGTGACCGTGGTGGAGCCCCTGTCGGACAAGAAGGTGTTGGCCCCCGCAAGCGCCAGTTCGTGGCTGGCAGAGCATCCATGGCTTCCCTATGCGGCTGCGGTCCGCAAGCAATTCACCCGCAAAGTGGAAAAACCCCTGCCCGCGTTGGACCGGGTGGCCGCCCTCTTCGACGAAGCAGGCAAGAAGATCATCTCTTCCACAGGTGAATTGGCGCTGGACTACGGCAGGGGATTGCTGAAGGTGAACGCGCCTGCCGTGCAGGGGTTCGTGGGTACGGTGGGGACGGGAAAAGCCTTGAAGACGACCGACCTGACCTTGAAGCCGGACCCAAGGAACCCCTGGGCCGGCGTCTTGGCGGTCAGCCTGGACGGCAAGCCGCTGGCGCAATCCACCCGTTTCGTGGTTTTCGCGGCCGCGAAGGAGGAAAACTCCGGGCAGGTGTGGAACACCTCTCGAACCGCCTTGAAGAACCCGGGCCAGGCGCCGGTGATGGAGCAATGGGTGAAAGGGACGTTGACGCTGAAGGTGCAGGGGAGAGGAACCTTCATCGCGAGAGCCATGGCTGCTTCGGGCAGACCGAGCAAGCCCCTGCCCATTTCGTTGAAGAGCGGTGAACTGAGGATCCCGCTCTCGCCGAAGAATGCGAGCGGCTATTACGAAGTCACTCGCCAATAGGCACGGTTTCATCGTGGAGTCGCGGAGAGGATGCATTTCAGGACAAAAGCCATGTTCAAACGCGTTACGCCCACGTGTCCACGAATCGGATATAGGCACTTGTCGCAACGAGCTTTGTGCCTTCTGAGCTGCGGCATTCTTGCCACTGTGGTTTTCGCTGGTTGTGCGAGCACCTGTGGCTGCGTCGATGGCGGAGGCGGCACCGGTGGGGTCGGCGCAAATGGCATCTCGGCTGGCGGCGGCGGGGGTGTGGGTGGAACCGTCAATGCCTCGCTCGATCCCCCTCCAGCCCCGCCCACCAGCAGCCTGCCGCGGCCGAGCAGCAGCGGCAGCAGCCCCAACCTTCGCGTTCTGCCCTGGGCAGGCTTCAAGGCCGCCCTCACGTACACCTTCGATGATTCCCAGCCCTCGCAGATGGAGCACTGGCCCGAACTGAAGGCGACCGGAGTTCCCATGACCTTCTTTCTCAATCCGTCCGCCAACTGGCAAGCCGGATACGATGCCAACTGGAGCGCCATCGCAGCCGCAGGCAGCGAGCTTGGCAACCACACCTGGAGCCACTGCCACGCGGATCTCAGCGGCTGCAGGCCGGTGGGGACGCAGACAGACGAGATCGATCTGGCGACCACGTACATCGTCTCGCACCTCGGCGGCAGCGCCGTGTACTCGTTCGCCGCTCCGTTTGGAGACAGCGGTTGGATTGCCTTCGCAGCGCCGCGGTTCCTGCTCGGTCGCGGCGTGATGAGCGGTCTGGTGGCCGCTTCCGGCGTGTCCGACTGGTATAACTTGCCTGTCTTCCAGGTGGCCGCTGGCCAAACCGCGACGGACTTCAACGCAGGCATTGACAGTGCCCGATCTCAAGGTCGCTGGAGCATCTTCGTTTATCACTCGATCCTGCCCACCACGAACAACTGGTACGCGGGCGTGGAAATCGCCGACATCACGGCGAGTCTCGCATACGCCAAGTCACTCGGTGATGTGTGGGTGGACAGCTTTACCGCGGTCGGCGCCTACGCACGAGCACAGCAGATGTTCGAGAAAGTCACGCCCGACGGGAATACCTGGACCTGGACTTTGCCCAATCATTTCCCACCAGGTAAGGTTCTGCGTATGACTGTCGACGGTGGCCGCCTGAGCCAGGGCGGAACCGCGCTGGTCTGGGATTCACACGGTTACTACCAGGTGGCGCTCGACGCGAAGAGCTTGACCTGGCATGCTTGGCCTGGCACAGCGACGAGGTCGCGCCTCCATGACTGCCGTTGCTCAGCAAGATTGAGCCGGACCGAACTCGCCCGCGAGTTGGTCCAGCGCTAACACGGCTTCATGCGCCATGCGGGCACGCCCGAATGCGCAACGTATTTCCTTGCGTGCACCCGGTCAAATCATGCAAACTCCCCGGCCAACGGGGTCGTATCAGTTGCTGGCTCTGGTCGGCTCGCGCAATAGCGGCGGACGACAGCGGTTGATGTCGTCCGTCCCCAGATAGATCGAGAGGAGACAATCAGATGAAAACTTCCTGCCATACGAGCACACACGTTCTCCGGCTAGCTTTGCTGGCTGGTTTTCTTGCAGTCGCCTGCACTCCCGCCGGCAACAACTCGACAGGCAGTGGCGGCGGCACCACCGGCGGATCGAGTAGCTCTTCCAGCAGCACATCAAGCAGCGGCGGCACCACCGGCGGATCGAGTAGTTCCTCCAGTAGCACAAGGAACAGCGGCGGCGCCACCGGTGGATCGAGTAGCTCTTCCAGCAGCACATCAAGCAGCGGCGGCACCACCGGCGGATCGAGTAGCTCTTCCAGCAGCACATCAAGCAGCGGCGGCGGCGCCGGCGGATCGAGTAGCTCTTCCAGCAGCACATCGAACAGCGGCGGCACCACGAACAGCGGCGGATCCTCTTCCAGTGGTGGCGCAACCAGCGGCGGTTCGACGGCTACGCGCGGTTCGGCGTCAGGCGGTACCAGCGGAACAGGCGGCTCTCAGGCCAGTGGGGGATCCTCCTCCTCGGGCGGCACAACCAGCCAATCAGGCGGCAATACGTCAGCGGGTGGTGCGAGCAGCACGGGTGGGTCGAGCGTCGTCACGTGCGCTGCCGCGACCTCGTATCCCGGCTGCACCATGGACGCGGGCGTAGTTACGGGAAACGCTTGCAAGCCGAATCCACCGATCTTTGCCCTCGATGCCAATTGCAACATTGGTCTCTGGGCAAGCGATTACACCTCATCCGGATACTTCTATCAACCGTGGTGCAACAGTACCACCACTACCTGCACTCTGACGATGACATGCGCCACGAACTCAATGCACATCACGGGCTCGTATTTGGGCAATAGCACAGCAGCACCCATGGATGGCAATGGCGGATGGGGGGCCAATCTCCAGACCACGTACCCCGATGCTGGTCCCGGATGCCAAATGATCGACGGGACAGGGCTAAACGGCCTCACGCTTGACATCAACGTGACGACACTACCCACCGGCAATCATCTTGACATAGGGATAACCTTGGCCAATGGCAACAGTGCTGATTATACGGCCGTTCTCAGCGCCGGACCGCAAACCCTGAAGATACCTTGGGCCTGCTTTAAGAACAAGAATCTGTGCGGGTCCATTCCTGGACCGGGCATCACGAATTTCTACTACAGCTTTGACTGGTTCAATGATGGCGCCACCCACGCGGTGGACATCACCCTCTCGAATATTGGATTCTACTAATCCCAGCATCTTTAACCCTGGCTGTGAGTGGGGCCGGCAGTATTGTCGGGTCGACGTCCATCGTCATGAAAGGCGGGCAGCTTGCGGTCTGGGTGCGTAGCACGAGGACTCCAGGGACGATTACGCTAACAGCGAGCGGCATAGGTCTCGGCCAGATGTCCGTCGACCTCACCAGCCAGGCAGTGCCCGGGTTGCCGCCGTTGCCCGCCGGGAGATGACGGCTGTTCCGTGTCGACCGTGCGGTGCGCTCGCAGTGAGCTACCTTACCAACGTCGCTAAACCCTCTGGCCCCAGTGCCCAACGAGTCATTGACAAAGCCAATATAGCTATAATACCATTTTTGCCGCATTGGGACACGGCGATAGTCTCGCAGTGTCCTGCCGCAGGCGGGGTGGATGCATTTCCAGGAAGACTGCACCCGATTCCCAACTGTGAAATATCCAATTCGGAGAGAACGCATGTATAGAGCGAATCGGCAGAACAATAGTCTCGTGCGGAGAGCCACCAATCTCGGACTCTTGGGCGTGTTGGCGGCAAGTCTGACCGGGGCCTGTGTCAGCTCAAGCAATGGCAACAGCTCAAGCGGCGGCTCCACGGGCACCAGTACTCCCCCGAGTGGTGGCGGAACTACTGGCACAGCCGCGGGAGGCACTACTGCACCTGTTGGAGGCAGCAGCGCGGGGGGCGCGACCGCTTGTAACCTGTCAAGTGGCGTCGTCGTCGGCTGTCAACTTCCGCCCAATCCCCCAATATTGGCCGTCACCGACACCTGCAGCATCGGCTTCTGGGCTGGCGATACGGCATCGGGCGGTGGCTTCTATGCGCCATGGTGTACGGCGACAGATGGGACCAGTACCTGCACTCTCGCCCTTGCCTGTTCCGGCGCCTCGAATTCCTTGCACGTAACGGGGACCTACTCGGGCAGTGGCGATGGCAACGCTGGCTTCGGCACATATCTGCAAGTCACGTCTGACGCGGGTGTGGGCTGTCCGAAGATGGACATTACTGGATTCACCGGCGTGACCCTTGACATAAACGCGACCACCGTACCCAGCAACACTCTATATTTCGGACTCAGTCTTGGTGACGGCAATTCCGCTTCGAAAACCATCACGACAACGCCTGGAACGCCGCAGTCGCTCAATATTCCGTTTGGCACGCTGACCAAGGCCAATGCCTGTGGCAGCGTGACAGGGCCTGGGGTTGACGCGTTCTATATATCGTTTTCCTGGTTCAACGACAACGCATCCCACGCGGTCGACGTGACGTTCTCCAACATCGGTTTCTACTAGGACATATCAGCAGCTAACCCATCGAGCGAGCTTGGCGTTGCTGGGCTCGCTCGTTTTGTGTTCGCCATGAGCAATTCCTCGATATGTGCGATATTTCTGTGCGTTTTCTCGGGCGGGTGCCTGCGCCCACCCGCAGGCTCTGGGCTGGAAGCGCTCGCGCAAATGCATGACTCCGACGCTCGTGCGTCGGGCATCGTTCTGTGCAACGCTGGCGCGAGTTGCACAGGGTCGGGCCTGGAATGCACGAACCCGTCGGGCATCTTATGCACCTGTGTTGGACCCCGGGGAGCGGCGTACGTCACGTGTAATAGCCCAAGGACTCCGTCTTCGTCGGGACACTCAGCGGTTCTTGCAGCGGACTCATCCAAAATCGCCGCGGCGAGCGGTACATCCATCCCCGAGGGACGGCATTGCTCGGACCGCTCGCCCTGGAAGGCCGCCGGGGATCCCGCCTATCGAATCACCGTCGACGCAAGACAAGTGGGCCCAGCATGGAGTCGATTCTACGAAACCATGGTGGCCGCCGACCACGCGAATACGGTTCTTGAGACCGCCTGGGGCCGCACTATCCAGGGCGCGCTGCGCAGGGGTCACGAGCTTGCCGGTTTCCAGTACGTGCGATTTCACGGCATTCTGGACAGCGACATCGGCGTCTACACCGAGGTCAACGACAAGCCCGAGTACAACTGGGCGCGCCTCGACAAGGTGTATGATGCCATCATCGCCGCCGGCATGCGGCCATTCGTGGAGATTGGCTTCACGCCTCCACCCCTCGCGTCGAACCCGGCAAAAACCCTACATTGGTACAACCATGCGCCCGCCAACATCAGTCCGCCCAAGGACTGGCATCGCTGGATGGATTTGATGGCGGCCCTGGTGCAACACCTGGAACAGCGCTACGGCGCCGACGAGGTGAGAAAGCACTGGTACTTCGAGATCTGGAATGAATCCTCCTGGATGTATTCCCTGGGGATGGGCGGCTACAACGAGCTGTACGACTACACGGTACAGGGCCTGCTTCGCGACGACCCAGACATCAAGGTGGGCGGGCCCGCGGAGTCTGGCGGAGGCTCGGCCGTGGGCATTACCAATTTGGTCGACTATTGCCGGAAGCACAATCGCAAGCTTGACTTCGTCACGTACCACACCTACGGACAGACCAGCGATACAGTCGTCGCGCTTTCGCTTCCAACCCAGATGTTCCACGAGTCGATAGTAAGCACCCTCAAGGCAATCAACTTCACGGGCGATGTCTTCGTAACAGAATGGGGCGCTTCCTACTCCGGCGACACGGCCCGCGACACGGAGATTAGTGCCAGCTTCGTCGCAAAAACCATTCACTTGCTCGGCACAGACAGCGGGTTTGCGCCACCCAGCGGGTTTGCCTACTGGACGATATCGGACCTGTACGAAGAGTTCGACAGTGGAACCAAACTCGCGTTTCGCGAGGGGAACTACGGCCTCATGCTCAAGGGGGATCCCCGATATCCGGATTCCTACGACGTTGCCAAGCCGGCTTTCAATGCATTCCGCTTGTTGCACATGATGGGTGAGACGCGCGTGGCCACGAGCGGCGGTCGCACCGGCGATGGGGTCAATGCGGTCGCCACGCTCACCGCCGATGGAAAAGCCCTGCAACTGCTGCTCTACAACCACGTGGATGGCGGACAGGCCGACCCTCTAGCCTCCAGCCTGGTGTCCGTCCAATTCAACAATCTCCCATTTTTTTCCGGAAGGATTCGAGTCCGGCACTATGTCGTCGATTACACGCATTCCAACGCCTATCACACCTTTACTGAAATGGGCAGACCGCCAGAGCCCACGCGATCGCAATGGGCGGACCTCCGTCGCGCGAGCGAGCTTTGTTACTACGAAACCACGGTTACCCCCAAAGATGCGGCCTGGTCCGTGATCTTTCCTCAGAGCATCTATAGCGTGGCACTGCTCCTGCTCACTCCCGAGCTAGAGAAGCGGTAACCCTGTAACGTGCCGATTGCATCGGCGCTGCCCGCGGCCTTCGTTCCTGGCTCGAGCCCACACAAGCGCGCTGGGCGCTTGGGATCCCTCGCTTCCCGGGTGCGATGGCCTCCGCTGGCTCTACGGCGTAAATTGGAGATCGTCGATGGTGATATTGACCGGGTATGGAGTCGCAGTGTACGGGGAGGTTTCGTATCCGCCGTTCAGACTGAAAGGATCCGTGAATGAGAATGAGATTCCGGTAATCGCGTTGGGCGTCGTGACGCCCAGCTGCTCCCATGTCAACGTAACGGTAGCCGCCGTCGCCATCACCGGCACCGCGACGCTGGAGCCGCAGGTGACGGCGGTGCAGGTCCCGCAATTCTTCGGGTTGCCCGCCGAATCCGTCTTGGGTGGCGTCGTACTCGGAGTCGAGACTGCCATCGTCAGTCCCACCGTGCCTGTCCCAGTCGAAACGGGGCCGATACTGCCGGCAACAGTGAACGATATTCCCGTGTATGCCGACGCATCAATGGCACACGCACCCGCGTAGATGGGCGCCGCCGCTATGCCGGTATTGCATTCCCACCAAAGCCCCAGTCCGGAATAGGTACCAACCGTGCCCTGGATGTTCCAATTTCCACCGGGCCATCCAGAACCCACTTGCCCCGGGGAGGCTCTTCATATCAGGAAAAGCCAAAAACTCAAGGGATCGCATTGTATTATTGCGACATTGGTGTTACGGTGCAGCTTCTGGCTGGCTTCCGCGAGAGCGTCGGATGGGTCGCTGAAATCCAGGGGGCGCGCCGAGCGGAAACATGACCCGCCGTCGCATCGCCGCGCCGGCGCGTGCTGTGCTGCCCGCAGTCCAATTCAGCCGGTTGTAAACAGTGCCAGGTTCGTAGTATTGGAGACTGATGAATCTCGCTGCCGATCGCGCGTCGATCGCCGCCTTCTTCTCGGTCGCATGCCTCGCACTACTCGTAGGCTCCTGCCTCACCCCTCCTGCCGCCAGGGGGATCGGCAAGCCCTCGGACACACCAGGATCGGCAGCGGTCGCGCCCAGTTTGGGCGACTTCACGCGAACGTCCCCTGAGCTTCTCGCGAGGCTTCGCCTGGGTTGGAACCTTGGCAACAGTCTGGACGTGCCCAACGGCGAGACCGCGTGGGGCAACCCGAGGGCCACGCCCGAGCTTTTCGCCACGGTTGCCAAAGCGGGTTTCAAACTGGTGCGCATTCCCGTCACCTGGGCGCAGCACCTGGGGCCGGCACCGAGCTATGTCATCGAGCAGAGCTGGCTCGATCGGGTGGAAGAGGTTGTCGGCTTCGCTCGTTCCGCTGGATTGTACTCCATCATCAACCTGCACCACGACGGCGCCGACGGAATGAAGGAGGCCGGGTGGCTATCGCTCAAGGACGCCAATGGCAAGACGACCGAGGAAAACAACGCCGCGGTAAAGGCGCAGTTCGTGGCGGTGTGGACGCAGATCGCCAGGCACTTCGCCAAGCAAGGCGAAGAACTCATGTTCGAGTCGATGAACGAAGTCCACGATGGCTATGGCAAGGCCGATCCTCGTCATATCGAGATCGTGAACGACCTGAATCAGGCCTTCGTGAACCTGGTGCGGGCAAGTGGTGGCAACAATGGCAAGCGTCACTTGATCGTCCCTGGCTACAACACGAACATCGATGAAACGCTCCGGGGGGTCAAGCTACCGACCGACTCGGCGAAGAACCGGTTGATTCTGTCGGTTCACTGCTATGACCCCTACCTGTACGCGCTCATGGGCCAGACGCATACCTGGGGTCGCGCTTCGCCGGGCAGGGATGATTGGGGTCAGGAAGACTACATCGTGGCTCAGTTCGATAAGCTCAAATCGCGCTACGTCGATCAGGGGGTTCCCGTGATTATCGGCGAGTATGGCGCTGTCCAACAGGATGGCTACGAAGACTATCGACGCTACTACATGGAGTACGTTACCAAAGCCGCGGTCGATCGCGGGCTCGTCCCCGTGTATTGGGACAATGGCGATCGAGGAGGCAGGGGCTTCGCGCTCATCGACCGCGGGAGCAACAGCGTGGTTCAGCCGAAAGTGATGGAGGCCATGCTGAGAGCTGCCACGAGCTCCTACTCGCTCAAGGACATTGCGCTGCCGGCGCCCGCGAAGTGACGGGATGGAGCCGTGGACAAGCTACGGTCCCGCCGCCTTCTGAACTATTTGCTGACCGGATCCCCGTAGACCGTGCCGCGTCCGTGGGTGCCCACGTAAACCCGGCCGAATTTCTTGGGATCTCCCGTGATGTGCAGGACGAGTCCCCACTGGTGCTGATCGTCGTTGATTCGCCCCCAGGTGGCCCCGCTGTCCGTGGAACGGAAGAAGCCGCGCTGTCCTTGCACGGTGCCCACTAGATAGAGCGCAGCGTATTTCGCCTTGGGAGCGGCCTTGCCGAAGCCGAAGGCATGGATCTCTTCCACCTTGGGCACGCGATCGAAGCCTTTGGCTCCCGAGTGGTAGAGGCCGTTGAAGGCAGCCAACCAAAGATCTCCTTCGCGGCCCGGGGTGGCATAGATGCGGTCCTGACCACCGCGGTCATCGCCGCGATCGCTGCGGTTGTCGGCGCCACCGCCACCTCGATTGGGCAAGCCATCCGACAGCACCAGGGGCCGTTCCATGAAGTGAGCCGCGCCGTCGAGGCTTTCGAATAGCTTGCCGTCGAAAAGCGCGATGCCATAGAAGCGCTTGGGGTTCACTCGGTCGGCGATCACGCGAGTGTCCATGGGCACACCCTCGCAAACTGTCCAACTCGCACCCTTGTCCGTGGTGACATAGGGGACATTATGGCGAGGCGTCCACACCCAGGTTTCACCATTGGATGAGACGGCGATGTGTCCCTCGGTGGCCTTGGCATCAGGCACTGAAGCGGGTTCGTGCCAGGTCTTTCCGCCATCCAGGGAGTAGCCCAAATTCTTGCTGCCTGGACGCGGGCGGCCGATGCGTACAATCACGTCCGCATTCAGTTCGCCGCCGCTGACATCGTGGGTGTTTCCCAAAAAGGGCGGCTTCGGGTTGCCGTCCGGCGCGGGTTTGTCGAGATCCCAGTGGACGAAACCCGAGTAGTCGCCGACCGCAGTGATCACATGGGCACCTTTACTGGGACTGTACAGTGCCAGGGCCACAGTCTCTTCAATGCCGGGGCTCATGACCATCCAGTGGGTGGTGAGATTCTTGTCGAGATCGGTCAGGTCGTACGTCTCCCAGCCGCCGTAGCCGGTGGTGAACATGGCGTGATCGGAATTCGCGGGATCGATCTCCACGTCGAACAGCCAGTGGATGTCCGTGTCGCGCACATACGGTGCCAGGCTGTAGTCCATGACGCCACCGCTGCCGAAGACCGGCTTCCAGGTGGCACCGCCGTCGGTGCTGCGGAAGACCTCCTCCCCTTTGGGGCGGTAGAAGGAGCTGGCGATCAAAACCCTGGGATTCTTCGCGTCGACAGATACCGCGGCGTAGCCGAACTTGCGCTCTTTGCCCGGTTTGTCCGGCGTGATATCGGTCCAGGCGCCGCTCTTGATGTTCAGCTTCCACACGCCGCCATCGACCATCTGCATGGGGCCGGGATCCGTGCCGTATGTGATGAAGAGATTTCCGTCGGAACCCAGAACCGCGTGGTTGGGGCGGTACTGGGTGGGCTGTCCTGCAACGGCCTTCCAGGCTCCGCCGCCGTCATCACTGCGATACAGGCTAGGCTTGCCCATCACCGAGACGCCCGCGAAGAGCGTCTGGCTGGCCTTGCCTTTGGAACCGCTGGCAGGATCGAAGACGACGAAAACGATGCTGCTGCGACCGCCGCCGCTCCACGCGGGCAACTTGGCTTCCTCGGGCGGCAATTTCAGGACATCGGCAGGGAAGCTGTCCACCTTGTTCCAGGTCACGGCGCCGTCCGTGCTCTTCCACAGGCCACTGTGTCGCGTGCCCAGAAAGAGGATGCGGCCATCGTTGGGGTCCACGGCCATGCGCTCGCCATTGCCACGACCGGCTTCGTTGCCGCCGAACTTGATGGGCACGTTGCTGCGCTGGAAGGTGTTGCCCTGATCCGAGGACCGCAGGATGGCGCCGTCGGGAACATCAGCGGCCGTGTACGTGCCGCAGGCCAGGTAGACCTTGCCGGGATCCGAGGGATCCACGGCAATGCTCTCGACGCCCATGAGGTTAAGATCCTGGTAGGGAATCCAGTCGAGCATGGGTTCCCAGCGCCGGCTCTGAGGATTCCTGCGATACGCGCCGCCTATGTCCGTGCGGGCGTAGCAGACATCCTTGGCCGTGGGATGGAATACGAAACCATCCACAAACCCGCCTCCCACGATTTGAACACTCTTCCAGGTGTAGGGGACTGCCTTGGGCTTCTCGGCGGCTGAAACGGGAACCGCGAACAAAAGTAGTGCGTAGAGGGTGTACCGTAACAAGCTCATGGTGGGCCCTTTCGTAGAAAGGATTGCGGTCTGTTGTTCATTCGCGAAGACTCTACCGGCTGTCAAGAACTCGCGCTATTGTTCGCTCTCGATCTCGGTTATGTGAAAGTAAAGAGTTCTTTCCTATCGGAAGACACGAGGCAGGAAGTCTTCCCCACGGAGACGGATTCTAGCAGTTGGTGTATAGGTGGATAGCCATGAGACATGACCACAGCAGACGCCTATCTCCCGGCTCGCACTCGCGCCTTCGGCCAGCGGTCGCCAGTTCTGTCCTGCTGCTGGCGCTCTCGTCGGCGGCTCGGGCCGAGCCCGCCCTGGCCAACGTGCATGCCCGGAAAAGCGTCAGCTTGAACGGCAAGTGGAACACCATCATTGACCCTTACGACGTCGGGTACGTCGACTATCGCGGCACGTCCCAGGATGCCCTGGCCAAGCCCACCAGGGGCTTCGCTCTCGATCGCCGCCAGCAGGACAAGTCCGAGCTGCTCGAATACAACTTCGACACCAGCCCCACCCTCACCGTGCCCGGCGACTGGAATTCACAGAACGACCGCCTGCTGTACTACGAGGGCACGATCTGGTACCGGCGGCGCTTCGACGCGCCGAAGTCCGCACCGGGCAATCGGCTGTTCGTGTATTTCGGCGCGGCCAACTACGAGTCCGATGTCTATCTGAACGGCTGGAGGCTGGGCAGGCACGTGGGCGGGTTCACGCCCTTCGCTTATGAAATCACCGGCCTCGCCAATGAGAAGGACAATTCGCTGGTCGTGCGGGTCAACAACCGCCGCCGGCCCGAGGGCGTGCCGGCCATGAACACCGACTGGTGGAACTACGGCGGCCTCACGCGCGAGGTGCTGCTGGTGCAGACGCCAGGCACCTTCATCGCGCAATACCGCGTCGGTCTGAAAGCCGGCACCCGCGACCGCATCGAGGCAACCGTGCAACTGGACGGCCCGCGCAAGCAACAGAAGGTCACTGTGACCCTGGCCGGGCTGGGCCTTGCGGCAGAGGCGCGCACCGACGCCAGCGGCGTGGCGCGCATCGAGTTCCCAGCCGCGCAGATTCCGCTCTGGTCGCCGGAGCGGCCGGCGCTGCACGACGTGGTCCTGTCGAGCGAGACCGACCAGATCGCCGACCGCATCGGCTTTCGCACCATCAAGACGGCCGGCACGGACATCCTGCTGAACGACCGGCCGGTCTTCCTGCGCGGCATCTGCATTCACGAGGAGAACCCGATGCGCGGCGGGCGGGCATATTCCGTCGAGGACGCCCGCATGCTGCTCGGCTGGGCCAAAGAGCTGAACGCCAACTTCGTCCGGCTGGCCCACTACCCGCACAACGAGCAGATGGCCCGCGTGGCCGATGAGCTGGGCCTGATGGTCTGGGAGGAGATCCCGGTCTACTGGGCCATCCAGTGGGAGAACGCGGACACCTTGCACCTGGCGCAGTCGCAATTGACCGAGTTGATCGCGCGCGACCAGAACCGCGCCAGCGTGGTGGTCTGGTCGGTGGCCAACGAGACGCCGATCACCGTCGAGCGCACGCGGTTCCTCAAGACGCTGGTGGACACTGCGCGGTCGCTCGACGGATCGCGGCTGATCTCGGCGGCCATGGAGGTCCACGGCGGCAAGCAAAACCCCGATTTGCGCATCGTGGACGATCCCTTTGGCGAGTTCACCGACCTGGTGAGCTTCAATCAATACATCGGCTGGTACGACGGCCTGCCGGACAAGACGGCGCGCATCTCGTGGTCGATCAAGTACCCCAAGCCCGTGGTTATCAGCGAGTTTGGCGCGGATGCGCTGCAAGGCTGGCACGCGGATGCGCTCACGCGCTTCAGTGAGGAGTACCAGGAAGACCTGTATCGCAAGACCATCGCCATGCTACGGAAGATCCCGGCGTGGCGGGGTGTGACGCCGTGGATCCTCGCCGACTTCCGCTCCCCGCGCCGGGTTCTGCCCAACGTGCAGGACGGCTGGAATCGCAAGGGCCTGATCGGCCAGAACGGCACCAAGAAGAAGGCATTCGCGGTTTTGAAGTCGTTCTACGACGAGCTGGAGCAGCGAGCAGCGCGCGGCAGGTGAGGCATCACGCTCTGTCCGGTTGCGCCCATCGCCTCAAAGGTTATACTGATGTTATAACGTCGTTCGCAGGAAGGTGATAGCGATGATCAAGAATCTGACCGCGGTCGGCAACAGCCTCGGGCTCATCATCGAGCGGCCCATCCTCGATCTGCTCGACATCGACAAGGAGACACCCCTTGAGGTGCGGACCGACGGGGAGGTGCTCATCATACGTCCGCAGCGCAGAACCCGGTCGGCGCGGCTGAAGGCGGCGGCCAAGCGGATGATGGAGGCCCACGACGATACGCTGAGAAAGCTCGCCAAGTGACGAGCGAGATCCCAGAGTTCGTGCGCCGGGTTCTGCCCAACGTGCAAGACGGCTGGAATCGCAAGGGCCTGATCGGCCAGAATGGCAAGAAGAAGAAGGCGTTCGCGGTCTTGAAGTCGTTCTACGACGAGCTGGAGCAGCGAGCTGCGGGCGGCAAGTGAGGACCGATCCGCGTTCGTCCGCTGCTCTTCCATAGTCACCCCTGCCATGAGGTGACCGCCGCCGCACTGGTGTTACACGCAATCGTGGACGGCGGCACCCAAAACGCCTACCGAGGCCCACCAAGCGATGGCATTGACCATCGGGGCGGGTGGAGTCTTCAAGATCACGTCATAGCCCTGTTCCAATCCGCCCGCGCGATCCATTCAGAACAAAAATGTGTAGAAACGCCGCGATCCAGGGCCGCGACGAAGCGGCGCATTTTCTGAAAACGGTCCTTGAAATCCGTCAGGCTTAATCCCGGCGGCAGTCTTCCTTCATGCGCTATGTCCGTACGAAGGTCATTGAGTGAGCTCAAGATCAGCTGGCCGTTGATTCTCCCGGCCTTTCCAATTACTGCCCAAATGTCCTTCACCCCCAGCCTTCTGAACAGCTGCGGCAGATTCTTTGGTGATGGGTATTTCTTCCTCTCGAGGAAATGCGTGGCCTCAGCCTGTGGCAATACGCTTCTGCCAGCACTCCAGGCCGCAATCTTTCTCGCGGTCTTTGCCACTCTATCAATGATGGCACTCTCGTCCTCGCTATGGCTGTAGTGGCGATAGTCATCTGCCAACTTCTCGGTCCTGTGTAGCAGGTAGCCCAAAATCGGGTCGGGCCATTTGTCTAACGCAACTGTTGATTTATTTAGTGTATTGAGAGAGTCCTCCACGAGACGCTTGATGTAGGCCTCGAGTTGGGAATAGGCGAGGACGTAGTATGCGGCCAACAGGCGTGAACCATGGCCGTGGTGGTGTAGTCCTTCTGGCTGTTGAAATTGAAGTGGCGGCCCAACTGACCCTGAGAGAATTCTCAGGGGTGAAACCAGAAGGAGCCGCCGATGAAGAAGATAGCCAAGAAGCAGTCGCTAAAGGA
>Ga0181527_1001457_pt1 | contig 24333 bp, 20 predicted proteins | sample PEATcosm2014_Bin_30_FD_119762 | JGI IMG/M metagenome (GOLD analysis project Ga0181527, IMG submission 119762) | Peatland microbial communities from MTU Mesocosm Facility, Houghton, MI, USA - PEATcosm2014_Bin06_60_metaG | ecosystem: Environmental > Terrestrial > Soil > Wetlands > Peat | place...
ACGGCAACTTCGTCTCAGAAACCGGCGTGATGTCTGGAAGCAGCTATGCCCTGGAATCGTACGAGCTCACTTTCCACCAGGACCTGAACGGCGACGGAGTGATCGGCCCCACCGGAACGGTGATCCAGACCGACGGATCGACCAGCCTGACGCTCGAAGGCAACAGTTACGGCCTCAACGGCAGCAGCGGCTCGGGCCCGATCCTGCAATACGCCGGCGCACCGGTTACGGTGGGGGAGTTTGGCGGTTGGGCGCCGCTCGGCGCGGTGCAGACGGCCAATGGCTATGACGTGGCCTGGAAGGAAACCGGCGGCGATGTGTATCTGGTCTGGATGACCGATAGCAACGGCAACTTCGTCTCAGAAACCGGCGTGATGTCTGGAAGCAGCTATGCCCTGGAATCCTACGAGCTCACTTTCCACCAGGACCTGAACGGCGACGGTGTGATCGGCCCCACCGGAACGGTGATCCAGACCGACGGATCGACCAGCCTGACGCTTGAAGGCAACAGTTACGGCCTCAACGGCAGCAGTGGCTCAGGCCCGATCCTGCAATACGCCGGCGCACCGGTTACGGTGGGTGAGTATGGCGGTTGGGCGCCGCTCGGCGCGGTGCAGACGGCCAATGGCTATGACGTGGCCTGGAAGGAAACTGGTGTCGATGCGTATCTGGTCTGGATGACCGGTAGCAACGGCAACTTCGTCTCAGAAACCGGCGTGATGTCTGGAAGCAGCTTTGCTCTGGAATCCTATGAGTCCACTTTCCACCAGGACCTTAACGGCGACGGTGTGATCGGTCCGCTGGTGACCGCCGGTGGAACTTTGGAATTGCCGTCAGCCTATAACGGCCCGGTTACGTTTGCTGGTTCCACCGGCACGTTGCAACTCGACGATTCTGTAGGCTTCTCGGGCACCGTGGCCGGAATGTCCGGACAGGACGTCGTCGACCTGAGAGATATCAATTTTTCTACCATACACACTCCCGTCTATTCGGGCACGAGCAGCGGCGGCGTGCTCACGGTTACCGATGGTGTGCACGTCGCTCAAATTGATCTGATCGGCAATTACCTGGCATCGAGCTTTGCACCGTCAAGCGATGGTCAGGGCGGCACCGACATCATCGATCCGCCGAGCGGGGCTTCTTCTACAGGCACTTCCGTAAATTCAACGGCAACTGGAGACGACGTCAGCGGCACGATCTCGTTTGCGGACGTCGATCACGCCAATGCCCTCACGGTCGATTTTGCACCCAACAGCACCGATGATGCTGGCACTTTCTCGATCGGCGCAGTCAGTGCAAATGGCGGCCAAGTGTCGCTCGGGTTCAATTTCAGTCTCGACAACGATCAGATCAACCTTGCGCAGGGCCGGGCGCTCACCCAATCCTACAGCGTAAGCCTCGTTGAGTCGCAGAATCCTGCCGCAAATTTGGAGCAGACTATTTCCCTCTCTATCGGCGGTCCAGGCAACGACAATTTCGTGTTCCACCCGGGCATCGGGGCCGAGACGATTGTCAATTTCAATCCACAACAGGACACAATCGAATTGGACAATTTCGCAAGCGCGGAAACGGTCCAGCAGTTGCAGTCTCTCATTCACACCGACGCACATAACGATGCGGTCATCGATCTTGGTCACGGCGACAGCGTTACGCTCGCTGGCACGACACCCGCACAACTACTCGCGGTTCTGCAAAACGCTGTTCATCTGCATTGACCTCCTGGCGCTATCAGTCTCGCACCGTCGTGGCTCCAGACCGGAGCCGACAGTGTATTTTGTCCTGCACCTTGGTCGGCCACCAGCACCCGGGATGGGTTATGACGGAGGGCCGTTGTGGGTAGATATAGAAGTATGATGGTCGTTTGTAGCAGGAAAGGTTTTACTCGTAAAAGAAACCACGGTGGGTAATATCACGCGAGGAGCCACGGACGCTTATGTAGATGGATACCGAGGGACTCGTAAGGAACGTCGTGACGAGAGTAACTAGTATCGGCAAACTCCGACATGGGAAAGGCCTTCGACTGCAGTTTCATTAAGTTTAGAGAAACGCCCGCTCATCGGTGGCACACAGCCCCAGCATAGGCGCACCAACCCACGGTCCACCGCTACGATCCAAAGCCGTAAAATCCGACAACCAACAATATAACCGGCGACGCCAAATTAATCGAGGAAATATTGCAGTGCGTGGGGCAGGTTATGGCCCATCGCGACATGTCTTCCTGAGATGGTTGTCGGTCGCTTTCGGGGCAAAGCGGACTCTCGTAGGTCGTCCGGTCCGGCGCATTTATGAGTTCGCGCCCTAGTCATCCCCCGGCTCGGCTTCCGGCAGACTGTCGTCGTCCTCGCCGGAATAGCCGAGCGGGTGCGACGACACTTTGCTTTTGATCGAGCCGGTCACGCCGGGGTCGCCGTAATGCCCGCCGCCGTGCTGGGCCGCGAACTGCGACCGCGCGCGCGCCGCGGCGACTTCGCCCGGAATCGCGCCGGGCTCGCAGATTCGCCGCCCGCTCGCCCGCCGCATCAGGTCGACGTGAATGTGATTGTAGTGATAGACGTTGGCGCCGGGCGCCAGCACGGTGGTGAATTCATCGCAGGCGGCGAGCTGCACGTCGTGCAGAAATCCCTGCTCCTCCGGCGTGCCGTGCCAGCCATATTGCACGCTGATCTTGCGGCCATCGGCGAGATCGAATTCGGCCACGTCGAGCGCATTGCCGAAGGCGTGCTCGGAAATATGCGCGTTCGGATTGCCGTTCATGCCGCGGCAGGAATAGGCGGAAATCTGTTTGATCTCGACGACGGGCTGACGGAACCAGCGCTGCGCCGAAGGCTGCACCGCGCCTGAGATCCATTGATCGAGCGCGGAGACGATTGGACAGGCAAGCGTCGCCGGCGGCTTCACTTCGACGGGGCCGGCCGAAGCCATGACCCCCACACCACCCCCTCCCGCGAGCGGCGGAGGGAAGGGTGGCGGCGGCAAGCCCAAGCGCGGAAGCGCGTTGCCGGCCGGCGGTGTGTTCGCGCCGAGCGGCGGCGCCACGGGCCGCGAGTAGGGCGCGACCGGCGGGCCGCCGTAATAGGGATGCGGCGGGCCGCCCGGAATGTCGATCTCGTCGTCCTCGGGCGGCGGCATTCCCGGCGGGCTGAGCGACAGCGGTTCGCCGATTTGCGCGGTCGGAAGCGGGCGCGGCGCGGAATAGGGTTGCGGTGGCGGCAGCGACTTCGGCGCCGGATAGGATGACGAGGCGCCGGACTGCCCATAGGGCGAGTAGGCTGGCGATGCGGCGGCCGGCACCGGCGGCAGCGCGCTCGTCTCGATAGCGCCCGACGGCGGCGCGCCGGGCCAGCGCTGCGGCATCGCGCCCCCAGGGATAGCGCCTAAAGGTATCGCGCTCGGCGGACGCACCGGCTCGTCGTCGTAACTCAGCGGCGGCGCGCTGTCCCCCAGCGCCGCTATCCTGATCGGATAATCGATGCCGCAGGCGCTCGGCCCGTTGATCGCGGTGATGCGGACGCGTTCCGGCGTTTCCTTCACGGCGCCCGAATTGAGACAAGCGACTTCCGCCTCGTGCCGCCACGGTTCGCGCTCGGCGAGCAGATAATGGCTGCAGCCGGCCAGTGCGATCAGGGCGACGAGGACGAGGGAGCCGACGAGATACCAACGAACTCCACGCGTCATCCGCCGACAATGCGAGGAATTCCTTTAAGGACTGTTCAATCATGTCCGGCGGCCGGTACCGGCAGGATTACATTAACCATGATCGGCCCCCTTGATCGTCGCGCGCGTTTCGGGCCTCATCGGCGCCGGGAGGGCGAAAGCTCATGGAACGAGAGCGCGTGATGCTGTCGGCGCTCGATCTCACCCGCCGCGTCGAAGGAGGCGAACTCAATCCCCGCGCCGTCATCGAACTGTGCGCCGAGGCGATCGCCGCGCGCGAAGCCGAGATCGGCGCCTTCGTTGCGCTCGATCTCGATGCGGCGCGTCGTGCCGCCGATGCGCCACGGGTCGCCGCGTCGCCGCTCTTCGGTCTGCCGGTCGCGTTCAAGGATATATTCGACAGCGCGGATCTGCCGACGCAATTCGGGTCGCCGATCTATGCAGGCTTCCGGCCGCGCGCCGATGCCACCGCGGTCGCGCTGACGCGCCGCGCCGGCGGCATTGTCATCGGCAAGACGGTGACGACCGAATTCGCGTCGCTGGTGCCGTCGGCAACGCGCAACCCGTGCAATCTCGCGCATACGCCCGGTGGTTCGTCGTCGGGGTCGGCCGCCGCGGTCGCCGCAGGCTTTGTGCCGATCGCGTTCGGCACGCAGACCGCCGGCTCGGTGATTCGACCGGCGGCCTTTTGCGGCGTCACCGGCTTCAAGCCGTCCTATCGTTTGATCCCGATGGTCGGCGTCAAGGACATGGCCTGGCATCTCGACACCGCCGGCCTGTTCGGCTCAGGGGTCGCCGATGTCGCCTTTGCCGCCGCCGCCATCCTCGATCGCGATCTGCGCGTCGACCGCACCGCGCCCGCGGCGCCGCGCATCGCGCTTGCGCGCACGCAGCTGTGGCCGCAGGCCAGCGCGGCGATGCAGCAGGCGGTCGAGACTGCGGCGCGGATCGCGGAAAGCGCCGGCGCCGAAGTCTCGGAACTGACGCTGCCGCCCGACCTGGAACAGGCCTATGCCGCGCAGTTCACGATCCAGGATTACGAGGGTTTCCGGGCGCTCGCCTTCGAATACGATCGGCACTACGACTTGATCGACAAAAGGCTGCGCGACACGCTCGACGCCGCAGCCGCCATCACCGCCGATCAATACGACGCGGCGCGCCGCACCGGCAGCCGGGCGCGCCAGGCGCTCGCCGACGCGATGGCGGATTACGACGTGATCCTCACCCCGTCGGCGCCGGGTGCCGCGCCCGAGGGTTTCGCCTCGACCGGCAATCCGATGTTCAACCGGCTGTGGACGCTGATGGGCACGCCTTGCGTCAACGTGACCGGTTTGAGCGAGAACGAATTGCCGCTCGGCGTCCAGATCACGGGCCGTTTCGGCCGCGACCGCGATACGCTCGAGGCGGCGCTGTTTTTGGAACAGGCGATCGCGCGCAAAGCGGGCGCGTGAGGAGCCTGTTTCATCCGTCCCGCTTCGCGGCGGCGGAAGAACGGGCCCGTGGCGCATTCAGTCGTCGGATGCTATGAGGCTAGCAACCAATAACCGACCGGATCGGGCTTATGGGAGAGCGCCACCTCGACATCGCGCTTCGGGTCAACGGCGAGGACGTGCGCGAGCGCGTCGAGGCCCGCAAGACGCTGGTCGATTTCCTGCGCGACGATCTCGGCCTGACCGGCAGCCATATCGGCTGCGAACAAGGCGTTTGCGGCGCCTGCACGGTGTCGATCGACGACGAGGTGGTGCGCGGCTGCCTGGTGCTGGCCGTGCAGTGCGATGGCGCCGAGGTCGTTACGATCGAGGGCATTTCGGATTCCGGCATCATTGCCGATCTGCAGGACGCTTTCCAACAACGCAATGCGCTGCAATGCGGCTTTTGCACGCCGGGCATGCTGATCGGCGCGCAAGCGCTGCTGGCCCAAGCGCTGCTGAGCAATGGCGGCGTGCCGAGCCGCGACGAGATCCGCGAGCATCTGTCCGGCAATTACTGCCGCTGCACCGGCTACCAGGCCATCGTCGACGCCATCGAATCGGTCGGGCAAACGCGCGCAAGAGCGAAACGATGACTCCACTTTTCTCCGCTCATCCCCGCGAAAGCGGGGATCCAGTTCTTTATTGCATCACCTCGTCAAAGAGGTCACGCCAATCTGGATTGAGCTGCTCAATCAATTGGAGTTTCCAAGCGCGATTCCATTTTTTGAGTCGGCGTTCTCTCGCGAAGGCGCTCTCTCGCGATTCGTGTAATTCGTACCAGACGAGTATCTTGACGCCGTATTTACTTGTGAATCCCGGGACGGCGTCGGTGCGATGTTCCCAAACACGGCGTGGGAGATTGTCTGTCATGCCGACGTATAGTGTGCCGTTTCGCCGACTGGCCAAAATGTATACAAAGAAGCTCATGGCGTCCGTCCCTGGGTCCCCGCTTTCGCGGGGACGAGCGGATTATGGCATTTTGTCATGAAGATCGCCGACGATCAGCCATCCGGCCTTACCGCGCTCGACCGGCCGAATTCCTATATCGGGCGCTCGGTGCCGCGGCCCAATCTTGCGCGGCTGACGCAAGGCCGCGGTCGATATGTCACCGACGTCGTGCTGCCGCGCATGGCTCATGTGGCCTTCGTGCGCTCGCCGCACGCGCATGCCCGCATCAAAGCGATCGCGACGGCTGAGGCCAAGAAGGCGCCCGGCGTGATCGCGGTGGTCACCGGCGCCGAGCTTGCCAAGGTCATCACGCCGTGGGTCGGCGTGCTCACTCATCTGAAGGGCATCAAATCGGCGCCGCAGCGCGCCATCGCCGTCGAGCGCGCCTGCTGGCAGGGCGAGGCGGTATGCGCCGTCGTCGCCCGCACTCGTGCCGAAGCCGAGGATGCCTGCGCGCTGGTCGGCGTCGACTATGACGTGCTCGCGGCGGTGACCGATCCGGAAACGGCGCTCGATCCGCAAACGCCGGTGATCCATCCCGAGCTCGGCGACAATCTCACCTTCGAGCGCGTGCTCAATGCCGGCGATCCCGACAAGGGTTTTGCCGAGGCGGACGCGGTGGTCGAAACGACCTTCCTGTTCGGCCGCCACACCGGCGTCACCAACGAGCCGCGCGCCATCGTCGCCGACTGGAATCCGGGCGAGCAGCGCCTCACCGTCTATCAAGGCACGCAGGCGCCGCATATGACGCAGAACCTGTTCGCCAAGCACCTTGATCTCGAAGAGAACCAGGTCCGCGTCCTCACCAAGGACGTCGGCGGCTCGTTCGGCATCAAAGTGCACATCTATGCCGACGAGATGGCGACGGCGGCGCTGGCGAAACTCTTGCAGCGGCCGGTGAAATTCGTCGCCGACCGGTTCGAGAGCTTCAATACCGACATCCATGCCCGCGACCATCGCGTCACCGCGAAGATCGGCGTCAAGCGCGACGGCACCATCACCGCATTCGCCATCGACGATCTGACCGGCATCGGTCCTTATTCGGTCTATCCGCGAACGAGCGGCATCGAAGCCAACCAGGTCGTCAACCTGGTCGGCGGTCCCTATACCTGCCCGAATTACCGCGCCCGCGCCCGCGTCGTCTTGCAAAACAAAAACCTGATGTGCCAGTACCGCGCCGTCGGCCATCCGATCGCGACCGCGGTGACGGAAGGCCTGGTCGAGCTTGCGGCGGCAAAGATCGGCATCGACCCGGCCGAACTGCGGCGGCGCAATCTCTTCGCCGATAACGCCTATCCCGCGGTGAGCGCCGCCGGCTTGAAATTCGAGGGCCTGTCGCATCACGCGTCGCTCGATAAGATCCTCGAGATGATGGACTACGACACGCTGCGGGCCGAGCAGGCGCGGCTGCGCAAGGCGGGCGTCCATCGCGGCATCGGACTCGCGTCCTTCATCGAGGTGACCAATCCGTCGGCCGCCTTCTACGGCGTCGGCGGCGCCCGCATCTCGTCGCAGGACGGCGCCACGTTGCGCCTCGATGCAACCGGCGCGGTGTTCTGCCATTCCGGCGTGACCGAACAGGGCCAGGGCGCCGAGTCGGTCTTGGCGCAATGCGTGGCAAGTTCGTTCGGCGTGCCGATCGAGCGCGTGCGCGTGATCACCGGCGACACCGACAATGTGCCCTATGGCGGCGGCACCTGGGCGTCGCGCGCGGCCGGCATCGGCGGCGAGGCGGCCTGGCAGGCCGGCAAGGCGCTGCGCGCCAATGTGCTCGCCGCCGCCGCCTCGATCCTGCAGGCCGATCCGAAAACGCTCGATATCCGCGCAGGGCTTGTGGTCGATGCCGACACCGGCCGCGAGCGCATGGGGCTCGATGAAGTGGCGCGGGTGGTCTATTTCCGGCCCGATACTCTGCCGCCGGGCTTTCAGGCCGAATTCATGGTGACGCGCCATTACGTGCCGCGCGCCTGGCCGTTCGCTTTCACCAACGGCGTGCAAGCCTCTTATCTCGAGGTCGATATCAGGACCGGCCAGGTGACGCTGCTCGAGCACTGGTGCGTCGAGGATTGCGGCACCGTGATCAATCCGCAACTGGTCGACGAGCAGATCCGCGGCGGCATCGTGCAGGGCATCGGCGCCGCATTATTCGAGCACTGCCTGTACGACGACAGTGGCCAACTGCTCAACGCCAACCTGATGGATTATCTGGTGCCGATGGCCGGCGAAATGCCGGATATCGAAGTCGGCCATATGGTGACGCCGACGGCCGATTCCGAGCTCGGCGCCAAGGGCGCGGGCGAAGCCGGCACCGCCGGCGCGCCGGCCGCTGTCATGAACGCCATCAACGACGCGCTGCGTCCGCTCGGCGCTAAGCCTCTCGTGCAGATGCCGATCACGCCGGAACGCGTGCTCGCGGCGCTACGCGACGGGAACGCCCGCCCGTGAGCGCTTGGAAGGACGAGCCGGTTGTCATCGTCGGCGGCGGCATTGGCGGCCTCACCGCGGCGCTGGCGTTGTCGAAAAAAGGCATTTCCACGCAGGTTATCGAACAGGCCGGCGAGTTTAAGGAGATCGGCGCCGGCATCCAGCTCGGGCCCAATGTGTTCTGGATGCTGGAGCGGCTCGATCTGATCGAGCCGGTCAGCGCTCTCGCGGTGTTCCCCAACAACCTGATCATGATGGACTCGATCACCGGCGAGGAAGTCACCCGCATCCCGCTCGGCGAAGCGTTCCGCAAGAAATTCCATCATCCTTATGCGCTCATCCACCGCGCCGATCTGCATACAACGCTGCTCGAGGCCTGCCGGAAATCGAACCTCATTCGGCTTGATGCGTCGCAGCGCGTGGTCGCGGTCGATGAGAGCGGCGTCGTCGTCGCGGTCAAAACCGCAAGCGGCAAGCACTATCCCGGCGCGGCTTTGATCGGCGCCGACGGGCTGTGGTCGACCATCCGGCAGATCGTGGTCGGCGACGGCGCGCCGAAGCCGGCCGGCCATATCACCTATCGCGCCGTGCTGCCGGCGTCGGACGTTCCGGAGCGCTACCGCTGGCGCGACATGGCATTCTGGGCCGGCGAGAAGGTTCATCTCGTGCTTTATCCGCTGCGCACCGGAGAACTGTTCAATCTGGTCGCCGTGTTTCACTCCGACCGCTACGAGGAGGGCTGGGACAGCTACGGCGATCCGGCCGAACTGCACGAACGCTTCGCCAGGACCTGCGAGCCGGTGCGTATGCTGCTCGGCAAGATCGAAAGCTGGCGCATGTGGGTGTTGTGCGACCGGCCGCCGGTCAAGGAATGGAGCCGCGGCTGCATCACGCTCCTCGGCGATGCCGCGCACCCGATGCTGCAATATCTGGCGCAGGGCGCCTGCATGTCGATCGAGGACGCGGTCTGCCTCGCCGACCGGGTGGTCGCCGCAGACGGCGATTATGCGGCGGCGTTCCGCGCCTATCAGGAGGCGCGTTATCTGCGCACCGGCCGAGTCCAGATCATGGCGCGCGTCTACGGCGAATTCTATCACGCCTCGGGCGTCGCCAAGGAACTGCGCAACATGATGCTCGGCGCGCGAACGCCCGAAGACGCCATGGCCGGTATGGAATGGCTCTACGGCGAACAGAAAGAGCTCACGCGTTTTGTGGCGGCGTCCATCCCGAGTTACGACGCGGAAAGTATATTGGCAATCGGCGAGCGACTGCGGTTAATTCGAATTGCCTACGGGATGTTACACGGTAACAAGCGCGGAATGAATCAGTCTGAGTTCAGCCGTTTGTGCGGCATTGCTGCGTCAGCATGGAATAATGCAGAGACGGGGGACAATCGGCTTGGACTGGATAAGGCAATCTCCGTGTGTGAGCGCACCGGTGCGACCCTCGATTATATATTTCTGGGTCGCACCGGTGGCTTGGCGCACGCGCTGGCAGTTGAGATTGAAAAACTTGAAGCAAAGACAAGTGGAGACTTTACGTCATCCTGACCGCTTCACCGTAAACGGCGAGACCGCCTCCCGCGCCCGGTGAAATTCCGGCGTCGGCGGCGGGCCCCAGATGGTGGTGCCGCCCGGGTCCCAGGTCTTCGGCCGTTGCGGCGTGTCCTGATGCCACGGCCGTGGCTCGAAATAACCGAGCTCTTCGTCGAGCATCTGGTCGAGTTCGCAGAAGAATTCGATGACCTGATCGTCCGGATTGCGATGATAGGTGGCGATATTGTGCCCCGGCCCGTGGCGCAGCGGTCCCCAGATGATCGGGATTTTCTGTTGCCCGAACAGATCGCAAGAATTCTGCAAATGGATGAAGTCCTTCAGCTCGAAGGCCATGTGGTGCATCTTGCTGGTGGTGCCGCGGATGAAATTCACGGTGTGATGGTCGGCATTGCAGCGCATGAAGACGAAAAAATCGCCGATCCAGTCCGAGACACGAAAGCCGAGCACTTTTTGGTAAAATTCCGCGGTCTTGCCCGGGTCCTCGACCACGAAGGCGATGTGGCCGAGCTTCAGCGGGCCGACGCCGTGATGTTGCAGGTGCTTGCCGAGATAGCGCCATTCCTTGAACAGCGCGATCGTGGTGCCCTTGTTGTCGCGAAAGGCGAGCACCGGTCCGATCCCGGGAATGGAATCGTTCTTCTGTTCGCTCGCAACCCCGTCTTTCGCCAATTCGCGGGCGAGCGCGCCGAAGTCGGAATCGGGCGCGACTTCGAACGACAGCGTGGTGCAGCGTTCGGCTTCGCCCTTGTTAAGCTCGACGGCGAGCTGGCCGACCTGGGTGGCGAGATAGGCCCGGTCGTTGTCGCGCTCGGCGAGCACCAGCCCCGCTGTTTCGGTGTAATAGGCGATCATCCGTTCGAGGTCGGGCGTTTCGAACGTGGCGTGTCCGATCCGTCTTGGCTTGATCATGCTTCCTCTCCGGCTGGCCGCGCGTTTCGCTTCAGCGTTGGCCCGAATCAACCACCGCGCGCCGGCGAACTCAAGGCCGCGGCAAGAACGTTGCAAGACCTTGGAACCTGCGGTCTTGCCAATTGCGCCGGATCGCGGTTTGGTCGCACTCGACGTTTCATACGGCATTCGGATGGCAGCTTCGAAAATACTCCGCTCATTCCCGCGCAAGCGGGAATCTAGTACTGGGTCCCCGCCTTCGCGGGGACGAGCGGAAATATGATTCCATAGCACAGGGGGAAAGACGCACATGGCTTTGGCGGCTTCGGCAAAACGCGCCGGCTATAAACTCGCGACCTATCGGGGCAGCGACGGCCCGCGCGCGGGTCTCATCATCGGCGAAGAGGTGTTCGACGCCGCGAAGCTTACGGGCAAGCCCGCCTATGCGACGGTCATCGGCATTCTCGAGGATTGGAAGGCGGCCGAGCCGGCCTTGAAAGAGGCCGCCGCGCGCGCCGGCAAAAGCCGGATCAAACGGCAGCCGCTCTCCCGCACCAAGTTGCTGGCCCCGGTGCGTTTTCCGTCGGCGATCTATTGCGCCGGCGCCAATTACGGCGACCACGCCGCCGAAATGGCCGCGCGCGAGGGCCGGCCGCCGCCGGTCGATCCGCACACCCAGGGGCTCAACGCCTGGCATTTTCTGAAAGCCCCGCATGCGATCGCCGATCCGGGCGCGGCGGTGAAAATCTCCGGTTACGCCGAGCAGATGGACTGGGAGGTCGAACTCGCGGCCGTCATCGGCCGCGTCGCCAAGAACGTGCCGCAGCGCAACGCGCTCAGCTTTGTCGCCGGCTACACCGTGGCGAACGATCTTTCGGCGCGCGACCGTGGGCGGCGGGCCAACGTGCCCGACGCGTCGCCGTTCAAATGGGACTGGACCAAGCACAAGAGTTTCGACGGCTCGTGTCCGCTCGGGCCCTGGATCGTGCCGGCAAGCGACATCCGCGATCCGCAAAAGCTCGGCCTGAAGCTCTGGGTCAATGGCGTGCTGAAGCAGGATTCCAACACCAGCGACATGATCTTCAATCTGGCCGAACAGATCGCGGCGCTGTCCGCCGGCATGACGCTCTATCCCGGCGACATCATCCTCACCGGCACCCCCGCCGGCGTCGGCGCCGGCCGCGGCGAATTCCTCAAACCCGGCGACACGGTGAAGCTGTGGGTCGAGGATATCGGCGAGATCGAGAACCGGATGGTGTAAAGCGCGTAGGCCGTAGGATGGGTTGAGCGAAGCGAAACCCATCACCTTGCTACGAGGCAAAACCCATCACCTCGGCGGCTCTGCTATGCTGCGCCGATGACCACCTATCGGTGCAATTTCCTCGGGTCGGCGATTGGCCGCATTCGTCGTTCCATCGCATGGTCAGGCTCGGCGTCTATCCTCTCGACTGGGCGGGCGATGCAGCAGACAATGAGCGAGGCTTCGGAGAAAGATGATGGGTTTCGCAACGGCTCAACCCATCCTACGCGCTCACGCCACGCGGATCACAGTTGAAAAGCCGCCTTTCGGCTTCGGCTGGTCGGCGCGTTTGACGCAATTCCGCCCCTCCGCCTTGGCGCGGTAAAGCGCTATGTCGGAATATTCGAGCAGCGCGCTCAGCGTGTGCTCGGCATTCCCGCTCACCGACACGCCACTGCTCACCGTTGCATCGACCCGATGCTCCCCCACGAACCGACAGTTTTCGGCAAAGGAGGCGCGGATCCGCTCAGCGCGAGCGTAGGCCGCCTCGATACCCGATCCAGGCAGCGCCACGGCGAATTCCTCGCCGCCCATGCGGCCGAACACGTCGTTCGGGCGAAGCGCGGCGGCGGTCACCTCGCAGAACTTTTGGATGACGAGGTCGCCGATCGCATGGCCGTGCGTGTCGTTGACCGTCTTGAACCGATCGAGGTCGAACATCATCACGGCAACCGGCGCGCTGTCGCGCCGGCAGCGCTCCACAACCCGCCCGGCGCTCTCCATGAAGGCGCCTCGGTTGAGGATGCCCGTGAGCGAATCGATGTGCGCGGCCATGGTGCTCGCGGCCTCGCCGCGCTCCCTGATCAGAGCGAGAATGAACACGACGGTGCCGAGCGCAAAGATGATGCTTTCAAAATGAATCAAGCCAAACATGCTCAGCAACGGCGGTACCTGGTCCTCGCCGGTACCGCCGTTGAAAATGGTCCACGCGCCTGTCAATAGGACCGTAGCGTGCACGGATGTGAAGACGATGATCGGCCAGCGCGCGGGCAGCCGCTCCTTCCGACCGAGCCAGAAAGCGGTCGCGGCGGCGAACATATAGACGGCGTTCGTAACGGCGCCGAATGACGCGATAACGTGCTGCATACCGGGAAGGCCGCTCGCGAGTGCGGTGACCACCGCTCCGAGGACCGCGAGGACGAGCGGCGCCGGCTTCGCGTCAAAAGTCCGCGCAGCTTTCCAAGTCAAGCCCGCTGCGAGTAGCAGCAGGTGGCTGCCGAGAATGGACCCAAGCGGTTCGTTCAAAGCCTTCCCCAGCATCAGGGAAAGGATGCCTCCGGCCGTGATGATGTCGGCGAGCCCCCAAATCGCCAATGCCGTTATTCTTCGGTTCTGCAACCACACCAGCAACAGGATCGCGCCGGCACACGCCGCGACGAAGCTCCCCATTGCCATCAGGGTCGGTATATCAAGATCCATGATCCCATAACTCATCGAGCTGAGACCTGCTCGCTCGATCTTGTTAATCACACTCTTTGCCAAAAATTGGTGTTCAGATAGCTACAATTGTAACTGACATCCTCCGGATCGAGCCGAGGTTCGCGCGACAAAGCAGGCTGCATGGGTCGCGCGCGCGCGTGTAACGACGTGAGCGCGCTTCCCGTCGCTGCTGCCGCATTCAATGGGCGGCGATGAGGCGCGGACACGGTTGGCCTATGCGAGTTCAATCTGGAAAGACACAGCTACCCGAGGCCGCAAGGTCTCACATTGAAATCGCCGGCAGGCCGACATTCTGGCTCGACATTGGGCGATGAGCCCGCAGGATACATTTGACTGCCCGCAAGGCGGAGCGGCGCAGGTGGTTTGCAGAATTCCGGCGACACCTTACTATTTCCCCGATGCGCGTTCCGCGCTTTCGTCGACCCAAACCCCGGCGGCTCGCGTAGCGAGCGCGGCCAGGGGCACGTCGTCACGGTAACGGATACGTGATCTTGACAGATGTCCCCGATACGGTTATATTCGCCGCGAATCATCTCGCTCACGTAAGGGACGCCAGCCGGTGACTCCGGCTGGCAGGAGCGAGTGCGGTTCCCGCGGGCGGGGTCTCGTCAGCCCCGCTCTCGGGCGGCTCCGGGGTAATACGCCCGGCCGGCATTATGACCGGTCTGCGGGGCAACCCGCTGCACTGAAGGACGGCCGGGGGCGGGTAACACCCATCCCTACCTAGTCCCGTCCCAGGAAGCGCGTTAGCTGGAGCTGAGCGGTGGTGTTCGGTCGCTGCCGCAAGCGCCGTGGTGGAACGCCGGAAGGCGAGCCCCCTCCGTGTCCTCCCGCGGGCCGGGAGGATTCGGAGGGGGCGCCGCGCCCGTATGGCGCGGATCATTGAAACAAATGCGCCTGCCGGCGTTCCGCTTCCCTTTTTTCTTTCGTAGCTTCGTAGCCCGGATGGAGCGCACAGCGTAATCCGGGAGCGGCATTCAAGCTCGTTGGTCGTACCCGGATTGCGCTACGCTCCATCCGGGCTACGGAATTTGCAATGGCGTGGCAAAACTCGGGCGCGGAGGCGTCGCGAGAACGATTTCCTTTACCCTCCCCTGCAGGGGGAGGGCCGCGCCCGACAGGGCGCGGGGTGGGGCAGCGCGCACCACGGACAAGTGAGACATGCCGCCGTGCTGCTCACGCACTTCCCCATCCGCCCGCCTGCGGCGGTCTACCTCCCCCCTGCAGGGGGAGGTGGTTGGCGGCGCGTGCTTCCCGGCTACCCAACGCCATGCTAGCAGGACATGGCTTTCTCGAGCACAGGCCATCTCATGGACACTCTCTTCGTTGCCCGCGGCACCGCGAATGCCGTTCCAATTTGGTTCGTCACCGCGGCGAGCTATCCGGATGTGCGCAAAACACTCGGCAAAACACTCGGGATGGAGGCTTGCGCTTTCGCCGACGCGGCGGGGTTCGAGCCTAAGCCCGGGCGGCTGTTGTTGCTGCCGGGCAAAACTGGCGACAAGGGCGGGCTCGGCGGCGTGCTGTTCGGGCTCGAAGCCGCCGACGAGGCGAAGGACCTGTTCCTGCCCGGCCGCCTGCCGCAGCAATTGCCGGACGGCGTCTATCGTTTCGGCAACGAGCCGCACGATGCGCGGCTCGCCGCGCTCGCTTTCGCGCTCGGCGCGTACCGCTTCACCCGCTACCGCAAAGCCGAGCCGCGCGCGGTGAAACTCGATCTGCCGCAAAGCCTCGATCGCGACGATCTGCAGCGCATCGTCGAAGGCGTGACGCTGGCGCGCGATCTCATCAACACGCCGGCGAACGATATGGGGCCGGCGCAGCTCGAACAGGCGGCGCGCAAGCTCGCTTCGCGACACTCGGCCACCATCACCGCGACCATCGGCGACGAGTTGCTCGCGCACAATTTCCCGCTCATCCACGCCGTCGGCCGCGCCTCGACCGGCGAGCCGCGCCTGATCGACCTGTCCTGGGGCGACAGCAAACATCCGCGCGTGACGCTCATTGGCAAGGGCGTCTGCTTCGACACCGGCGGGCTGGACATCAAGCCTGACAGCGCGATGTTGAATATGAAAAAGGACATGGGCGGCGCCGCCACCGCGCTCGGGCTCGCGCATATGATCATGGCGCGCGGGCTGAAAGTGCGGCTGCGCGTCCTCATCCCGGCGGTCGAGAACGCGATCGCCGGCGGAAGTTTCCGCCCGCGCGATGTGTACACCTCGCGCAAAGGCATCACCGTCGAGATCGGCAACACCGATGCCGAAGGCCGGCTGGTGCTGGCCGACGCGCTCACGCTCGCCGACGAGGACAAGCCCGACCTGATCTTCGATTTCGCCACGCTGACCGGCGCCGCCCGCGTCGCGCTCGGCCCCGACGTGCCGCCGTTCTTCACCGACGACGACGCGCTGGCCGTCGAGCTGATGGGCTTTGCCACGGCCGAGAACGATCCGCTGTGGCGGCTGCCGCTGTGGCGGCCCTACGAGGCGATGCTGGAGTCCAAAATCGCCGACCCCAACAATGTCGGCGGCAGCCAAGGCGGCGCCATCACGGCGGCCTTGTTCATGCGCCGCTTCGTGGCGGCGAAATCGTGGCTGCATATCGATCTGTTCGCCTGGACGCCGGCGGCCAAACCCGGCCGGCCCGAAGGCGGCGAATGCCAGGCGGCGCGCGCGCTTTATGCGCTCCTTGCCGCGCGTTACGGCTGAGCAAATAAGAGATGTCCGCCTTCGATCCTCGCGTCACGCCGGCCCGCGGCGATCTTGCGGCAAATTATCTCGCCGGCAAAGTCGCGGCGACCCGCTTCGTCGAGGGCCGGGTCATGGAAGTGCTCGAGCCGCAGGCGCCGCTGCGCCGCGCGCCGCGGTCCGACGCGCCGCTCGATACCGAAGCGCTCAAGGGCGAGCGCGTCACGGTCTACGAGATGAACGCCGAGGGCTGGGCCTGGGGCCAGCTCGCAGCCGACAATTATGTCGGCTGGTTGCCGGCGAATGCGCTCGCTGTGCCGGGCGCCGCGCCGACGCACAAGGTCGCGGCGCTGCGCACTTTGGTGTTTCCCGGTCCGTCGATCAAATTGCCGCCGATCGAAGCGCTGCCGCTCGGCGCCATGCTCGCTGTCACGCGCATCGAGGATCGCCTGGCGGTGACGGCGGCCGGCGGTTACGTGCCGGCGGCGCATCTCAAGCAGCTCGGCGACAACGAGACGGACTTCGTCGCGGTGGCGGAGCGCTTCGTCGGCACGCCCTATCTCTGGGGCGGCAAGACTTCGCTCGGGCTCGATTGCTCGGGCCTGGTGCAGGTCGCGCTCACGGCTTGCGGCATTGCATGTCCGCGCGACAGCGACATGCAGGAAGCTACGCTCGGAGCCGCCGTGCCGGCCGCCGCCCCGCAACGCGGCGATCTCGTATTCTGGAAAGGTCACGTCGCCATCATGCGCGACGCTGCCAATCTTGTTCACGCCAACGCGTTCCACATGGCGGTCGTCGTCGAGCCTTATGCCGAAGCCGTTCTCCGCACCCGCGCGGCCGGCAGTGAGATCACAGGCGTGCGGCGGCTTGCACAGAGTCCTTGACCGCGAACGGCCTTTAGATCTTTGTTCGAGCATGTCCTTTTCGCAAAACCGGCTTCCACTTTTGCGGGGCATGCGCTAGGCTTCGTGTCGAGAAATTAATAGTTTTGCGAGAAACGCCATGACGAGCGACCCCCACGATCATGAGCATCAACAATCTCATAGCCATCCGCACGAGCATACGCATAGCCACCCGCACACCCACGAGCACAGCCACGAGCACCGCCACGATGGTCTGGTGCACACGCACCAGCACAGCCACACGCACGCCCATGAGCACGGCCATGTTCACGAGCACAGCCATGATGCCGGCAGTCATAGCCACGAAGAAATGCATCGAGACAGTGTGCCGCATCAACACAGCCATGGCTCCGCGATAGAGCCGCACGATCACGATCATTGAGTTCGCGGCGTCTCGCGCTTCGTCAGCGGAACAGCTGATACCCGGCGATGACGAGTTCGACCGCGATCAAGATGACGATGATCATCTCCAAGCGGAACGAGCGCTTGGTGTCGATGATGTCGGCGAGAACCTCGGCGGTCTCGGCGATGACGGAGAGCTTTCGCGACAACGCGTCGGCGCGTTCCTTCAGTTCGTATTCGTCCTCGAGGCGGGCATAGAGCCGCTCCAGATCGGGGCGGTCCCACAGCACATCGGGCTTGTCGACGACGGCGACGCGGCCGGAAACGCGGTGCTGCACCAGGAGCGCATTGCCGATGTGCTTGAGAATGGCGCGGCGGCCGGCGGCGGCGCGGCCGGTTTCGGCGAGCTGCCGCGCGAACGGCTCGACGAGTTCGAACACGGCGGTGACTTCCCGTTCGTCGCGCGCCAGCACGACGGTTTTCGACATGGCGTCGGCGATCACGATCAACCCGTCGGGCGTCATCGTCTTCAGCACGATCGGACCGCCCGGCAGGATTTGTTCGTCCTTGTCGGGGGCGATTTCGATCAATGCCGATTCTTCTTCCGTGGGATACACGGGGCGAATGAGGCGAGGCTGCAAGCTGCGCAAGACCTCGGCTTCTTCGTCCGCGGTGAGGCCGATCATGACCGCGACGCCGTAGCGGAACAAGGTCACGAAACCGTCGGCGCCTAAACGGTAGGTCAGCGGAGCGGTCGATACGACATGGTCGTGCTCGAGGTGCAACGTGTCGATCCGGTCGCTCAACAGGACCGCGCGTGCCCGTTTCCGGCCCCTCGTGGGTTGCTGGATTTCGGTCATCGCGAGCCTGTCCGGCAAACTCGGCAGCTCGGCATGGTTTCGTCCTCAGGAGGTGGTTGCGGAGCGGCCAGGATGGCGGCCCGCGCGTTGCGGCAAAATCAGGATGCACGCGATAATGAACGCCCCGATGACAGCCGAAGCAAGCGGGCGGCTCAACGCCATTCCGCCGTCGCTCGTGGGCTTGTCGAGGAAATCGCCGACCGTGGCGCCGAGCGGCCGCGACAGGATGAAGGCGGCCCAGAACAAAAACACCCGTGAAACATGCGTCCAGAAATAGGCCGCGGCAAGCGCCGCCAATCCGGCGGCGAAGAGGAGCGCGCCGCCGTCATAGCCGAGCCCGGTATCGTCCGCCGTCCAGTCGCCGAGCGCGGTGCCGAGCGTCTGCGAAAAGGTGATGGCGAGCCAATAGAACGCTTCCACTTTCGGCGCGTTGACGGTTTCGACCGCGATCGAACCGAGCGCCCAATACCACGCGCCGAGCGTGGCGATGAGGCAAACAAACAACAGCGAGGAGCCGCCGGCATAACCGATGCCGAGCGACCGGTCGGCGAAGTCGGCCATCGTGGTGCCGGCGGTGGTGGAGGCGACGATGGTGGCCCAATACAGGAACCGGTGGAACCTTTTCGCCGCGATCTGGAGCGCTACCAGCACGACCAGCAGCGAGAGAAACAACGCGGTGCCGAAAAGGTAGCCAAAGTTCAGCGTCATCGTGACGGTGTCGCCGCCGGTCTCGCCAAGCGTCGTCGCGGCGATCTTGATGACCCAGAAAACGAGGGTGACCTCGGGGACTTTGCTTGCGGCCCGTGCGACGGCTTCCGTCATCCGACCTCCCGCGACGCAGCCGCCCCGGACCTGTCGGCATTGTTTGGAGACTATAGCGCCGCCCTCTTGCGGCCAAGCCGTTTGCAGCGCCGCTATATCTCAACGGGTGCGGCGGCGAATCGCCCCGGAAGGCGTCATATGCTTTATTCGCTTGGCGGCCATGATGGCGGGTCGCGCGAGGACGGCCGGTCGCGCTGGCGCATCTGCCGGCGCTGCACTACCATTCACGGCGGGTCGAAGGGACGGGGAAACGCGGGATGCCGGGGCGGGTTGCGGGGAAGGTCGCGCTCATTATCGGGGCGGGTTGCGTCGGGCCGGGCTGGGGTAACGGCCGCGCCGCGGCGGTGCTGTTCGCGCGCGAAGGCGCGCAAGTCTTTGCCGTCGACAAGAACGGCGACACGATGACGGAAACGGTGGCGCGGGTCGGCAATGACGGCGAAATCGCGACCCATGTCTGCGACGTGCTCGACGACGCGCAGGTCCGCGCCATGACGGACGCCTGCCGCGACAAATTCGGCCGCATCGACATTCTGGTCAACAATGTCGGCGGCTCGGCCGCGGGCGGCGCCGCCGAAATGTCGGAAGAGAGTTTCGACAAGCAGATCGACTACAATCTCAAAAGCGTGTTCCTCGCCTGCCGGCACGTCATCCCGGTCATGATCGAGCAAGGCGGTGGCGCCATCGTCAACACCGCGTCGAGCTCCGGCATTCGCTTCACCGGATCGCCGCAGATCGGCTATGCCTCGGCCAAGGCCGCCGTGATCCAGTTTTCGCGGGTGACGGCGGTGCAATACGCGCCGCGGGGCATTCGCGTGAACACGGTGGTGCCGGGCCAGATGCATACGCCGATGGTCGAGGTGCGGCTTGCCAAACAACGCAGCGGCGGCGACATCGAAGCCTTGCTGAAATCGCGCGTCGCGCGTATTCCGCTGGGTTTCATGGGCGACGGGCGCGACACGGCGCATGCCGTGCTGTTCCTCGCCTCCGACGAAGCGCGCTTCATTACCGGAACCGAAATCGTAGTCGACGGCGGCATGACCGTGCGCTGCGATTGACCAGGCGAAAGCAGACGACCCAATGGCCATCCGCCCCGACGACCTCACGCCGACCATCCCGCCGCCCGACCCGAACCCGAAAAAGCCGCGCCTGAAACTGCCGCCGCTGGCTTGCGATTCGCATTTCCACGTGTTCGGGCCGCACGGCAAATTTCCCTTCGCGGCGAACCGGCCGTTCACGCCGGCCGACGCGCCCAAGGAAGACCTGTTCCGCCTGCACGGTTTTCTCGGCTTCGAACGCGGCGTGTTCGTGCAATCGACCTGTCACGGCAGCGATCATTCAGCCTTGGTCGATCTCCTTGCCGCCGGCAAAGGCCGCTACCGCGGCGTCGCGCTGCTGCAACCCTCGATGCGGCAGGAGGAGGTCGATCGCCTCGACGACGCCGGCGTGCGTGGCGTGCGGCTGCATTTTTTTCCCCGGCTCGGCGCGCCGATGCCGCTTGCCGACATGCGCAAGGTGATCGAACTGGTCGAGCCGAACGGCTGGCATATCGCCATCCATACCGGCGGCGACGGCCTCGTCGAATTGTACGATTTCATCAGGTCGATCGACGCGCCGGTGGTGATCGACCATATCGGCCGCGTCGATGTCGGCGACGGCTTGCGCGGCAAGGCGTTCGGGGTGCTGCGCCGGCTGCTCGACACCGGGAATATCTGGGTCAAGCTGTCGGGCACCGACCGCATCACCAAACAGGCCTATCCCTATGCCGACGCGGTGCCGTTCGCGCGCGATCTCGCCGCGCACGCGCCGGAGCGCGTGGTGTGGGGCACCGACTGGCCGCACCCGAACCACACCGCGGTGCCCAATGACGGCGAGCTCGTCGATCTCATCGCCGAGATCGCGCCTGACGAAAAAACCCGTCAGCTGATGCTGGTCGATAATCCGGCAAGGTTGTTCGGGTTCTGAAAGACGCCGATGACGCGCAAATCCCTCGGCAAGCTTCCGGCCGATGCCTTCGGCATGTTGGAACTGCCGGAACTGCCGCCGGGAATCCGCGACGGTTTTCGCGCGCTGCCCGATCTCACGGGCCTGGCGTCGGACGCGATGGACGAACTCGGCATTGTCGGCGCCGTACCGGCCGCGGTGTTGGTGCCGCGCGATCCGAGCGCGCGCCTGGTCGGCCGGGCACTGACCGTGCGCAACATCGCAGCGGCAGTGGCGGTCCCGGAGGCGGTCAAGGCCGGCGTCTCGGGCCTCGGCGAGATCGAAGCCCATAATCTCGCCGCGCCGGGCGACATCATCGTGTTGCAGGGCGTCGATGGCGTGTCCAACCTCGGCGGCATTTCCGCGACCATCGGACACCGGCAGGGCGAGCTTGGCGCCATCGTCGACGGCGGCGTGCGCGACATCGATCATTCGCGCGGCATCGGCTACCCGATCTGGTCGCGCGGCGTCAGTCCGATCACCGGAAAATGGCGGGTCAAAACCATTGCCGTCAACAAGCCGGTCGCGATCTGCGGGGTGACGGTCGACCCGGGCGATGTCGTGCTCGCCGACGAGACCGGCGTCTGCTTCATCCCGCGCGGGCGCGCCGTCGAGGTGCTGCAACGGGCCGAGCGCAATGCCGCCGCGGAAAAACAGCGCGAGAAGAAGATCGCCTCCGGCGCCCCGGTCGCCGAACTATTCGGCAAGGCGCGCTAGAATTCGGCTATCCGATTACCACGGCGGCGTTCAATGGACCCGGCGCGGTCCGGCTTGATCGCACTGCAATTCGAACAAGATGTCGGTGATCACGCAAAAGCGCGGCGCAAAATTCACGGCTGCCGCTGCGTGCTCGAGCCAGTCCCGGCAGGCTTCCTTGCAATGGCAAGCTTCGCATCGCCGGAGCGCCGTCGCATAAGGCAAACTCAATCGCGGCAAGACCCCGGCACCGGGCTCGATCCCGAGACGCTCCATCATTTCGTAGAGATGCAGTTGATGGTCGAATGTCGACGTTGTCATGGTCACCTCACCATCGGCGAAATCATGCCAAAGGGCCAAATGCTCAATTGAATCATGCTGCGCCGGGTCGTCCGCGCGCACCCCACAGTTTGTTTCGTGTCTGAGGGCTGCCTTGGATTTTTGTTTGCTTTGTCGAGTTGGCAACGATCGTGCCAAGCATCGACCGAGTTTAATACGGCGTAGGTTTCAATTATGTTTCAATTGCTTAGGTCTCGAGGCGGCGGCGGCGACAGAACTTCGGAGCGGATTGAAGTATAGTTTAATTATGCGTTAACGATCCGCGATCGCCGTGAATATCCAGCCCCTTCAATCGGTTACCAAGTCGTGCTCGCGTATGCTTTTGCTATACGCTGAGACTGACCAGACGACTGCTGAATCGCCGCGAATATTTCACCGGGGTATCGCATCGCTCAGGCCGACACCGCAAATCGAAGCAGCTTCGCAACGGGTCGTCGGTCTCACTTTGGAACCACGCTAAACATTGCCGCTTTGACCTCGATCCGACATATCGCGGTACCAAACAAACTGTGAGCATTGAAGTCTTTGGCGGCGCGACCGTGCTTTGCTGCTTGCCGGTTGCGCAGAAGCTGTCTATTCTGCCTACACAAGCGAATGGAGGAGCGGCTATGGCTGCACCCACCGCACGCGAGTCTCATCCGATCCATATCCGTGAAATGATGGAGCGTCTCGGTGTCGAGCTTGGCGGCGGCGCGATACTGAGCTTGAGCTATGCCGCCGCGCTCCACCGCTGCGAAGATTGCCCGTCCGAACCGGCCTGCCGCGACTGGCTTCGCACCATGCCGGCGTCGGTGGCATTCGCCCCGGGCTTCTGCCCGAACGCCGATATTTTCTTTGAGCTGCAGGTTGATCAATGCGGACCGCGTGGACACCATTGATCTGGTAGCGGGCCGCGGCGACGAACGGCCATGACCGTCAGGTCCGCGGCGCCGCGCTTGCCGCAGCGGCTGGCTCGACCTCGTCGGTGATCACAGTGAAGCCGGCGAGCGTGCACGGGCCGAACGAGGTCACGATCGCCACGTCGGTGGCGTCGCGCCCGCGCGCCATCAGGATGCGGCCGATGCGCGGCGTGTTGTGGCGGGCATCGAAGGTGTACCAGCGACCGCCGAGATAGGCTTCGAACCAAGCGCTGAAGTCCATCGGCGAAGGGTCCGGCGGCACGCCGATGTCGCCGAGATAGCCGGTGCAATAACGCGCGGGTATGTTCATGCAACGGCACAGCGTCACTGCGAGATGAGCGAAATCGCGGCACACGCCCCGCTTTTCCACATAGGCGTCATACGCCGTCTTGGTCGGGCTGGCGTGAGCGTAGCTGAAGGCGATGTGACCGTGGACATAATCGCAGATCGCTTTCACCAGCGGCCAACCCTTGCGAACCTGCCCGAACAGCGACCATGCGATATTGGAGAGGCGATCGGTCTCGCAGTAGCGGCTGCCGAGCAGATAGACCAGGACATCCACCGGCAGGTCTTCCAACCCATGCAGCTCCGCCTGCGGAGCCGTCGCGTCCGGCTCTCCCTTGTCCTGCACCAGAAAGTCCGCGGACAGTGTCAGTCGGCCGGCAGGAGCGCGGATGACGTGACAGAAATTGCCGAAACCGTCGTGATAGGTATTGGCGAGGATCGGCGGATCGAACCGCATGCGATCGAGCGTCAGCAGATCGGCAAAGCGTGACGGATGGACGCTCAGCGTCAGGATCATCGGCGTCGGCTGCGGGCAGTCATAGGAGATCTGGTAACCCGCGTGAATCTTCATCGAAAAACTCTTCGCTCCGCACCGATGGAGCACCGATGGAGCGCTGCCGCATGTGCTCTAAGAACTAAGAGCGCGAAAAAGTTCCCTCCGTCAGGCGACAGCCGCTCGTTAAGCCACCGCAATCATTGCCGGCCAGACTCATAGTCCCATGCCGGTGCTCGCAGCTGCCTGCGCAGTGACCTTGACCGCGACTTTCATGGCGAGATGATCCGACGCGGTTCCAATCCACGTGCCTTGCAGGGGAATCGCCACACGCGGCTCGCGCGCGACC
>Ga0181527_1001462_pt1 | contig 24304 bp, 22 predicted proteins | sample PEATcosm2014_Bin_30_FD_119762 | JGI IMG/M metagenome (GOLD analysis project Ga0181527, IMG submission 119762) | Peatland microbial communities from MTU Mesocosm Facility, Houghton, MI, USA - PEATcosm2014_Bin06_60_metaG | ecosystem: Environmental > Terrestrial > Soil > Wetlands > Peat | place...
CATCATTCCAGCAGGTGAACATTCATCTCACTGCGAAGCACCACGAGGCGAGATATTCTACTACGTGAAGTCAACAGGTGGCAGAACCCCAGATCGCGTCAAGTCAAGACAACCAACCATGGCCAACATTCCAGCCGTCCTTGAAATCCTGAAAGGACAGACACTTGCGGATGTGCCAATGGTCCTCACAGCAATCGACCCATGCTTTGGCTGCATGGACCGTATGTCATTCTTTGAGACTGAATCGCAGAAGCAGTGGACATGGTCAGGGGAGCAACTTCGCCAATATGGAATCAAGCACTATTTCCCAGAGCGATTCAACGCTCCGAACCCCTCAAAATTCAAGGAGGCCGACTAATTGCCGCACAGAAAGGTAGGTGCAGTTATCCCTGAAATGTTCCGGCTGATGCTTGAGAAACCAACCACCGAAGCTTACCCATACAAACCAATTCAACTACCCGACCGCTTCCGCGGCAAGCTCGACATCGATCCCGAGAAGTGCACTGGCTGCCAAGTGTGCGCAGTCGTCTGCCCAGCAGGGGTCATCACAATGATCGACAAGGGCACCAGAAAAGTAGGGAACAGAGAACTACCAGTCAAGCGCCCCCTCTTCGACCTATCAACCTGCATCTTCTGCGGCGAATGCGTTGACAATTGCGCCTTCAAAGCATTAGAATTGACCAAACAATTCGAACTTGCCACACCAAACAAGGCCGACCTCATGATGAGGAAGGCAGTGGAAAATTGACAGCCTTCGACATCATGGTGGTCGGAGGCCCAGTCCTAATTATCGTCGCGGATCTGGTCATCTACGTGCTCGTCGGAAGACTCGGAAAGAGATCTTCGGGGAAGGGAGACAAATATCAACCATTCACAGGTGGTGAAGAAGAGGTCGCTCCGCGGGGCAGATACAGCTCTGAACTATTCGTGTACGCAACCCTCTTCATGATTGCAGAAGCTTTCGCCCTCTTACTCGCAGGATCCTTTGCGGCGGCGTCGTACTTCTACCCGCTACTCTTCTTGGCTGGTGGTTCTGGCGTAATTCTCATCGTAAGTTGGTGGCTTATGATCGTTGGAGGCCTGAGGCCCTAAATGATTGCAACCCAACTCTTCGAAATCCTGCTTTTCCCTGGCCTAACATTTTTCGTTTGGATAGGATTCATCTTCGATTGGCTCGACCGAAAGACACAAGCGCGTATGCAATCGCGAAGAGGCCCCATCCTAGCGGGGCCATTCGGAATTTTACAACCTGTCGCGGATTTCTTCAAGCTTACATCAAAAGAAGAGATTATTCCAGAAGTTGCTGACAAATTCGTTTTCTTATTCGGCCCCTCGCTTTTCTTTTCGGCACCTGCAATCGGAACTATCTTCATCCCAGTACTGGGAGCACAAGCGATCGTCAGCAACGACTACGACCTTCTCTTCGTATTCTTCATACTCGGCTTTTCGGCCCTCATGGCGACAATGCTGGGTTACGCGGCGGGTGGAAGGTGGTCAATAATTTCGATCGGACGTTTGGTGGTGCAGTATACCGGTTATGAAGTACCATTAATCGTCGCTTTAGTTGCACCAGCTCTGTTGGCCCGCAGTCTTTCGATCAGTGGCATTGTTGCTGCGCAACAGAATATTTGGTTCATAGTTCTGGCCCCTATTAGTTTCTGTGTCTTCATCGTCGCGGCGTTAGCAGAATTGGAAAAGCCTCCGTTTGATATTCCGAGTGCCAAGACGGAGATTGTTGGGGGTTGGATGACTGAATTCTCGGGCAGGCCCCTTGCTTACATCAAGCTCACAAAAGAGTTGGGTTACGTCTTTCTTTCTGCGCTTGCTGTGAGCCTATTCCTCGGCGGCCCATTGGGCCCGATACTTTTCGCTGACCCAATCCTGCAGAGCATTCTATACTTCATCTACTTCATCGTCAAATTGTTTGCAGTCGGATTTCTAATCTTCACAATAAAGACGGCCCTAGCCCGAGTTAGGATCGACCAGGCCGCTCGACTGTTTTGGATGGTGATTACACCATTGAGCCTGATTCAACTTGGGTTAGTCATGGTGTTGAGGTGGTAAGTTTGGTGATGGAAGTAGCGTTACTCCTCTCCGCAGCTCTCCTAGTCACCGTCATTGCGGCTATCTTCTCGAAATCCATCTCAGTGACCGTCATCATGCTGTTTTACGCGAGCCTCGTTCTAGGCGTTATTTTCACAATCTATCAGGGGGTTGTGGTTGGCCTCCTACACATCACTATGTTTGCCGGCGCGATGTCGGTGATGCTAATGACCGTTGTATTGATGACGGGAGAATCGAAACTGGACATAGGTAATCGCAAGCTCGCCGCACTGCTCGCAACTATTACGATCCTCATCGTCGCCGCGTCATCCTACTCACTTTTTTCCGGCGCATCGTCCCTCCCACAATCGCCTTCCCAGCCGACAGAAGCCGTTCTGGCTTTCGTTTGGGTGTTCAGGCCCTGGGACCTGCTCATTCTAATCATCATCTTCGCAGCTGCAATGATCGGGGTGGTCAACCTGCTTTCCAAGGAGGAACGAGCGTGATAACGGATCAGACAGTTTTCGCAACTGCGGCCTCTATTCTATTCTTCCTGGGGCTTTTCTCAATGTTCTACTCACGGAATCTATTGAAGACCATTATCTCCTTCCAAATCGTCGTGTTCGGGGCCAACCTCGCCCTATTCTCATCAGGTCTCGGCCACGCATCCAATTTGATGGCTAACACACTCGTTCTCTTCTCCATAGTTGTGGGGGCAGGTGTGGAGGCAGTCGCCCTCGCACTCATCGTCCTAGTTCACAGAGCGTACGGAACCCTGGATCCTTGGAAGATTAGGAAGCTTAGACATTGATCGACCTCAATCAATTGGCGCTGCTTGGCACGGTGGGGCTGCCATTTTTCGGCGCACCGATAATCGTCGCCCTTAGAAAGTACCCAAACGCGCGAGAATCAGCCTCTCTCATTGTTTCGGTAGGGACATTCCTGTGTGCCGTATTCAATTTGCCACAGGTCTTCAACGGCCAGACCGTAGCGGTCACATTAGCGGTCATGTCATCTCACCCCGACCTGCAACTTGCGCTCTGGGCTGATGGCCTAGGACTCATGTTCGCGAGTCTTGCGTCGTTCCTTTGGATCATCACGACGGTATACTCTACGGGTTACATGCGCGGGTTGAAGGAGCATTCACAGACTCGTTACTTCGCATGCTTCGCGCTTGTGATCGGAGCGACGATGGGCGTCTCAGTGGCTGCAAATCTCCTAACTCTGTTCATCTTCTACGAAATCCTCACAGTCTCCACCTACCCTCTCGTCGTCCACCATCAAACTGAAGAGGCCTTCAGAGCCGGCCGCAAATATCTCGTCTACACGCTCAGCGGAGGCGCCGCCGTCCTCGTCGGAATGCTTGCCCTGCTAGGCGCGGGAGGTGGGGCAGCGATCACGTTCATACCTGGAGGAAACCAAACAGTTGGATCCATCTCACTGGAATTCGCTAGGGTAGCCCTTGTGTTGCTCTTCGTTGGGTTCGGCGTGAAAGCCACGCTCGTTCCAGAACACGGTTGGTTGCCGACCGCAATGATAGCGCCCACACCAGTAAGCGGACTACTTCACGCGGTTGCAGTTGTGAACGCGGGAGTATTCGGCCTCCTCAGGGTGATGCTGTTTCTCTACGGACCGACCTTGATGGAGTCGCTTGGCCTTCAGAATCTAGTGATAGCAGTAGCCGTCATAACCATCCTGGTCGGATCTTTATTCGCCCTGACGCAAGACAACCTAAAGTTGCGCTTAGCATATTCCACGATAAGCCAACTAAGCTACATGATTCTCGCAGCCGCCGTCCTCTCTCCTCTCGGAGTCAGCGCGGACGGACGCAGTGCAGCGGTCATAGCCGCGGTCTTCCTAATGGTAGCCCACGGGTTCGGGAAACTTACAATGTTCTTCGTTGCGGGCGCCGTCTCCGTAGAGACTGGGAAAACAAAAGTCTCAGAGTTGGATGGGATTGGGAGGAAAATGCCCGTAACAATGTTCGCGTTCCTCCTAGCCACATTGAGCATGGCGGGACTACCTCCGTTAGCTGGGTTTGTGGGGAAGTGGTACCTTTCGGTGGGAGCGTGGAATGGAGGATACTGGTGGATCCTTTTCGTACTAGTACTCTCTGGAGTGTTGAACCTCGCCTACTTCATGCCAATTATCTTTCGAGCTTTCCTCCGTCCCTTTGATGGACCTCGCGGTGAAGCCCGCGGATTCCTCCTCGGTCCCATCATAGCGACCGCGACCGGTACACTCGCGTTAGGCATCTGGACTACGATGCCCTACGGCCCGCTGGAGATAGCGGGCAGAGTTGCCGCGGCAGTTACGGGGGCTGGTATCGCGGTCACCGGAAGCTTTGCTGCGGGCGCTACGGTTCCGCCGTTCATTTTGTTCCTAGTGGGCGGTCCAATAGTAGTTTGGCTCTTCAGAGGAAGAGTGCGGCAAGCACTTATGATTATTCTCGCAGGCCTCGCCCTGATTGATACAGTCACCTTACCTCACGCAACCGAATGGAGCTTGCCGTTCATGGGCTACCGATTGGTTCTGATGAGAGTTGACAGCCTATCCTATCTGATGGGAGTGATCTTTGCCACAATCACATTCTTGGCGGTACTCTATGCAGCTGGTTTCGCCAAGCCTTGGATGCACATGTTTGCGATGCTGTACGCGGGAACCTCGCTCGGTGTTGTGTTCGCAGGCGATTGGATCACCCTTCTAATTTTCTGGGAGCTCATGGCGGTAACATCGTTACTACTCATCTGGGAAGCGAGGGGTGAGGCTGTTCAGGCTGGGTACCGATACCTGCTCTTCCATGGTTTCGGAGGTGCGATGCTTGCGGCTGGCATCACCCTACTCATTCTCCAAGGATCCAACCCTACCGTAGGCCCAATCACTGGGTTCTGGCCCTCACTCTTCATCATTATCGGAATCGGAGTCAACGTGTGTATGATTCCCTTACACACGTGGCTGCCCGACGCCTACCCGCGAGCGCATATCGCCGCGTCAGTCTTTCTAAGCGTCTACACGACGAAGGCTGCAGTGTATCTACTCGCCCGCGCTCAACCCAGCACGGAACTCGTGGCTTTCATGGGCGCTCTTATGGCAGTGTACGGGGTAAGTTTCGCGGTCTTTCAGACCAACATGAGGAAACTTCTCTCCTACCACATCGTTTCGCAGGTAGGTTACATGGTCGCCGGTGTAGGACTAGCAAGTTGGCCCGGGATATCACAGCAGATAGCCCAACTGGCTTTGGATGGGGCAATGGCGCACGTATTCAACCACATACTCTACAAGGCGTTGCTCTTCATGACCGTCGGCGTAATCATCTGGAAGACCGGTGAGAACACGCTGGATAAGTTGGGTGGACTCATGCGGAAAATGCCTGTCACCGCAATAGCGTTCTGGATCGCCGCGTTCTCAATTTCTGGCGTGCCTCTATTCAACGGCTTCGTGTCAAAAGGCATGGTCATAACGGCCGCTCAACAAACCAACACGCTGCTCTTCGTACTCCTTGAGATCGCATCATTTGGCACATTCCTTTCATTTCTGAAACTCGGATATTTCGCGTTCCTCCGCCCCGGAACAGTCGAAGCCAGTGACCCGCCTCTGTTAATGAAGGCGGCGATGCTTGGCGCGGCTGCGCTCTGTGTCGCGATCGGTGTATATCCGCCGCTCCTCTACGCCATACTGCCGTTCGGCGGCTCCGGATACCAACCATTCGCACTTAACGAACTGCTACAAACCTCACTGGTCTTAGCCGCGGCCGCGTTGACGTTCTTCACGCTTGGACGAAAATACTTGGTACCACATGAGACGCACTTACGAGACTTCGATACGCTTTACGTTGCGCTCGGGCATGGTTTCATTGCTTTCTCGGCTGCTTTGCAGCGAGCCTTCGGAGACGTGTACAGCGCAGTCACTCACAGGATTGTGCCGCGTGCGGCGACAGCTGCAGGCGATGTGCAGACAGGTGTGCTGGGTGTTAATGGAACCTTGATGCTAGCAATGCTGCTGATTCTGCTCATCCTGATTGCAATATGGAGTGTATGAAAATTGTGGCTAACTGACATCATGGAGATACTCTTCGCGGGCGCCATGGCGTGCCTCCTAATGGACCTCGCGAAACAGTACACTGACAAGTGGAGAGTATACGCGGGAGGAATCATTTGCACCGCTGTCTTGGGTGTCTCGCTCGTTGATGTGCTGTTCAACTGGTCTACAGGCATTGCGGGGGAGATATCTTTGCGCCCCATCGAATCGAGCCTCGCTAGTTTGTACGTTGTAGATAAGTTCGGTATCTTCGTAATCTTCACCGTCCTTGCAGTTGGGACGGCGGTTTCCTTCTATTCCTGGAGAAAACTAGGCCTTGACGACAATGTCGGCCCGTTCTTCTCACTACTGCTAATTCTGCTGCTGTCGCTTGTCGGTATAATTGCGGCCGGAGATCTTCTGACCCTATTTCTTTTCTGGGAGGGAATGAGTATTGCTGCGTACGGCTTGGTGGCCTGGCAGAAGAAGGTCGCTGTCTCACTTGAGGCGGCTTTGAAGTACCTATTCCTCGCGGGGGCTGGGAGTTTGATTGCGCTTTTCGGTATTTCGATAATCTACTCCCTCACCGGAAGCATTCAACTCAAGGACCTGCCCACTATATTTCAGGGCGACCCGAGACTCGGGGCATTCGGCTTAGCGTTGCTTTTTGCGGGGCTGGGCGTAGAGGCTGCTATATTCCCGCTACACACATGGCTACCTGACGCATATTCTGCCGCTCCAACGGCTGTAAGCGCGACGTTGGCCGGCGTCGTGACTGAGACAGCGGTCTTCGCGCTCATCAAAATCATTAACCCAACATTCGTGATCCCGCAGGTTCAAGTTTCGCAGAACCTTACGGGTACGTTTCAGCTTGCGCTTGTTCTCATAGCGGTACTTACCATGCTGATCGGAAACTTGGGCGCGTTGGGGCAGAGTAACGTTAAGCGGATACTGTCGTACAGTTCTATAGCCCACGTTGGGTACATGCTAGCTGCGCTCGCAACCTTCTCGGTTCTCGGAATTGTTGCGATTCTGTTTCATATCTGGAATCACGGTCTGGTCAAATCGTCCTTCTTCATGCTCACTGGCGAGAAAGGCGAGGCGTACAATGAGTCTGAGCTTAGCGAGGTTAAGGGACTGTTCGGCCAGAACAGGCTTCTAGGAAGTATGTTTGCACTATCCTCACTCGGTATGATAGGTGTCCCTCCATTCGGAACTTTCTGGAGTGAACTACTCATAATTCAATCACTCTTCGCAATCAACCAACTCACTTTCTACGCGCTCGCCGTAATCGTAGTCCTGAACATTGCGTTGTCGGTAGGATACTACTCCAAGATCATTACTGCAGTCTCCCAGCACTCGGACCAAAGCGAGAAGATGAAAACATCCTGGCGGCTAACAATCTCACCGCTGCTACTGATTCTTCTTAGCCTCTTGACAGGGTTTGCTCCATGGCTGTTGTTGGCAAGGATCTCCTGAATGAGGGAAGACACCATGCCAATGTGGGAGTTTGTTCAACAACCTAATCTGAATGTTCTGAAGGTGTACCTTGACTGTATCATGAGGGATTACGTTGAGTGAAAAGGGAAGAGAACGAATAATCAAAGACATAGAAACCCTAGACCAAGCTGTAAAGGCTGAGAAGGATGTCGAAGCAGGATATCATGGAGTAATAGAAGAAAACATCAGCTACTGGCTTGCAGTTGAACAAGACATCATAGACAGCTACACAAAACTGGCAAACCAAAGCAGAGACAAGAAAGTCAAGTCAACCCTGACAAGTATCATTGAAGATTCGAAAAACCACATACGAATGCTAACATCAATTCGGAAAACTTTCGACAAAATCATGGCAGACGAAGAACGCCACGCTAAACTACTTCAAGAACTAGCCGACAGACAACACAAGTAATCGAGAAGAAAACTCGGGTTACATACACATTAACAGCGCCTGCGAGTAGATACATTGTAGATGGATCTTGATAGTTGATATTCGGCTTAAACGAGTTCCCGCATACAAAGTAGCCTCTATGCTCCGAGTCGGATCGTACGAGAGGAATATGCTCCGGTCTGAATTCAGTTCTGCTGCTTTTCCAAGTCGCTCTGGGTTTCTCTGCCTAGGAGCAGGTTGACTATTCTGAAGGTCAATCCCCATATCACATGACCCTCATAGACATAGGAGTCAGCTGACAGGGTAACGTCGTCAACTCTAACCTCTCGACTCTCAACCTCAAGTCTCCCCAGATCCTTCAGCGGCACCCAGAAGGCGTCAGCAACTTCCTCATTTACACGAATACTAACGGTTGACTTGAGTTGAAAGGCGAAAGGCAACACTCGCATCCGCCGGGACCTCGTGGTAACGATTGGAAGGTGGCCAAGTAATTCGTGGCCGCTGAGTTGTATCCCAACCTCCTCCCTTGTCTCCCGGACCGCTGTGTCAGCAAAACCCTCGTCCATAGGCGATTTGCGTCCGCCAGGGAACGCAATTTGCCCTGACCAAGGATCCCCCCTCCGCTCAGTCCTCTTAATGAAGAGTACTGAGCCGCCCCGATTATTCGGATCAATGATAATCGCTACAGCGGCAACTGGAGGTTCTTCTCCTGATTCCCGAATGGAACTCTGAGGTAACAGCCGACCCCTGAGGGACTCCAGATTGAACTGGCCAGCCACGACGATGCACTAGCCTAGTGACTATTAGATTAATCCTCATGCTATTTGAACGGTCTTGTCGAAAGACAACCAGTACCGTCACGATTCAGCAGGCCCTGCCCCTCCATTAATGATTCCACAGTTAATGCATTTTGACTCACCTAGTATGAAGGTCTTAGGTCTTGATTTCCACGTAGACTCCTCTTCCGATGAGGCCCTTGTGATAGCAGTTTACCTTCAAACCAGCCGATCGAATTGAGTTCATGTACTCGGAGTGAGTGAACAGGCCAAACTCCCCACATTCCATGAAATATTTCGTACCTCATGGTGTTGCTATCAGGTACCGAAAATCTAAGGTTGACATGCGCCCGCGAGCCATTGATCTGCCAATTTCAACAACTCTCGTTCTTCGAACGGTATGATCAAGAAGTATGATGTTACGAGCTTCAGAATTAGTAGCAAGTTCCACACCAGGTGGCAATTGGGATGCGGTAGTCAAGCTTTATCTTTTGGTCGAAGGCCAACTTCGATTGCACTAGGCTGATACCCGATGGCAAACGCAGCTGATGCGATACGTTGGATCGACCAGTCTCGCGATGATATTACGAGATTCATGGTTGACATGCTAAGGATCAAGGCTGTAAACCCGGATGGGGGAGGAAAAGGTGAGTACGCTCGTGCTCTCTTCGTGAAGAAGTGGCTCGAAGACATTGGGTTGAAGGTAACAAGGCACGACATTCCTGATAGTCGCGTAGCAGAAGGTGTCCGGGTAAACCTGACGACGGTCATCGAGGGTGAGGATAAGGGGCGAACCTTGTGGTTGGCCGCGCATTTGGACACTGTACCTGAGGGATCACTTGAACTCTGGGCAACCGATCCCTACGTCCCGGTCGTGAAGGATGGCAAGATTTTCGGAAGGGGCTCAGAGGATAACGGGCAGGCGGTTGCCTCAACCCTATTCACCATGAAAGCGATCAAGACGTTGGGCATTAGACCGAAAATGACCCTTGGCCTTGCTCTTGTCTCTGACGAAGAGTCTGGGAGCAAGTACGGGGTTATTCCGCTTCTTGAAGAGGGCGTATTCAAGCCAACCGACATTGCGCTGGTACCCGACGCTGGGAAGCGGGATGGCTCAGAAATCGAAATTGCAGAAAAAAGCGTCCTTTGGCTGAAAATCACGACGAAGGGCATGCAGGTCCATGGGAGCACACCTGAAAAAGGATTGAACGCTCGCCGCGTGGCTATGAAGTTGGCTATTCAACTCGACGAGATGCTGCACTCCAAGTATCCCGCTAAAGATCCCTTATTTGACCCGCAATCCTCAACTTTTGAACCCACGAAATGCGATGCGAATGTTGATAATGTGAACACGGTTCCTGGGATTGACGTGCAATATTTCGACTGTCGAGTTCTTCCTCGCTACCCGCTCGTTAACGTTTTGAAGGAGATTGAATCTGTCCGGGTGAAGCTAGAAAAAGAAACCGGCGCGGCGATCGAAATTAAGCCCGTACAACAGGAACAGAGCACGGACCCGACCCCAATGGACAGCCTAATTGTGGTCAGATTGAAGGCTGCGTTGAAACAATTGCGTGGGTTGGACGCGAAAGCAATCGGAATTGGCGGGGGCACTGTGGGATTGTACTTTAGGCGTAAGGGAATTCATACTGCTGTTTGGTCGACTCTAGATGATATGGCTCATCAACCCAATGAATACTGTAAAATCGAGAACATGGTCAATGACGCGAAAGTATTCGTTCACGTCGCCACAGCGTAACACAATCCGGTGCGTTTGAGACGAGGCAAATTCAGTTCAAATCAACAATTGCGAAACAATCCGACCTACGCTCGGTAGCTAGACTGTGCCGCCGAGCCGTCGGCCCATCAGATTACATACTCACAATACTTCCTAACGTCCTCGCCCATGGCCGACTCTTCTTAGCTTGGCATGGATCTGAACTCGTAGGTATGACTAACTTCGATAAATGTGTCGACGGGAGCGGATGGCTAAGCATGGCACGCACCGACCCGGCTTGGCGTCGGCGCGGAATAGCCATCTTCCTCCAACGTCAAATCATTGATTACGCAAGGGGAAAGGGAATAGGGGTTCTAAGGCTATGGGCGTTATCGAGGAATAAGGCATCAATAAACGCGTGCGAAAAGGGCGGATTCAAACAAGTATGTGAAGCTGCACACGTCTCCTGCCATCTACGAACCAAGAAGAAGGGACAGCGTGTACCCCCAACTTCTGCTTCCAACACTCAACTGCAATCATTCTTGAGATCAGGCTACCCAACCAAGATGAATGGCTACATAGCACACGAAGGGCATTTCATGAGAAGCTCAGAACTTCTGCTTAGGCGATTGGAAAGGCAAGGCGAGCTCTACGTTTCGGAAGATTCCGCTTTTCTGGTAACAAGGCCGCAAATAAGATTCAAAGAACCTCAGAGCAGTCTAACAATCCTGACCGGCCCCGTGCCAAAGTCAATGAAGAACGCGAAGAAAATAGCAGAGGCACTAGGCGCGAAGATTCTGAGCTCCTACATACCCTATGAACACTACCAACTCTCAATTGCAAGGAAATGCGGTTTCAAGAGGAGCCCGTGGGGAGAACACTGCCTAGTTTTCGAGAAGCAAATATAAACTCTTCATGACATTGATCGCATTCAAGTCGTACAGCAACTATGATCTTGAAAATATGTTCCAAATGGGATTCAAAGATTAACCATACTTCGACAAAATCATGGATAGTAGTTTCAGAGAAATATTTCCCCCACTCACAACTACCACGATCTCAGCATTTTTTCTGAGGTCAGGTTTCTCAACTAGTGCCGCGACGGCCGCTGCAGCCGAAGGCTCGATGATCAAATGACATTCTCGCATCACTGTGAAGACGGCTTTCTCAATATCCTCTTCGCTCACTAGAAGAATCTCATCCACGTAACGCTTTACACATTCGAACGTAAGCACCCCTGGCTCGCGAGCTGCTAAGCCATCCGCAATGGAGGTCGTGTCTGATAACCGAGTAATCTTCCCGCTCTTAATTGAAAGGTACATCGACGAGGCTTTCTCAGGTTCCACTCCGAAGATCCTTGTCTCCGGTTTCAAGCTCTTCAATGCTGTAGCGATTCCGGAAATGAGGCCACCTCCGCCAATAGGGACAATAACCGCATTTGCGGTTGGTAAGTCCTGATGAATTTCCAGTCCGATGGTTCCCTGTCCGGCAATTATGTCCGGGTCATCGAAGGGCGGAATCAGAACCGCTCCAGTCGCCTTCTGAATCTCAAGTGCCTTAGCGTAACGCTCATCGTGGAACAAGCCATGTTTGATAACGGTTCCCCCGTACTCTTCGATCGCTTTTACCTTCTCATCAACGGCATTGGTTGGCACCACTATCGTTGCTTCATTGCCCGTCAATTTTGCAAGATATGAGACGGCGACTCCGTGATTACCGGAGGAAGCGGCGACCAACCCTCGGGTTCGTTCGTGTTGGGAGAGTTTCAGGATCTTATTTGCTGCACCTCGGACTTTGAAGACGCGTATTGGTTGATAGGACTCGAGCTTCAGGTACACCTTCGCGCCTGTGAGGTTGCTCAAGGCGGGAGAATAATAGAGCGGGGTCTTGTAGGCGATGTTTGCGATTCTCCGGCTCGCGTCTTCAATCGCGCGTAGATTAACTTCCAAGCCAGCCATATACTTCCCCAAATCCTCGATGAGCTACGAGAAACTGAGCTATTCTGGTTTCTTTACTTCTATGCCCCTCGATGCCAGTAAGGTTGAGCCTTTGCCGAAGTAGCGTTGGACTCCGGGATGCATTAGGGAGTACACAATTACCAAATCGATGATCAACAAGACAAACTCTCCCGTTCGCGGCCTGATAAACAGGCCAAATACGGAAGCAACGATGCCGAGTAGTGAGAATATGAGGGAAACCGCCCAAGCCCATTTTCTGCTACTCCAAACAGCGTACGCTAGAATGAAATCTATCAAGGCGAAGACAATTGCTGCTAGATCATTGAAGAGCCCAAAAGCGGGAAACGGCCGAGTATGCGTAATTAATCCAGGGAGAAGGACAAGCATGCCGAGCATTACGTCTAGAATGACGAGCAGTTTAACACTGAAAGGACGCGCTAAGGTTGACAATTGGATCTAGTCCTGCTTGCCTGCGTTCCTCATTTGGTCGATAAGAGTTGGCGAATCTTTTCTCCCAGTTTTTTTCGTTCAGCATCGTCTTTAGCGGAAATCCATTGCAATTTCAAATAGAAAATGTCCTTGTCCTTTGAGGGCATGATTCTCGCCTGATCTGGGTTGCCTACTTTAGCAGCGCAACAGTTCAGGAATGCGAAATATAACTTTAGGCTGCCTCGAGATTAGTCTTCGCGTATGGAGCAACAGCTATCGTGGAGCGACATGCTGTTGAAATGCCTTCTGGCGCCGAGGCCGCGTTTCGTAGTCAGCAATTGAAGGTCCTAGTTTCCGTCGACGCGATTCCAGCAAGTTTGACGCTCTCCGGGACCCAGGAGACATGGCTGAAGAAGAATGCGGTGCTGCTGTAAATTCTCTTGAAGATTTGGCCATCCCACAGAAACATTTGACCGTTACCTGATCCCGCTTGCGCTGTTGCTGTGACGATGACTGCCGTCTTACCTGCAGAATCCCATCTTACTGCAACAGGGTAAACTCGCTTGTTCTCGAATTTGATGGGCGACAGCGTTTCCCCGTCGAACTTCCCGATTAGCCCGGTGTGCCAGAGAACATCATACCCAACCACTAATGCATAAGCTTCGTCTGGCCTCCAGTCGACACCGATTAGATCAGAGCGCCCTTCGCTGACTGATCTCACACTATTCGACTTTGCGTCGTAGGTGAAGAGGTTTGGTGACGGGATGAATTCTTCAGCGAAACAGTTCGAAGTCACAAGTGCACCGTCGGAAGTTTTTCGCCAAGAAATACCTCTCAGATTCGCTCTGCCGTTATCCACCATCTCTAGCCGGTGATCAACGTATTTCATCAGAGTCCCATTGTTCCCGGCAATCAGTGCCATAGTCCCTTTGTGATTCCAGGCGACGGCCCGAAGGTTCTCAAAACTAGGTGAGTTTAGCTTTGTGAAGGATCCATCTTCACCCAGCAGGATTGTTCCCGCGTTTCCAACGATCAGAACGGTATCGTCGCTGGGGTTAACCGACAGATCACGCAAATTATGCCTAGTCTCGAAATTTAACCGAACCAATTCCTCATTCCGAAGCTCAATGATCCGGCCCCCGTCGCCCACAACTACTACGCAAGAACCATTCTGGGTCCAACCCACGCCACGAAGGCGTTCCTTGAAACCCCTTGTTTCTACCTTGTCGCCATTGTATTGAACCAGGACCGAGGGCATCATCCAGTCTCCCTGATTCCGTACTTCCTACCACCCCAGTCCAAGGTGGGCTGCTCGCAAAGTAGATTTGATGGTTCTATCAACTTATGCGATAAGTAGGTGGAATCACTGCCGAGGGTTGAAAAGCGAACCTCGCGACCTGTGGAATTGTACTCTGAGCGGCCAATGAAGAGCGAAAAAGACCTCCTAGATTTCATTGAAGCTCTGGATGAGGATGAGGGAATACGTGCGGATGGGGATTTGAAGAACCACGTAAATGGGGGTTTCATCTTTGTCGCTTACTATAGGGGGAGCTATTGCGTGAATATCTGCGATAAATTGTGGAGTCCGAAGGTGCACAAACACGTCGCTGGGGGAAAGGATGAATGGTATTACTTCGACACCGGTAAAGAGGCATTTCGTTTCGTCCTGAAAGAGGCGAGGCATCCGCTTCGCGCTTGGCTCTATTAGGTGTTGATTAGGAAAGTATCTCAAGCACACCGACCATTCTCCGAAATGTTGCCTCGAGGTCTGCCTTAGTTTCTTTACTGAGCCTTGGGCTAATCTTTGCTAGCTCATCAGCAAACTCTTGCAGAACATCTAGTGCTCCGGGCGTGTAGAAATCATTGTTCATGTGGCGTTTGAAGACCGACTCGTACCGGGTCAACCTAGCCGATGCTTTTCTCTCTCCGGAGTCTGTGGCAGGATGTGCATCCAGGAATGAGTTGAAACTCTTGCGTAGACGACAGAGCCCTCGTATAGCGTTTGTCAGTCCACTCTTTGAGAATGTCATTGGTTCCCTATAGTGAACCGATGCGAAGTAAAACCTCAGCTCTGCCGCACTGTACTCGCGGAGAGCGTCGCGGATCCTAATCATGTTACCCAACGATTTGCTCATCTTACGTCCGTCCACATTCAACAAGCCCGTGTGAATCCAATAACGCACAAAGGGTATCCTCCCAGTGAGTGCTTCTGCTTCCGCAATTTCCGCCTCATGGTGTGGAAAAATGAGTTCTGAGGCGCCGCCATGGATGTCATACGTGTCTCCGAACTGCGCCATTGAGATCGCCGTGTCTTCGATGTGCCACCCCGGTCTGCCTCGACCCCAAGGCGAATCCCATGCGAGCCCTTTTTCATACTTTCTCCATAACGAGAAATCCTCTGGTTTTCGCTTAGAAGAACATAACTCAAGTCTTCGCAGGCCGAGTTCTTCGTGGCTTTGGCCAGAAAGTTGACCAAACTTGGGGAACTTGTCGACCTCGAAATAGACCCCGGTCTCAGTTTCGTAGGCTATTCCCCTGTCGATTAGGCCGGTTACTTGGGCGATCATTTGCGGAATGGCTTCGGAAGCTCTTTCGAACCGGTCAACCTGTGTTACTCCAAGGCTTTGCATGTCTTCCAAGAATGCGACTTCGTACTCTCGGGCGAGGTCAAGAGGGTCTCGTTTCAGCTGCTCGGCTCGTTGAACGACGCGCTCAGCTACATCTGTGATATTCATGAGGTATTGGACTTTGTACCCCAAGAACTTCAGGTACCGAGTGATCGTATCAAAGGCAAGATATGTTCTCGCGTGCCCCAAGTGAACGTAATCGTACACCGTGGGCCCACATACGAACATCCTAACCTGCGCGTCTGGGGATACGCGGAATGCTTCCTTCTTGCGGGTAAGTGTATTGTGCACTTTGAGCTGCATTGATTTCTACTCCGAGTTCTAGGCACAGGCGTTAGGCTACGCCTTCCCGACGCGCCACACCGCTGTATTAAATGCCGTATAAACTTCTTAGCGGCTCAAGCCCACCATTGACTAAGTTATTGCGGACCTCTACTCGCTGATATCGGCGAAAATGGAACGTAAATCCGGAAGGGGCACAGAGTTGGAACGTTTACAGCTACGTGGGCGATTTTTTCGCCTTACTTTGCACGATGTAGTAGTTTTCGTCTATGTCAATCTCTAGGTCTGGCACAAAAGCTAAGATGAATTCGATTAACTCATCCATACTTCGCTTACGCCTCTCTTTCAACTGCAGAAAGCCTTGCAAGCTCACAAGCCGCTCGTACATAGTGGAACTGATTTTAATACTTCGGCTAAGCCGCCTCTTCTTGCCAGGTTCAAATGTTCTCGACACTAAGTATCTCCGGCGGAAATGCAGAACATTGGGTCTTTTTACTTTTTTCTCCAAGCCCTGTTATATTCAAAATTTACGTCATCCTGAGGTAACGTGGTTATGTGAGACCAGAAGACATGGAGGTGAGTTGAGGTGGCGAAGAAACGCAAGGTTAAGATGAGGTTGGGAACAGGAGAACGCAAGGAAAGCTTGCCAGAACAGGAAGCGGTGCTTAAGGCCGCTTTGCCCGGCTCCGTTTCCGGGTCAACTCCATTTTCAAACTTTTTGAAAAGAAGGCGGGACGAGCGTCGACGCCTTGGCTTCGCGCTTTATTGGCGAAGCGTCTAGGAGGCATGTCTTACTCACCTTCTCCTGCTCACCAAGGTTCCAACCGTAACGTTGACTATTATCCGAAATAGAGTGTGGTGGTTCATCGAAGGTGACGTATCTCCCGCTGTCACCTTATTCGGTGGCACCGTTGTACAAGTATTGAACTCCGAACGTAGTCTTCCCAGTGTCTGGTTCACCAAGCAGGAGAAAACTGAAACCTTTAGGCAAGCCACCTTCGATTAGTTCATCGAGGTCCCTGATTTCTGTCTTGACGCTTTCACTTTCACTCGACGAGGCGAACACTACTCAAAATGGAAGCCGGATGTGTAGTCGCGCTATGTTCCATTTCTAATTTTCACATTCGCTAAACTGCCCCAATAAAAGGGGCTATAGGCAGGTTCTACTCACATTACGTTGCATTCCATCTGGAAAGGTCCTGCCCGTGGAGTATCTTCGACGACTAGTTCAAGAACTCGCGTCAGCAGGATACCAACTCGACCGATCGGCATACGATTACCTGAAAACCATGAATGAGGCCCAGGCATCAACATTCGCAAAGAACGTCCTCCTTTCAGTTGGCGACAGGGCCAATGCATCTCACATATTATCGAGAGAAGAGCTACTAGACATCTCCACACATCCAATCTTGGAGAGCCCGCAGGTTCAAGTCTCAGTGTCGCGTACGATTCCTGCGAAGAATATCTCACCGCGATTAGAAATTCTGAGAGATCCATCGAAGGAGATTGGAACTGGGGGGAGCATAGATGACTTTTCGCATTATTTCAGGGACAGATTTCAGAAACTCACGAGGGCGTTCCGTGAAAGACCAGATTCAAGAGATGCCACCAGCTTAGCAGTTGCCCTCGCCCAAGAGCAGAACCAGAAGGTGAAGTTCACTGCGATGGTTATGGAGAAGCGAGAAAGGCAGCGAAAGTTGTTTTTGCAGCTGGACGATTTTGAAGATACAGCGACTGTATTGATTTCGCCAGAGGAAAGAGCAGCATACGAAACAGCTCAGAAAGTTCCCCTAGATCAAGTAATATGCGTGGGCGGAGTCCGGGCGAAGGGAGACCTATTTGTAGCGAAAGAAGTTCTACTCCCTGACATTCCAGATCACAAACCACACTTGGCTGAAGAAGACGTATGGGCAATCCTACTTTCAGACCTTCACGCGGGAAGCAAGAAATTCTTGAGTAATGAGCTAAGCAGAGTTTTCGACTGGTTAAACCTGAAAATCGGAGACCCGAGCCAACGGACCATCGCCGAACGAACGAAGTACCTGGTAATCTGCGGCGATATCGTTGACGGCATTGGGATTTACCCGCGGCAGGAACATGAATTAGCGATCGTAGACCTGTATCAGCAGTACCAGGAGGCGGCCAAATTTGTTGGCAGGATACCTGACTATATCGAGACGGTCGTGATCCCCGGTAATCACGACCCCGTCAGGCAGGCCCTTCCTCAACCGCCGATACCAAAGGACTTTGGGGAACCCCTGTATGAGTCACGTGAACTAGTCTCTCTCGGAAACCCAGCTGAGGTTTCCTTTCACGGTGTAAGGTTCCTTCTACATCATGGCCGGAGCCTCGATGATGTGATCTCAAGCTCCCCAAACGTAGATTTCACCCAACCCGAAAAGGCGATGAGGCTTCAACTCCAGTGTAGACACTTAGCTTCGGAGTATGGAAATCGGACGTCGATAGCTCCTGAGAGGGTTGATCATTTGGTTATTGAAAGGATTCCGGACGTTTTCCAGTCAGGTCACATACATGTAGTCAAATATGAGAACTACCGCGGAACTCAGATAATTAACTCAGGCGCTTGGCAGGCGCAGACTGATTACCAACGACGTGTCGGCTTAGTTCCTACCCCTGGCATACTAACGGCGTTAAACCTTCACACTTTGCAGGTTCGTCTAATCAATTTCACCGAATCCTAACCAACAAGCGGCGCCAAGCCTCGAGCCAATAGGCCCGCCACCCGGATTGGTTCCGGCAGACGAGAGATCGTGGATGATGAGGCGATAAGTTTCCTGGCAAATCTCGGTGAATCTCCCTTAACTTCGAAGTAAACCTTCGGTTCCTTGAGAAATGGCTTGCAGGAGTACAAGGATCCCGCGTTCCGAACGATCCGCCACCGCAGCTTCCAGTCTTCAAAATGCCCTCGCAATGCATGTCGCACAGCCGTGTTGTTCGGTTTCCCACCAATGACTGCTATGACTGGCTTTCCTGTCTCTCCTGAGAGACGTTTTATGTCGACAAGGTTGAAGCCGCCGAAGGAAATCCCACTGAGCATCACGACCTCGTACGCAAAAGTCTTCAGCAACGCTATGAGGACGGCGTTAGCGTCAGTTCCATCGACCTCTATTCTCCCGATCCTCGTAGCAGATATCCGGGATCCGTGAAACAGAACTGCAACTATAACCGCTGATCGAACAGCACCGCTTCTGACGTGAAAAGCTCCATCATCTACTCCTACGATTCTAGGCCGATTGGTGCTTCTGGAGAGATCTAGGGACATATCCGAAGAGTCTTCCCGCAAGATTGTCCTCAGCGTAGGTATCCGCGATCTCTCGGGGAGATACTCCGATCCTTATTTTCTTAGTCCTGCCGTATCTTCCGAAACTTACTACCCGCGCGTTCAATATTCCCATAACGTCAAGTTCATTGATAAGGCCACTGACCCTACGCTGCGTCAGCGGCTCCAAATCGCTAGCTCCACACAGTTCGTGGTACACTTCATACACGTCACCAGTAATCGCCCCACTAGAGAGATGGTTGCTCAACAAGTACGCTCCGACGAGTAGGATCTTAGAATGTGCAGGAAGTGACTTCAGGACCTCAGATACGCGGTCGTGTTCAATCTTTTGCTGTGCTTGGCGTACGTGCTGTTCGATCACTCGACCTGAGTCTTCGCGCTCCGCCAATTCGCCTGCGACGCGGAGGAGATCGAGTGCCCGCCTTGCATCACCATGTTCGCCGGCGGCCAAGGCAGCGCAAAGTCTCAGGGCATTTTCGTCGAGAGCCCCTTTGAGGAACGCCAATCTTGTCCTATCGAGTAAGATGTCAAACAACTCATCTGCGAGATAGGGTCTGAAAACGACCTCCTCTTCGCTTAGCGAACTTAGGACGCGTGGGTCTAGGAACTCCTTGAAATGAAGATCGTTTGAGATTCCAACGATGCTAATCCAAGAAGAGCTAAGGGTTTCATTGATTCTGGTGAGTTCATACAGTAGGGAATCATCCGCGTTATGCTTAATCAGAGCATCAACCTCGTCGAGAGTGACAAGTAGGGCAGTCCTGTCGGCGTTTATCCCATTTGAGAATCGATCCAAAAGCTCCCCAACGGCGATTCCTGTGAAGGGTACTTCCACTCTCACGGCTCTGCATATCTCGGCGAGGACTCGGTAGTTTGTCCCGGCTAAACGGCAATTGATGTAGGCGATCTTTACTGGGGCCCCGATCTCGGTGGCTTTCTTTTCTAGCTTGTCGAGTACAAATTTCGTAACTATGGTCTTGCCCGTGCCTGTTTTTCCGTAAACGAATACGTTTGATATCTTCGACTGATGGAGTGCGGGTGCAAGAATCCCTGCCAGACGCTGGATATGTTCATCTCTGTGCGGCAAGTGAGTTGGCATGTAGTCGTGTCGCAGAACGTCGCGTTCTGCGAATATTCTGGCGGTCGACAGATATCTGTCGAATAGAGTCTCCATTGTGTCTACAGCTGGTAAGGGAACATGCCTCCACTGGTCATACCGGTCCTACATCTTGAAAAGTAGCTAATGGTTGTTGTACAAGAAAATCAACTATCGCCACTGGAACCGGTATGGGGAATTGCAACGTAACACTCTGGAAAATTGTTGTAAAACACGTTAGAAAATGAGCGGCGGACCCCCTCACCCCTTCAGTTCCACTCCAAGTACTGTGAAGTAGGTGAGTGTTTTTTGTTGCTGTAAAGAAGAACTCGTTGTATTTTCTCTCTTTGAAAATAAATGCTATCACATCCACTGAATTGTACTCATTCCTCTAATTTCCACTGGCTCACAAAATCCAGATTATTCTATTCATTGTTTGACTAATTGCTTATGTCCAGTCGAAATCAAGGGGTTAGGGTCGCCTGGGCAGAATGTTTTTGTTACAATTCATCTGTTGTCATCTGTAGACCGTTACAATAACCCCTTAATTTCCACTGCAGCCATGAATTTTCCAGTGAAACTATATCAGTACCGTGCTCAACATTTGCCATCAACTTATAATTTGTTGACCTGTGATATGTGGGCGTCATGAAGAAACGCATCAAGCTCGAATTCTTCGACCGGTCCGGTGCAAAACACAGCCTAACCATTGAAGGAGACTTGACGGTGGACAAAGTTAATCGACTGTTGGAATACGCGGAAATCGTGGCCGGTTCTAATCATCATACCTCTCCGCTTGAAGCTCGAGAGAGCAAAATGAATCGATTAACGGATGTTATCAACACCCAGCTAGCTGATCGCAGTTTCGATTCTCGCGAGATCTATCAATCTTACCGTGAAACCTGGGGGGAGGGCTTCACCCTTGGTGCAGTTTCGACGTATTTATCGCGGCTTGCAGACCGCGGTATGTTGGAGAGAACAGGGTCTCCTGCTCATTGGTTTTATAGACTCAAAACGTCTCCGACGGTTTCGCCCTGATAGCGTTACTGGAGCTTTCGAATGTTGACCGCAACGCCTCATTCAGTTTGTATCTGAACGGAGCACGATTCGATTCACGGTCAACATACCCTTCCATATACAACTTCTTCATCAACCGCGATGTGTGTTCTCTAGATTTATTGAGGCGTTTTCCAATTTCTGGAGCCGTTTTCGCACCTTCATCCCTCAAAATTTCCAGTGTCAGACGTTCGGTCGGAGTGAGGGAGGCCAAAAAGTCTCCATCAGAGACGAGGGCAGCCAAATTCTCACGTTTCGGTAGGGCATCGGTTGCTGGGTTCCTTTGTTGAATGGCGTTGAGTTTCGACTTTAGTTGCTCAAATTCCAGGATGAGTTTCTTGTCGTTAGATAAGATCTCTTGCAAATGATGCAACGTTTCCTGATGGGATGCGCGTAAACTCACCTGTTCTCCTGCGAGAGTGTCGCTGCGGCGCGTCGTTGTCTCAATGTCTGAGCGTAGTTGCAGCATAACTGACTCAGAGCGTTGAATGCGTGATGAAAGCGCGTCCACGATGACGCTGATCAATGACGCGGATTCAGTTACCGCTTGTTTGCTCTGCCGAAAAGCGCGAATCGTCTTGCTCCCTAAGATAATCACCGATACCAAACAGAGCACGGAAACCAAATCGACTGATAGCGCAAAGGCGTCCAAGGTCATGGGGAACGGCAGAGGCAAGATGTTTTAACCTCTTCTACCCTGTGATGTCACAGCTCTTCTATGATGTCACGATGATTTGAACGTGATGATGTAGTGACATCCACGTAGCTCACGATGATGTCACAATGATTGGCCTATATTGTGGCCATATAGGGCAGTTTGCCATATTTTTTCCATTTTCAGTTTATCTAGTCTCACACGGGGTTCTGATCGGCTTCCATCCTAACTGCGTATCACGTGACATCACATGACTGGTCAGAGAATATCCTTGAAGCTTTGGCGGTTAGCCAACGCCGAGATCACTTCGGAGAGTCTTCGCTTCAAGTCTTGGATTGCTTCGAGATCGCCGGGTGAGGAGGGTTGGTTTTCTTGGATGTAGCCCTGAAGTGTGTCCGAAAGTTCGATGAATGGTTGCAGGGATGAAGTATCAAAGAGTCCTACATAACCTAATAGCAAAATCGTGTAAATCGACCGAATAACGTTGTTTTGAGCTTGAATTAAGCTGCGATTATATGATCCGCGGCTAATCCTCTTCTCTGAAGGCCTGAAAAGCCGTCTTTGATCTTTCTTGATGGCTTTCTCATGTGAAACGGAGTCAGCGAGCAGTGTTTCCAGCTGCGGCAAGGTTAGGTGGCTGCTGTTCAGGAGAAGTTTCGTGACTGGGTCGCTTACGGTGCCGCGGATTGAATGGCGTGCATCTGCAAAGGCGTTGGGTTGTTCTTCCAAGGAACTTCCGGGCGGATACGGTTCCGTATTCACTTAAACTCTTCTGGAATCTTCGCGCAGAACATGTTATGCCGCGGTGACAAATCGACGGCTATGTCAAGTGCCGCGGAGGATAGCTAGTTCTTTAGGCCTTAGTTGAATGGAGGTACGAGAAAGGATTGGTTCCGCCTCAAAGTATAGGACTCAATAAATCTGCATCAGCGTCCTTCGGAAGTACTCGCAAATCGCGTTTGAAGATTCGTCTCTAAGTCTGAAGTTAGAGTAGGTGGAACGTTGAAATAACTCGGGGTTGATGTCTGCTGGTGAATTAGAGAGGAGTCAGGTTGGGCAGACGTAGAAGACGGGTAATCAAAGTTGTAAAGAAGAAGCTACCCTCAGTCTTCACCTGTCCTGTCTGTGGCGAGGAGGCAATACGCGTAAAACTCCCGCAAGGGCCTGGTCCCGCGATTGTTCAATGCGGTTCGTGCGGGCTCAAACGAGAATTCGAAGCGACGCCCTCAAATCAAATCGTCGACATATACTGCATGTTCATGGATAGCTTCTACGTCAAAGACAAGGCCCAAACTCAGGAGCCTCAGCAGCCCGCTGAATCTGCTTCGGTGTGAAATTCAACTGGGGAGAAGCCTGTCCTAGTCTTAAAGAAGAGGAAGACCAGTCTGTAGTTTAGGCCTGCCCCGTTGGACGTCACAGCTCCAAGCCAACACGACCTGTATTTTCAGGGTCTAAAGGAACAGGTTGACAGAATCTATGTTCTGGCCAGACAGGCACGGGCAAAGGGGTTGGATCCCTCACGTGAACCAGAATCCGTGGTCACGCAGGACGTTGCGGAACGCGTTGAGAAGGCTGTCGGGCCCCCGGCAGTAGCTTCGAGAATCCGCGAACTTTCACTTCTGATGCCGCGTGAGCTTGTAGCCCTCAAGATAGCTGAAGAGATCTCGCTTTCCAATTATGGAGTGGATGGTGAGCGCGCAGCAGAACAGGCTGTAAGAACTGCTTCTGCCATTCTAGATGAAGGTGTTACTGCTGCGCCTATTGAGGGAATCTCAAGCGTCAGGATAAGGACGAATCAAGATGGGTCCAAGTATCTAGCTGTGTACTTTGCGGGCCCCATTAGGTCCGCTGGGGGCACGGATATGGCACTGATTCTTGTCATTGCTGATTATGTGAGACATCAGGTCGGATTGGGGCGATACAAGGCTACGGAACTTGAAGCGAAGAGGTTTGTGGAAGAACTACGCTTGTACGAGAGGGAAGTGGCCCGATTTCAGTTTAAGGTCTCAGATGAAGAGCTGTTCAACGCTGTGATGCGGTTGCCCGTTGAAGTGAACGGTGTTGAGACCGATCCGGTGGAAGTTTCAGCGTATAGGAACGTTCCACGGGTGGACACGAACCGGGTGAGGGGTGGGGCGCTAAGGGTTGTTCACGATGGGCTGATTGGCAGAAGCCACAAGGTTCTGAAGATAATTGACAGCCTTGGAATAGACGGATGGACCTGGCTAAGAGAAATCAAACCCCCAGTGGCTGAAGCTGAAGAAGCGCGCGAGTTCTTGTTCATGGAGGATGTTCTGGCAGGACGGCCAATCTTTTCCTTCCCCCAGTTCCAGGGAGGCTTCAGGCTGAGATATGGTAGAGCTAGAAACACCGGCTTGGCCGCAGTCGGGCTTCACCCGTCTACAATGATAGTGCTCGGCAAGTTCATCGCCATTGGAACGCAGCTAAGATTAGAGAAG
>Ga0181527_1001468_pt1 | contig 24285 bp, 22 predicted proteins | sample PEATcosm2014_Bin_30_FD_119762 | JGI IMG/M metagenome (GOLD analysis project Ga0181527, IMG submission 119762) | Peatland microbial communities from MTU Mesocosm Facility, Houghton, MI, USA - PEATcosm2014_Bin06_60_metaG | ecosystem: Environmental > Terrestrial > Soil > Wetlands > Peat | place...
GATAGGGCCGACGGCCACGGTCAGGCCCTTGTTGTAATCGCTCAGCCCATAGAGCCGCACCACCGAATCGATGATGCCGGAGATCACTGCAATATCGAATCCGAAGATAAGGCCGCCCAGGGCCCCTGTCAGCGTTGATTTGATCAGTTTGGAATTGGGTCGCATGGTCTCAGTCCTCCCGATTTCCCAACCATCCTACACACCGCCTCCGCAAATGGTAAACCTGGGTTCCTCCGGCCGTGCGAAAACGCCACGCGCCCACTCGCCGAAGGGCTGCAATCGCTCCATGCGAGCGTCTGGATAGCCGGGCCGGCCGCCGGAACTCTGCCCCGCTCAACGGCTCATCGCTATTCCTCAGCCTTCCGCGCGCGCTGGAGCGCCCGGCAACACCGCCAGCACCCGGCACCGGTGCTTGCCGGCCGCGCTCCAGGCCAGCGCCATCTCGCTCTCCATGTATGCGCAATCGCCCGCCTCCAGCGCCTCCTGCATCCCGCCTGCGTCCAGGTTCAACCGCCCTTCCAGCACATACACCAGCCCGCTCGCCTCCTTGAGGCATTCCGGGGCGCAGGTCGCCCCGCCGGCAGGAAACTCGATCATCTGCGCCACCAGCCGCGAGCCTTCCCCCACCGCGTTTAACGGCGTAAATGTCACCTGCTCCATCCCCCGCTCGTGGCCCTGCAAGTGGGCCTTGCGCGTGATTGAAAGCGTATGTCGCGCCGGTTCCGCGAAAAAGTAACTCATGCCCACCCCGTACACCCGGCTGATGGTAGCCAGCGTCGGCAGCGTGGGGATCATCCGGTCCGTCTCCAGCTTCGATAACAGCGCCGTCGAAAGCCCGGTTTCCGCCGCCAGACGCGAAAGCGTCAGCCGCTTCTGCGTCCGCAACGAACGCAGCTTCTGACCGATGCAATACGGTTCCAGCGACCACTGGGCATAGGAAACAGTCTTGGTCATCGCAATCTCCTTTGGGCCTGGATCAAGCCCATAAGCTAGCTTGCCAGCCGCCGGTCTTCCATTTCCTGAAGATTCCCTGAAGCTTTTCTCCCTCCCTTTCCGCCACCTTTCGCTCCCTTCCGGGTTACCATGAAGCAAAGAAACCATAGAAATGGCCGGACTTCGTTCGGCCTTTCCAAACCGCATCTCTTCCCATAAGGAGCACGTCTTCCATGCCTCTGCGCTTCCCTCCCCGCTTTGCCGCAGCCATCCTTGCCTCCGCGCTGCTCGCCTTCCTCGCCGCCCCGGCTCTCCGCGCCGACACCGTGGTGCTCAAAAACGGCGACCGCCTCACCGGCACGGCCGTCAAGCTCGAGGGCGGCAAGCTCACCTTCAAGACTGCCTACGCCGACGCCATCGCCATTGCCTGGGTCCAGGTCGCAAGCCTCACCACCAGCCAGCCCTTGGTGCTGCCCACGCCGAAAGAGAACCTCACTGTAACCTCCATCGAGCGCACCGACAAGGGCCTCATCGTCGCCACGCCCAACGGTCCGGCCACTCTGGACCCCGCCACCCTCACCGTCCTGCGCTCGCCCGCCGACCAGAAGGCCTATGAAGCCTCCCTGCATCCAAACTGGGCTCATGCCTGGGCCGGCGCCGCCAACGTCAGCCTGGCCCTGGCCCGCGGAAACTCCGACACCGCCACCTTCGGCGCCGGTCTCACCGCCGCCCGCGCCACCCGCGCTGACAAGACCCTGCTCTACGTCAACACCCTCTACAGCGAAAACGCCAACGCCGTCCCCTCCACCAGCGCCAACGCCACCGGCGGCGGTCTCCGCTACGACCACAACGTCAATCCCAGACTCTTCGCATTCGGCTCCGGCGATTTCTCCTCCAACGCCCTCCAGGACCTCGATTTCCGCTCCATCCTCGGCGGCGGCTTCGGTTGGCACGCCAGCAAGACCCCCAAGCAATCCTTCGATGTCCTCGGCGGTCTCGTCTGGACCCACGAAAACTATTCAGCCAACTCAAGTGGGCCCGCCACCGTCAACAGCTTCGCCGCCCTCGACCTCGGCCAGCAGTATACCCGCAAGCTCGGCGCCTCCAGCCTCTTCACTGAGCAGGCCTACCTCTATCCCGACCTGAGCAACCTGAACCAGTACCAGTTCACTCTCACCTCCGCCTTCTCCACCAAAATCGGAAAGATGTTCAACTGGGTCACCACCTTCAGCGACAACTACACCTCTTTCCCGCCCCCGGGAACCCTCTCCAACGACGTCATCCTCACCACCGGCCTCGGCGTCACCCTCGCTCGCCCGTAAAGCATCACCGGCCAGGGATCGAAGACCCGCAGTCTCCGATCCCTGACCCCAAGCCTCCAGCCCCTGCTCCCCAGTCCAAATCTCTAGCCCCTAGTCCCTAGTCCCTAGTCCCTAGTCCCCAATCTCTCCCGGCCACTTGTGGAAAACCCCTACAAATCAAATTGCACGTTGACGCTGCTGAATGGTTACCGGCCGCTGCCCCTTGATTACTGATTGCCGGCCACAGATTACTCACCGCTGGTCCCTGGCCCCCCGACCCCATATTCCCCCCAAATGGCCTTTTTCCATGCCTCTCCGCGCCGTGCCGCCTCGGCGCCTCTTCGCCCTCGAAGGCCGCGCGATTGATTCCGCCCGAAAAATGCCTCCAAATATCAAAGAGTGATAGAGATACGCCAAAATATCTCATTTACTTAATAGTAAAATAGTAACCACTTTTTCATTACTTCAAACACTGAGATTTCGCTCAAAAACGTCTTCCTTCAGCCTCCGGAAAGCGCATAATCACCGTGTCACCAAGAATACCGGGCCATAAAAGGCAATTGATTTCGTCGGAACTGCTGCTGGCTCTTGTTCCGTGAATTGTCCTGCACGCAGTTCCCCGCGACCACTGTCGGCGACTGCCATTCGTCTCGCACGGATGGCAAAACATCGCCAGGCAGCTTGACCAGGGCCCCGAGGTGCGCGTTGGATCGGATACTTCTGCCTCCATCAGATTTGCCCGGCGCTCGATCGGCCGGGTTCTCGTTTGCCGGCTTCCGACTCGAAGCCGACGGCGCCCTCTTCCGCGGAGAAACGCCGCTTCACCTCCCTCCCAAAGAGTTGGCTGCGCTCCGGCTCCTGCTGGCCCATGCCGGGCAGATCGTTACCCCTATGCAGCTCAAGCAGGCCTTGTGGCCCGATGTGCACGTGTCCGCCGATAGCGTGCCCAAGTGTCTTTCCTCCCTGCGCGCCCGCCTGCAACCGGAAGACTGCATCCAGACCGTCTACAAGCGCGGTTACCGCCTCAACGCCGAGGTCTCCCCGCTCGGCGTGCCCCCGGCTGATGCCCTCCCGCGGCTGGCCATCCCCCCTTTCGCCACCGAGTTCGGTGTCCCCGAGCACCTTGGCCCGGCCATCGCCGAGGAAACCATTGCCCGCCTCAGCAACGCGCCCCATCCGCTCATTTCCGTCCTCGCCCGCGATTCCGTCTTCACCCTCGCCCGCCGCGGCCTCACTGCGCTTGAGATCGGCCTCACCCTCCATGCCGACCTGGTCCTCACCGGTTCCCTGCGCACCTTCCCCTCCCAATTCCGCCTCCGCGCGGAGATGATCCGCGTCGCCGACGGCGCCCAGATCTGGGTGGAAGACCTGCTCATGCCCCACAGCCTGATCGCCGGTCTCGAGGCCGATCTGGTCAACCGCCTCGTCTTCCGCATCGACCACCAGAGCCTCACCATCTCCGCCGCCGCCGCGCCCGCCCCTGCGAACCTCAGCGGTCCCTTGCACCGCGAAGCCTACGAACTCTTCCTCCGCGGCCGCCATGAGTGGCAGACCCTCGAGCGGCACCGCATGCAGGACGGCCTGCAAAACCTCTTGCGCGCCACCGAACTCGATCCCTCCCTCATCGCCGCCAGGGTCGATTTGGCCCACCTGTGCGTCACCCAGGCCCTCTACGGCTTCATGTCGCCCGCCGTGGCCGCCGACATCATCCGCCATTCCGCGGACCCGGCCACCCCGGCGAAAGGTCCTCGCTTCCAGGGTGGAGATTCAAGGTCCTCAGCGATGAGTCCTGGGCGCCGGGCTACAGATTCAAAGTCCTCAGCCAAAAGTTTTGGGCGCCGGGCTACAGATTCGAAGTCCTCAGCCGCAAGTTTCGGGCGTCGGGCTGCAGATTCGAAGTCCCCGGCCACAAGTCTTGGTCGACGGGCTGGAGATTTGAATCCCTCAGCGGCAAGTTTCGGCCGCCGGGCTGCAGATTCGCGGTCCCCGGCCACAGGTCTTCGTCGACGGGGTGAGGAGGATGTGTCGATTCCCGGCCTGCCTCACCACCCCGAAGCCATCCTCCCCGCGCTCGGCTGGATCAACTTCCATTTCGACCGCGATCTGCCCGCCGCCATCCGCGCCTTCTCGCTTTCCGCGCATCTGCCCTACGATCCCTGGAACACCCGTGCGCGCGTCATCTTCGCCCTCAGCCGTCACCGCTTTGCCGATGCCATCGCCCTGCTCCGCGCCACCATGCGCTTGGACCCCTTTTCCCCCTGGCTCCATGCCCGCCTCGCCTGGGCCCACCACCTGGCCGGAAATTCCGCCGAAAGCCTGGAATATATCCAGACCGCCGTCGCCCAGTTCCCTGAGCATGAAGGAGCCTGTATCTATGGAGCCATCATCCTTGCCTTCAACGGAGATACCGCGCGCGCAGTGCAGCTTGCGGAGGACCTCTCCCAGCGCCTGCCCTACTTCGACCTGGCCACCGTTGCCCACGCCTATACCCTGGCCTGCGCCGGTCGTCCCGCCGAGGCTCGCGCCATTCTCGAACGTCTGCAATGGCTCAGCCGCGAACGCTTCGTCCTCAAATCGTTCAACGCCGCCGTCTATGTCGCCCTCGGCGACCTCGATGCCGCCCTCAGCGAACTGCGCGCCGCCGACGACGACCGCTGCCCCTGGTTCTTCCAGATGCTCGCCGACCCGCGCCTGAAGCCCCTTCACGGCCGCTCCGGGTTCCTCGAACTCCAGGCCATCCTCACCCGCATGGAAGCCGCCGCCGCCGCAAGCCCCAACCCTGAATTCTGACCCAAAAATTCTGACCCAACAATCTGCCCCTAAAACCTGCCCCTAAAATCTGCCCCTAAAGTCTGCCTCGAAAACATGCCTCGAAAATCTGCCCCGGCCCGCCATTTGTTCTTGAAATTAGCCCCCTCTGTCCATCCTCACAAACCCCCGTTCTCCACCACCGTGCCTTTCCCCCACTCCCCCGGTCCCAAAAGCCCCGTGCCCCATCCTTTCGCCTTTTTTCCGGCGAAAGGGTGGGAAGCCACAGACTCCCCCGTCGTGCCTTTCCCCCACTCCCCCGGTCCCAAAAGCCCCGTGCCCCATCCTTTCGCCTTTTTTCCGGCGAAAGGGTGGGAAACCAAAAACTCCACCAGTGGTGCTTTTTCCTCCACCAATCACACATCCCCGCAGTAAGATACCTCCAGTAATCCCACTCAGAATGGCAGGTTTCTCATGCCCGACGGGCTCCTACGCTTCCATCACACCGGGCGGTCCCATTTCCTCACCTTCAGTTGTTATCACCGTCAGCCCCTGCTGGCGCAAACGCACATGCAAGACGCATTCCTCCTTGCACTTGAGCAAACCCGACGCCGCTTCCAGATGCGCGTGTACGGCTTCGTCGTAATGCCCGAGCACGTCCATCTGCTTCTGAGTGAGCCCGCCGAGGAGACGGTTGCGCAAGCCATGCAACTGTTGAAGACCAGAGTTTCCATTCAAGCACGAAGAGAAAACCACAGGACCGCATCCGGGTCTCCCTTTTGGCAAACCCGTTACTACGACCACAATGTGCGGAATAATCAGGCTTTTTCCACCCAGCTTCGTTATATTCACCGCAACCCGGTCAAACGCGGGCTCTGCAATACGCCGCAAGACTGGCCCTGGTCGAGCTTCCGCGCCTGGGCTTCAGGAGAGGTTGGCGTTGTCGAGGTGGAATCCGATCTGATCGCGGCGCGCCGGGAAGCATCCTCGCTGCACCAGCCCCACTCCGGCAAATTCTGCCAACCCTGACCCAGCACCAATCCCCGCGTCCCATCGTTTCGCCGGCCTTTCGAGAAAAAACTGGCCAAAGGCTGGAAAGCCAAAAATCCAGCTCAGCTCGCCTTTCCCCCACTCCCCCGGTCCCAAAAGCCCCGTGCCCCATCCTTTCGCCTTTTTTCCGGCGAAAGGGTGGGAAACCAAAAACTCCCCCGTCGTGCCTTTCCCCCACTCCCCCGGTCCCAAAAGCCCCGTGCCCCATCCTTTCGCCTTTTTTCTGGCGAAAGGGTGGGAAACCACAAACTCCCCCGTCGTGCCTTTCCCCCACTCCCCCGGTCCCAAAAGCCCCGTGCCCCATCCTTTCGCCGGCCTTTCGAGAAAAAACTAGCCAAAGGCTCGGAAACCACAAATCCCGCATTTACCCTACTAAACCGATAAACCTAGCCAAACCCACCCCCGCCCTAGTAAAGTTTCACCGGCTGCGCTCCCACTCGACCGCCGCCTTCGGAGGAACCTGCTCATGCCCTCTCGCCCCTGGCTTTCTCTCGCGTCTCTCGCCTTCATCCTGGCCGCCTTCGCCCCCGCCCAGCAGCCCCCGTACCTCGACACCAGTCTCTCCCCGGCTGAGCGCGCCCATTCGCTGGTCGGCCAAATGACTCTCGATGAAAAGGTTTCCCAGCTTGAAGACTGGGCCACCGCCATCCCCCGCCTCGGCATTCCCGATTACCAGACCTGGAACGAAGCCCTCCATGGCGTGGCCCGCGCCGGCTACTCCACCGTCTTTCCCCAGGCCATCGGCATGGGCGCCACATGGGACCCCGCCATCGTCCACGCCATGGGCAACGTCATCTCCATGGAGGCCCGCGCCAAGTACAACCAGGCCCAGCGCCAGGGCAACCACCGCATCTTCTACGGCCTCACCTTCTGGTCTCCCAACATCAATATCTTCCGCGATCCCCGCTGGGGCCGCGGCCAGGAAACCTACGGCGAGGACCCGTTCCTCACCGCCAGGCTCGGCGTGGCCTTCGTCACCGGCGTCCAGGGAGATGACCTCAACCACCTCCGCGCCGTCGCCACCAGCAAGCATTTTGCCGTCCACTCGGGTCCTGAATCCCTCCGCCACGGATTCAACGTCAACCCCACCCCCCGCGACCTCGAGGAAACCTATCTGCCCGCCTTCCGCGCCACCGTCACCGAGGGCCACGTCCAGTCCGTCATGTGCGCCTACAACTCCATCGACGACTTTCCCGCCTGCGCCAACAAGATGCTCCTCAAGGACCATCTCCGCGACGCCTGGGGCTTCAAAGGCTTCGTCGTCTCCGACTGCGGCGCCATCGTCGACGTGAATCAGGGCCACAAAAAGACCCCCGACATTACCCACTCCGCCGCCCTCTCCCTTCAGGCCGGAACTGACCTTTCCTGCAGCATGTGGACCCCCGGCTTCAACACCCTCGCCGATGCGGTCCATCAGGGCCTCGTCACCGAAGATCTCGTCACCCAGGCCGCCGAGCGCCTCTATACCGCCCGTTTCCAGCTCGGCCTCTTTGACCCTCAAGGCTCCAGTTTTGACAAAATCCCCTTCCAGAACGCCGCCTCCATCCCCAACCGCCAGACCTCCCTTCAGGCCGCCGAAGAGAGCATCGTTCTGCTCAAGAACTCCGGCGCACTACCTCTCAAGGCCGCTCCCGGCCACATCGCCGTCATCGGTCCCACCGCCGATCTGCTGCCCTCCATCCTCGGCAACTACGTCGGCACGCCTCTCCATCCCGTCACCCCGCTCGACGGCCTTATCCAGCAGTTCCGCGGCTCTCCCATCCTCTACGCCCAGGGTTCCACCCTCGCCGCCGGCATGGGTGCCCCCGTTCCCCGCACCGCCTTCGGACTCAACCATGGCCTCAAAACCGAATTCTTCGCCACCCCCGACTGGACCGGCCGCCCCGTCGCCACCACCACCGAATTCGCCGTCCAAACCGACTGGGAAAACGCCCGCCCCGTTCCCCAGCTCGAAACCTCCAACTACTCCGTCCGCTGGTCCGGCACGCTCACCGTCCCCGCTCCCGGCCATTACGTCTTCTCCCTCGAGGCCGGAGACAGCTTCCCCTACTCCCCGGTCGAGTCCTACCGCTTCCTTCTCGACGGCAAGGTGATCTCCGAAGGCAGCCTGCGCCAGGGCAACGACCTCTCCGTGATGGGCAACTTCCATGCCGCGCCCGGAGCCTCGCCCACCGCCCCGCCCATCATGCAGTTCCCCAAGGTCCCGTCGATTCCGGTCGACTTCACCGACGCCAAACCCCACGACTTCCGCCTCGAGTACTCCCACTCCGGCGACCAGTCCGGCGGCGGCCTCACCCTCAAGTGGGAAGCGCCCGCGGAAACTCAACTTGCCGAAGCCGTCGCCCAGGCCCGGCAAGCCGATGTCGTCGTCGCCTTTGTCGGCCTCTCCCCGCAGCTTGAAGGCGAGGAGATGCGCATCAAAATCGACGGCTTTGACGGCGGCGACCGCACCAGCCTCGACCTGCCCGCCCCGCAGCAAAAGCTCCTTGAAGCCCTGGCCGCCACCGGCAAGCCCCTCATCGTCGTCCTCCAGAGCGGCAGCGCCGTCACCCTCAACTGGGCCAGCCAGCACGCGGCCGCCATCCTTGCAGCCTGGTATCCCGGCGTCGCCGGCGGCGATGCCATCGCCCGCACCCTCGCCGGCCTCAATAACCCCGCCGGCCGCCTGCCCATCACCTTCTACGCCTCGCTCGACGGCCTGCCCGCCTTCACTGACTACTCCTTCCACAACTCAACCGGGGCCCGCACCTACCGCTATTTCCAGGGCAAACCCCTCTGGGGCTTCGGCTTCGGCCTCAGTTACACCACCTTCACCTACGGCCCCGTCAAGCTCTCCGCCGACACCCTCAAAGCCGGCGACCCCCTCACCCCACGCCTCAGCGCCACCGTCACCGTCACCAACAGCGGCGCCCTCAACGGCGACGAAGTCGTCGAAGCCTATCTCAAGACCCCGCAGAAAGACGGTCCCATCCACTCCCTGGCCGGTTTTCAGCGCGTCTCCATCCCCGCCGGTCAAAGCCGCGTAGTCACCATCTCCATCGATCCCCGCACCCTTTCGAGCGTCGACGACCAGGGCAACCGCGCCATCCTCCCCGGCAAGTACACCCTCACCCTCGCCGGCGCTCAACCCCAGGACGCCCCATCCAAATCCGAAGCCTCTTTCACCGTCACCGGCAAGCAGGACCTGCCCAAATAGCCCCACAAACAACGCGGGCAGACTCAACCAGAGTCTGCCTGCGCCGCAATTCTCTGTCTCAAATCTTCCCCACATCGAAACAAAAATCTGTATATGTGGAAATCATGGCCTTGCCCGCACTTTAACGCGCGCCCACTTGACAGCCGATGTATAGTTGAATCATGTACGGTAATCTTCCGTACAGAGTGGAGGCTCATCTCATGGCACTTGCCCTGCGCACGGAACGGACGGAAGCTCGTCTGCTTCCTGAACAGAAAAAGCGTATTGAGCGCGCTGCCCGTCTCAAGGGGCTCTCGCTCTCCGATTTCATCGTGCAACATGCCGATGAGGCTGCCATCAAGACCATTCAGTTGCACGCCAGTTGGACCCTGGAAGACCGGGACCGCGATGTCTTTGTGCGGGCCCTGCTCAACCCGCCTGAGCCCAGCGCCCGCATGAAGGCCGCGGTGAAACGCTATAAGCAACGCGCGGGTCGATAGTGGCCCGGAAGACCATCGCCGCCGAATACAGAATCGAGCCGCTCGGTTCGCATCATGATCGTGCGGCCTTTTCCTGCGGAGTCTTCGAGCTGGATAACTATCTTCAGCGGCAGGCTGGCCAGGATATGAAGCGCAAGCTTGCCGCCGTCTTCGTTCTCACCGCGGACAGCGCATCCGTCGCCGGCTACTACACGCTTTCCGCGCATTCGATTCTGGCTGCGGAGTTGCCGCTGGATTCAGCCAAGAAGCTGCCGCGGTTTCCTATTCCCGTCACACTGCTCGGACGCATGGGCGTCGCTCAATCCCTGCAAGGCCAGGGTTGGGGAGAGTTCCTTCTGCTGCACGCTCTGGACCGGGCATTGCGAGGCTCCCGGCAGGTCGCTTCCTGGGCCGTCGTCGTAGACGCCAAGGCTGGAGCGCGAGATTTCTACATCAAACACGATTTCCTGCCGTTCGCAACCCAACCCGACAGGCTCTTCCTGCCCATGAAAACGATTGAGAAAATGTTTGAGCCGTAAGCCCTTTTTTCCTGACCTCGACGTCGACCTGTACGTTCCCGCCCTGATCGAAGGCGTCTATGGAAGCCGCCGCTGGATGGCGCAGTTGGGCAAGAAGGGCGGCAGCGCCAGAACCGAGGCCAAACGCAAAGCAGCAAAGGCCAACGGCGCCAAGGGTGGAAGGCCGAAGAGAACCGCAGCAGCCAGCGCGTAAACCCGGCGTCAGAAGTTTGGCCTCCTAAGCCGCCCGATTGAACGGCTCGATTTTTGGCCGTTTCTTCCGGGATGCTTGCCACATATCGTAGTCGGCTTGCAGCTCATACCAGATTTCAGCGTGGGTTCCAAGCGCGGCGGAAAGACGCAGCGACATATCGGCGGAGATGCCTGCCTTGCCATTGAGTACGCGGGAAAGCGCCGCGCGGGAAACCTGCAAATGCTTGGCAGCCGTCGTTACGTCTATGTCGCCTAGAAACTCCCGAAGCACTTTACCTGGGTGCGGTGGGTTGTGCATGCGCATCGCGTCGTTTCTCCTGGTGGTAATCCCGATAGTCGACGAGAATCGCGTTCTCGCCCTCAAAGGCGAATGTCAAGCGCCAGTTGCCGTTAACCTTCACTGCCCAATGGTGCTTTAGATCGCCGCGCAAGGGGTGCAAGTCCCATCCCGGAGCATCCATATCGTTTTCAGTCTTGGCTCGATTCAACTGAAATAGTTGAACCGGCAGCTTGGCTGCATGTGAAGGCTGTATGCCCGCTTTGCTTCCGGTGGCGAAGAATCTTTCGATGCCGGTGTGCCGGAAGCTTTTGATCATATGTATAGTGGAACGCGCCACGCCTCAGATGTCAAGCTGAAAGGCCGAAACCCAACAAAGGAATTTCACCTGTGACCACGGCGGCGCCGAAATGGGCGCGGCTGAGTTAATCGTCCAGGCCGGGGTCTTGCCTTACTGAATCGGAAGAATGAACCTTCTCCTGCCCCCTGCGAACCCGCCCCACCGTTTCCGCGGCACACACATACAATTCCCGCAAAAATCTCCCTCGACCTCATTCTTTTTCCGCCCCATCCTTCGCTCCCTCCGCCTTTTTCCGCCCCACCCCAAGCAGCCGAATCTGTCCCGCAACCGCCAAAAACACCGCCCAAAGCAGCAGCAAGACCCCCAGCACCGTCAGCGCAAACCCGCCCAGCGCCCCTGGTCCGGTGGTCGCGATACACAAATTGAATGACGCCCCCGAAACCGGGATAGCGGCGCTCAAGCCCGCGGTTCCGTGGCAATATCCAAACAGAAATCCCAGTCCAATGGCCAGAAACACCACGGACGCAATCAGGGGACGGTCGGGTTTCATCGGAGGTCCTTTCACGCAGTTCGTTCAGACGGCCAAATTCTACGCCCCACCGCGCCGATCCTCAAACCGGCAGCCCGTCGCCAGTCCCACCCCCCCGGTGACCAACATCACACGGTCCCCCTACCCAATTCCTGAATAATCTTGAAGGATGGGGTGGACCCTCCCGCGCCGTCGGCGGACTTCAGATCTCTGTCCCATAAGTCCCAGCCGACCGCGCAGGCGTTTTGCTTGTAGCCCTGCTCCAATCGGAGTTCCCTTATGTACAAGATTGTGGAAGCCCGCGACGTCGGCCTCAATATCAAGCAATTTACGATTGAGGCGCCGCGCATCGCTCTCAAGCAAAGGCCGGGCCAGTTCCTCATTCTCCGCCTGCATGAGAAGGGCGAGCGCATTCCCCTCACCATCAAGTCGTCTGACCCTGAGGCCGGCACGGTCACCATCGTGGTGCAGGCCATCGGCAAGACCACCTCGCTGCTCAACTCTCTTGAAGCGGGCGACTCCATTCTGGATGTCGTCGGCCCGCTCGGCCGCCCCTCGGAGATCGAAAACTACGGCACCGCCGTTATTCTTGCCGGCAGCGTGGGAACGGCCATGGCGCTGCCCACGGCCAACGCGCTCAAGCAGGCCGGCAACCACGTCATCTTCATCGAGGGCGCGCGCAGCCTCGAGATGGTGGTCTTTGAAGACGAAGTCCGCCAGGCCAGCAGCGAGACCTACATCATGACCGACGACGGCAGCTACGGCGAGCAGGGCCTGGTCACCAAAAAGCTCAACGACCTGCTCGCCGCCGGCCGCAAAATCGACTTTGTCCTCGCCGTTGGCCCGGTGCCCATGATGCGCGCCGTGGCCCGCATCACCGCGCCCCTCGGCATCAAGACCATAGTCAGCCTCAACTCCATTATGGTGGACGGCACCGGCATGTGTGGCGGCTGCCGCGTGCTGCTCGGCGACAAGAGCAAGTTCGCCTGCGTCGATGGACCCGAGTTCGACGCCTCGCTGGTCAACTTCGAGGTCCTCATGCAGCGCAACGCCATGTATCGCGACAAGGAGTGCCAGTCGCTCCGCCACTTCGAGGAGCACAAGCAGGAGGAACTGGCGCACCTGCGCGCCGAGCTGGCCGCCAAGGAAGAGGAAGTGGCCCGGCTTCGCGCCGCGCTGGCCGCCGAGGAAGTGCATCATGGCTGACAACAACACACTTCCCCTCAAAGAGCGCATGAAGATTGCCCGCGTCCACATGCCGGAGCTCGATCCCCGGGTGCGCAGCCGCAACTTTGAAGAAGTGAATCTGGGCCTTGAAGCCGCCGGCGCCCTGATCGAGGCCACGCGCTGCCTGGCCTGCGCCAAGCCCTCCTGCGTCGTCGATTGCCCGGTGGGCGTAAAGATCAAGGAGATCGTGGCCCTCATCTATGCCGGCGACTACCTTGCCGCGGCCTCCAAACTCCGCGAGGACAACTCCCTGCCCGCCATCACCGGCCGCGTCTGCCCGCAGGAGAGCCAGTGCGAGGGAGGGTGCGTGCTGGGCAGGAAGGGCGCGCCCCTCGCCATCGGCAACCTGGAGCGCTTTGTCGCCGACTACGAGCGCGCCACCGGTCACCTGGGCCTGCCCGCCATCGCGCCGCCCACGGGCAAGAGCGTGGCCATCGTCGGCAGCGGTCCGGCCGGCCTCTCCGCCGCCGGCGACCTGGTCCAGAAGGGCCATCGCGTGCGCGTCTTTGAAGCCCTGCACGAGCTCGGCGGCGTCCTCATCTACGGCATCCCCGAGTTCCGCCTGCCCAAGTCCATCGTCAAAGGCGAAGTCGACAATCTGCGCCGCATGGGCGTCGAATTTGAGACCAACGTAGTCGTCGGCAAAAGCGTAACCATCGACGAGCTGATGCAAAACGAACACTACGACGCGGTCTTCGTGGCCACCGGCGCTGGTCTGCCTCGCTTCCTCGGCGTCCCCGGCGAGCACCTCAACGGCGTCTACTCCGCCAACGAATTCCTCACCCGCGTCAACCTCATGCGCGCCTACCAGGTCTCCGATTACGATGAGCCGGTCTACGACTGCCACGATCGCGACGTGATCGTGGTCGGCGGCGGCAACACCGCCATGGACGCGGTCCGCACCGCCCGCCGTCTCGGCGCGCGCTCCGCAACGCTCGTCTATCGCCGTTCCGAGGCCGAGATGCCCGCCCGCATCGAAGAGGTCAAGCATGCCCGCCAGGAGGGCATCGAGTTCCGCATGTTGACCGCCCCCGTCGCCTTCCTCGGCGACGAAAAAGGCTGGCTCACCGCGGCCCGCTGCGTGCGCATGGAGCTCGGCCAGCCCGACGCAAGCGGCCGCCGCTCTCCCGTCGAGATTGCGGGCTCGGAGTACATTCTCCCCGTGAACGTGGCTATCATCGGTGTCGGCACCAACGCCAATCCCCTCATCCAGAGCACCACGCCGGACCTCAAAACCACCTCGCGCAACTACATCGTCGCCGATCCCCAAACCACCCGCACCTCCAAGCGCGGCGTCTTTGCCGGCGGCGACATCGTCACCGGCGGCGCCACGGTAATCCTCGCCATGGGCGCCGGCCGCAAGGCCGCCGCCTCCATCCACGGCTACCTCACCAGCGGAGAGTGGTAGAGGGCGATCTCCCGGGCAGTTTTGAATGGCGTAGAATCCGAATATGCATGGACCGCGGCGAATGACGGCAATTATTGAGCGTGAAGACGATGGCTTTGTCGCCTTGTGCCCCGATTTGGATATCGCAAGCCAGGGCGCCACGATTGAGGAGGCGCGCCAACCTCGTCGAAGCCTTGACGCTCTTTTTTGAGACCGCCTCTTCTTCAGAAATTGCGCGGCGGCTGCACAGCGAGGTCTTCGTCACTCAGGTTGAGGTGCCCGTTGGGTAAGCTGCGGGTTCTCTCAGGCGCCGAGGCCTGCAAGATACTCGAAGGACGCGGAATTCTCACAAAAGATAAGTTTTGAGACCAGAAGATTTGAGCGCGAAGGCTTGTTTGTCACGCGAGGCCGGGCGATTAACGACTTGGTTTCAGTATTTTGCCGTTACTGTCAGCAGCCAAGAATTCAAGCGTTGAAACCGCCGCCTTCCGGTGAAACAATAAGAGTATGGATACGATCCTGCGCAAGTACACGAGCTTCGATGAGATGAAGGCTGACGAGTATCGCTATTGGCAGAGCCGGCCCGTGCATGAGCGGATGGACGCGGTCGAGGAGATGATCCAGACTGCCTACGCGCTTAAAGGTTGGGAGATCGAGCCGAATGTACCAAGATTACAAAGACCTTTTGTCCGCCTTTCATGCCCATGGCGTTAGATACCTCATCGTGGGGGCATACGCGGTCATCTATCACGCACAACCCCGCTTTACAAATGACATCGACCTTTTCATCAAAGCAGACCCTGCTAACGCGCAAGCGACGTACGCCGCGCTCGCCGCGTTCGGCGCACCGCTCCAAGGCATTCGACCGGAGGACTTTGCCGAGCGTGGCAGTTTCTTTCGTTTTGGACACGATCCGCACGGGTTCGATATTCTCCCCCGTATTCCGGGCGTCGATTTTGAGGCGGCCTGGGAAAGGCGCGTTGAAGGCGTAATCGATCCGAACAGCGGCCTCAAGGCGTTTTTCATCTCCGCTCCCGACCTCATCGCGTCGAAGCTGGCCGCAGGGAGGCCCCAGGACCTCGCGGATGCGGAGGCTATCCGCAAGGCTGCGGAAGCGCAACCGCGGCAACCCGCAAAAAAGAATCGGCGGGGGAAACCGGTCAAAAGCGGGCCGAAGCACTGAAATACCGCTATTCCCTGCCCCCTGCCCCAAAAAATGGGCGGCAAAGGTCTTGACCTTTGCCGCCGCCCGTCCCTGGGTTGTCTTGAAATTGCTGCAATCTTTCGCTTACCGCAAAAGCCCCTTACTGCAAAAGCTTGGTCACTTCCTGCTGCACGCTGTTGGCCTGCGCCAGCGCCGCGATCCCCGTCTGGCTCAGAATCTCAAACTTCGACATGTTCGACGTCGCCGACGCATAGTCCGTCGCTTGCACCGCATTCTGCGCCGAAACCACGTTCTCCTGCTGCGTGCTCATCACCTGGCTGATTGCGTTCAGAGTGTTGATCTGCGCCCCGATGTAGCCGTCCTGCGCCGCCACGTCGCTGATGGCCAGGTTCAAGTCGTTCAGGGCGCTCTGGGCATCGGTCTGGTTTAACAGGTCCGTCTTGCTCAGCGACTCGCCGGCTGCGTCCGTGTAGCTGATCGTCGCGGTTCCCCCGGCGCGGTTGGTGTCCATCGCGATGCCCGTGTTCCCCGTTCCGCCATACGTCTCGTCGATGGGCCCCACGCCGCCGATGTTGACCGCAGTGCTCGAGTCCGTAATCCCTGTGGTTGTGATCCCCACGCTGTAATACACGGAGAAATCGACAGGCGCGTTGGTCGCAGTCAGAGTTCCTGTATCGCCCGCATTGTCTGAGCTGTCAACCAGGGCGCCAGGCCCGACTCCGCCGGCGATGGTCATCGAAGAATTCAACGACGTGAAAGTCATGATCTTGCCGGTGCTGTCGAGCGTGGCCGTTACCCCGTAGTCGCCGCTGTTGATCGTCGCTTCCAGGTCGGCAAGTGTGTCGGTGGTGGTCGGCGTGCCGAGCGTAATCACGTTCGAGCCGATGGTGAGGGTGCCGCCGAGAGTATCGGTGGAGAGGCTTGGCTTCGCGGGATTCGTTTGGGCCAGTGTAAGAGTGCCCACCTGGCTGTAATACTGGGTCAGGGCTGTCGGAGTGCCGGTCAAGGTTAGCGTTCCGCCGGCGCTCGCGGTGAGGGCTGAGGTAGCCGAGACGGTCACCGCCGGGTTTGTCGAAATGAACGTCAGTGCTCCGCCCACAAGCGAGGCCGTGACCCCGTAGCCGGCCGTATTGATCGTATTCTCCAGATTGGCGATCGTGTCGGTGGACCCCGCGTTTCCCAGCAAAATGGCATGGCTCGTGCCGTCGGACCCAACGATGGTGAGGGTGCCTCCCAGCGTATCGCCGGGGGCGCTCACCGTCAGGGTTCCCACTTCGCCGGCGCCATTGGTGCCGGTTCCAATTCCTGTGCCCGAAATCTCGATGCCCGTATCGGTGGCGCCGCCGCCCCCCAGGCCAGCCGCCTCAGCATCCGCCACCGCCGCGGTTCCTGCCTGCTGCGCCGTGGTGAAGGTCGCGTTCAAGCCCAGCCCCGAGTTGTTGATCGCGTTGATCAATCCCTGGGCGGTATCCGCATACGTGGTGCCGGAGCCAACGGTAATGGTCGCGGTGGCAGTGGTCGTAGCCCCGGCCGCCCCCGTCGTCAGATAGGTGACATCCATCGAGGTGCTCGTGGCGGTTGTGGTGGCCAGGCTGTCGTTGACGGTCGCAAGCTTCCCGTCGTTCGACAGGTCGACGAACACGTTGGTCCCGTTCTGGCCGTTTCCGGTGCCGTAAGCCATCACGCCGTCGGTGTCGCCCACGCTGGACTCGGAAAGCTCGCGGATATTCAAATCGTCAAGCGACGATCCGGCCGTCGAAGAGTCGCCCGTGTAGATAGCCACGGTCGTTCCGTTGAAAACCTGCTCCTGGTTATAGGTGGTCGTCGATCCGATGTTGTTGACTTCGGCCAGGATTGACTGGTACTCCTGGTTGGCCGCCGCCTCCTGCGTGCTGTTCAAGGTGCCGTTCGAGGCTTCTGTCGCCAGGGTAATGGCCCGATCCAGCAGACTTGTCACCTGCGAAAGAGCGCCATCGGCTACTTGCAGCAGCCCTGCACCCTCCGTCGCGTTGGTCTCCGACTGCGTCAGCGCCGTTTGGTTGGCCTCCAGTCCATTCACCAGTGAAAGGCCGGCTGCGTCATCCGCTCCGGAGTTGATCTTCGAACCCGACGACAACTGCTGCAACACCGTCTGCAAGCTGCTGTTCGTGTTGTTCAGATTGTTCTCTGCGTAGATCGCTGAAAGATTGTTCAAAACTCCGAGCGCCATGGAAAGTTACTCCTTTTCAGGATGCCCTGCTACTCGCCCTTGCCCGCGGTGTTTCTTTCCTTCCGCCAGGCCCTCGGCATTTCCCGGATAGGCGTTTCTGCATCCACCCCCTTCATCGGTGTTCCTCAAAATAACTTTAGTAATATTTTTCTTTAGCCGCTCCTGCCCCCGTTTGTCGCGCTTCGATTCAAGCTGTCCCGCTCTGCTTCACCCACTGTCCCAACCCGCTCCAGTCACTGTCCCAATTCGCTCCAGCCACTGTCCCGACCCGCTCCACCGGTTTGTCTCGATTCAGGCCAGCCACTCCAGCTCCCAGGCCCTCCTTTCCCCAGGATTCATCCCTATTTCGACCCCTTGCTTGAGCCCTCGATTCGCACCACGTTCCCTCCGTTCCCCAAGAACTCCCCGTGCCCCATCCTTGCGCCGGCTTTTCGAGAAGAACACTGGCGAAAGGGTGGAAAACCACAAACCCCACCGTCGTGCCTTTCCCACACTCCCCCACCCCACAAACCCCCGTGCCCCATCCTTTCGCCTTTTTTCCGGCGAAAGGGTGGGAAACCACAAACCCCGCCGTCGTGCCTTTCCCCCACTCCCCCACCCCACAAACCCCCGTGCCCCATCCTTTCGCCTTTTTTCCGGCGAAAGGGTGGGAAACCACAAACCCCACCCCGCGCAAAAAAAAACGGCGGCAAGAGGATCACCCCTTGCCGCCACCGGTCTGAACTTCAACCGCAGTTGCTCTCTGCCTGAAAATCTGTCTTATAAATCTCTCTTACTGCACGTCTCCCGATCCCGCTGCAGGCGCCCCAGGCCCATCCGGCCCTCCGTCAACCATGCTTTGCGGTACTGCCGCCGGCGGAGCCGCGCCCGGCGGAGCCGCCAGCGGTGGAAGAGGCGGCAGTGGCGGAGGAGGCGCCTGCCGGTGGTACTGCCCGCCCGGTCCGCCCTGCTGCCATCCGCCACAGCCCTGCCCGCCCCGGCCCTGCCCATCCTTGCCCCAGCCGCCGCGTTGCTGCCCGCGGCGGTCGCGGTCGGCCTGCAGTTGCTTCCACTGCTCCGGCGTCAGCTTGCCCCGAATCGCCAGCAGAAACCGCGCATTCGCCTTCTCCAGTTCCGCCCGCGCCTGCGCCACCTTGTCGATCTGGGCCAGAATCTTGCCTTCATTCGGCTGGTCTTCCTTCATCAGCGGCTCCAGCTCCAGCTCCGCCTTCTCCAGGCTTCCGCGCAGGTCCACCAGCTTCTCCCTGTGCGCCAGCAGCGTCGCGTCCATCTCCTTCCGCTGCGCGTCGCTCAGCTTCAACTCTGCCACCAGCTTCGGATTGTTCCACCAGCGCCCATGGTCCCCCTCGGCCCCGAACGCCCGCTCCATCGGCGGCCGATGCTCCCCAAAGCCCGGTCCCCCCTCGCGTCCGCCGCCGCTCATCCCGGCGCCGGGCCCCTGCGCCAGCGCCGTTCCCGCCAGCAAAACTCCCGCTATCGCCATCCCCAGCTTCACCGCCGTACTTCCCTTCATCGTCTTCTCCTCTCCTCGCCACGCGAGGTCCCCATTCCGTTTTGTCGTTTCGTTCTTCCCGCCCGTTTATTTGCTCTCGTCCTCGCCCCTCAGTTCCGCCATCGCATCCTGAAACGCTCAGACCTCAACCCACCTGGTTTATTTGCTCTCATCCTCGGCCATCAGTTGCGCCAGCGGCTCCATGGCGCTCGGAACCTCCCGCGACACATCGCTGTCCACCTTGGCCAGCAAATCCTCATCCTGTTCCCGCGCCGCCTGCTGTTCGCGCACCTGCCTTTGCTGTTCGGCCGCCCGCTGCGCCGCCGCCATCCGCGCCATCTCCTGCCGGTGGTGCCGCTCGTACAACCCGCCGCCCACGCTTCCAACCACCAGCGCGCATCCCAGCGCCCAACCCGCCGCCAGCCGCCAGCTCCTGTGCCGCACCTCGTGCGCCAGCGTCCGCGGCCGGTTCTGCACCGCCTCGCTCCAGGCATGAACGCTCAGGCGGAAGTCCCTCAGCGCCTCATCCAGCAACGGGTCCGAAATGGGCTCCGGCCCTTCGCCTTCAGCCGGCGTCCGCGGCCCGTCCGGCTCCGCCTTCCTGCCCGGCTCGCCCGCAAACTTGCTAACTCCGCAAGCTCCGCTAACTCCGCTACCCACGCCGGCTTTGTCCTTGAAACTCATCGTCTGCCCCCCAGTTCCGTCCGCACCCGCGCCACGGCCCGCGAAAGGTGCGCCTTCACCGTGCCCTCGCTCAACCCCGTCGCCCTTGCAATCTCGCTCAACTCCTGTTCTTCCACATAGCGCAGAAGAAACACCGTCCGCTGCCGTTCGCTCAATCCCTTCACCGCCTTCCAAACCTGTCCCACCCGTTCCCGCGCCAGCAACTGCTGCTCCACTGAGCTTTCCCCGCTCGGCAGCCACTCGCTGGCCTCGTCCAGATCCACCGCGTTCGTCCGCGTCGTCCGCCAGAACTGCATCCGCCGGTTCCGCCAGTGGTCTTTCTGCAGGTTGATCGCGATCCGCATCAGCCACGTCATCGCGCTCGACTCGCCCCTGAAGCTGCCCCAATTCCGGTGCGCCTTCAGCAGACACTCCTGGGTCAGCGTCTCCGCCAGGTCCACGTCCCGCGTCGACGACAGAAGAAAGCGAAAGATCTGCGGCCGGTGCCGCTCCACCACACGCGCAAACTCCTCCGTGGCAGTCTCCAATTCCAGCCCGGCAATTGCTTCTGCCCTGGCCCTTGTCATCGGTTCCATCGCGGTGCCGGCTGCCATCACTCAGGTAGACGCCCGCACCGGCTCCAAGTTTACAGCCCCATCCACAATTCCCATCTCCACCCTCACCCCAGACAAAAGGACTGCCACACATCCTCGACCCCAGCCGGCCGCCCCAGAGCCCGCCCCGAGCTTGTCGAAGGCTCTCGCCCGCCGCGCCAACAGACCCGGGATCTGCAAACCCACCCACAAACCACCGTGCCCCATCCTTTCGCCTTTCTTCTGGCGAAAGGGTGGGAAACCACAAACTCCCCCAGCGGCGCCTTTCCCACACTCCCTCAGCCCACAAACCCCCGTGCCCCATCCTTTCCGTTTTTTTCTGCGGAAAGGGTGGGAGACCGCCAATCTCAACTGCAGCCGGTCTCATCCGCTGCCTGCGCGCGTGTCGCCGCGGCGACTCTTTGTGGCTAGGGTGCGATAGCGCAGACGCCCACGGGCCACGGTCCCGGTAAGCCGCGGTTTCAACCCCGGCATAAATCCCGCCCACCCATTTTGAAATTCAACCAGCGCGGCGCCAGCCGCGCTCAGATCCCCAATTGGAAACGTACGGGCCTCAGCCGGCAAACTTCCGAAATGCCGACTTACGGGGACCGATCCGGGCTTAGAGCCTCTAAATAATTGTGATTAATAAAGTTACCGCATTTTGAAGCGAATACGGCTGCACCTTTTGTCACGCTCAATTTGCGCTATGGACTATTCTCGACAGCTGGTGCTACTTCTCTACGCCGGTGATATGGGTCCTGTCCAAACTACCGATCTAAGTAAACCGTCGTTTTGCCCGGCGAGCAGAGCCCGCCAGGCAAGACGAGGATGAATCGATTGGCTATTGGCTGATCGCCACGCCGTTGAAGGAGGCGACGCCGATTGAGCTAGAGGTCGCTACTGGCGTGAGGTCGCCATGGTCGTCAATGGCGAAGACGGCGACATAAGCTTCGCTGCCCGCCTTATAAATGACGGCGAGCCATTTGCGGTCAGCAGATACGGTTATGTCCGTCGGCGAACCAGGCAAGGGCACCGATTTGTAGAACGCTCCGCCCTGGTTGTCGCTGAAGAAGATGGAGATCGCGTCACCAGGGGAGTTGCCCGTGTACCAGATGTTCCCCGGCCCTTTGGCCACCCAGCACGGGGCATTGGTGGGAAACGACGGTGTCGGGCCGGCTATCGGGTTAACGGTCCCGTTCTCGTCCACGATCGCGAAGCTGTCAGGACTGTGGGCTGGTGTGAAGCCTAAAACGTTTCCCCAGAACGCAGCTCCCAGCGGAACCATATCCGCGTCGCTGGGCAGCGCAATGGCGGTACTTGCTCCGCTCAACGCCCCATCATCCTGTGTGAGCGGCAATTGAAGTAGAGATCCCGAGCTCATTGTGACGGCCGCCCAGCTTTTGCCGACTGCGATCTGCGCCGCCGAAGGATCGGAGAGACTCACAACGGGTCCATCGACAAATCCCGAAGGCCACGCATGACTCTCGGCACAGTCGGCGCCGACCACGAAGAGATGATCCTGGGTCAAGGCTAGAGAATCCGGGTTCACGCAGTCGGGCGCCAGATTCACCGTCTTTCCGATAGCGATGGAATTGTCGTATCGCACCAATTCGCTGACGGTGTTAGATCCGTAATTCGCCACCGCTCCCAGAGCGCCCTTGAACTGCAGAATCCCCGCGTTGGTGCTGGCGCCACCCTTGCCTCCAGTTGGCAGCGTTTCAGCCAACGTCAGCGAGGGCGTTCCCGCGGTGTCCAGCTTGAACACGACGACAGCATTGCCGCTTGAGTCATTTGTGCTTGTGATCACCAGTGCGCTGTGTTCCTTCTGGCCGGCAACGGCCAGTACGCTGGTGAGAGATAGGGCCGCCAGCGTAAAGCCGGAGCGCCACAGACCAGATTTCTGGTGCCTTTGAAAATTCATTGCGATCTCCTTGAGGTTTGTGTTGAAAGTGTGCCCCGGCCGCGACTTTGCGGACTCATCCCGGACACGGAGCATTTTCACAAATAGGTATTCGATCAGGACCGCTGAAAAGTTACGGTTGGCTACTCTGGCTATCCGGCCGTTAAAAGCTCCTGAATTTGCCTGGCCTCGCGTAACTTTCGGGCGCTCTCCATCGAATAACTCAACACAGGGTCGAAATGAGTCCGCGAGTGCGCCTGACGGCGGGGAACGATTGCGCGAACCCGCTGGTACTGATAAAGATTGCAAGTAGGCATTCCAACTCATGCACCCGGACAGCAATCTCGAGATACTGATGGCTCGCTATCAACAGGGCGATTTTGCCGCGGCCACGGATCTCATCGAGCGCATCAGCCCGCAGCTGCATCGGTTTTTTCTAGCGCAATCTCTGAGCCGCACAGACGCTGATGACCTGCTGCAAGAAACCTGGCTTCGCATTCACAGGGTGCGGCACACCTATCGCCCCGGCGAACCGGCGCTTCCATGGTTCTACGCGATTGCCCGGCACGTCCGCGTTGACCACTTTCGGAAGTCAGTCCGGACCACGGCCGGCGAGCGGCAACTGGAGGCAAGGTTCAAAGATGCGGCGAATGTCCTGAGAGAATCCGATCATGCTGACGGCTTGGAAGCACTGTTGGCGCCGCTTTCTGAGAGCCAACGTGAGGTGATTCAGATGTTGAAGGTGGCGGGGATGTCGTTGGAAGAGGTAGCACGCGCCACGTCTTCCAGCGTGGGATCGGTGAAGCAGAAGGTGCACAGAGCCTACAAGAAGTTGAGGGAAACGATGAGCGCCACGAGGTTCAGGAAGGGGCAAGGCGGAGGACTGTCGTGAAGGATGAAGAGATTGACGAGGTCCTGAGGAAGGCTGGGCGAGTTCCGCACGATCTGCCGTCGGAGACGCTGCAGCGCGTCGCTGACTCGATCAAACCGTCGCTCCGTCCCGTGCGCCCGCTGCCGCCAACATGGGTGATGACGGGCGGACTGGTCCTGGTCTGCGCGGCCGTTTCTCTGGCGGGCGCGGCCCGCGCAGGATTCTTCGGATTTGCCAAGATGGATCTCCTGGAGCGCCTACTGGTCTTTCCTGCGCTCGTTCTCCTTGCCTGGGTGGCCGGCAGCGCGTTCGTCCATGAGATGATTCCGGGAAGCCTGCGCCGCGTCTCTCCGGGCGCGCTTTTGGGATTCGGCAGCGCGGCATTGCTTGCCGTGTTCGCGTTCCTGTTCCGCGATTATCGAACCGACCACTTCTTCTCCGTTGGCATCGTGTGCCTGCTCACCGGTTTCCTCCACGCCATTCCCGCTGCGTTGCTCGGCTGGTTGCTGCTCCGGCGCGGCTTCGCGGTCAACTCCGTATCCGCGGGATTGGTAGCAGGCGTGCTCGGAGGCCTGGCCGGCGTGGGGGTGCTGGAGTTGCATTGCCCGAATTTCCAAGCCGCGCACGTGCTGGTGTGGCACACTGCCGTCGTGCCTTTAAGCGGCGCGGTGGGAGCATTGGTGGCATGGACGGTGCGATTCCGTGCAGACTCAGGCGCTCGAGAGCGCACCAATCCCGAATGAGCTAAGAATTGGCGCAGAAAGCCACAACAAGGCTTCGGGCGCATCGCCGGAAAACCAGAAGCTACGATTCCGGGAACAGACCTCAATTGGCTCCAAAATCGCCGAGTATTAAATCGAGAGGCAGCCCACAGTCAATGCCAGGCCACGGACGCACGGAGCGCCGGACAGAATAGATCCTGGGAAATGCCCATGCGTTAACCGATTCGATTGCACCGGACCATCACCAGCCCGGAAACCTGCCGATGCCGGACGTTCAATTCTCTCCTCCGGGCCACCCGCCCCCCGGCCCCTCACCGCGAATACCTTTTCCTCCACAACTCCCTCTCCACAAGCTCCATGGCCCGGTCCTCGATCGATCGGTGCCACGGCACAATCCCGTACACCGGGTCGCATTGCATCGCCCGCGCCATCTCCCCCAGCCGCTCCAGGGTGATCGTGTCCTGCTGCTCCGACCGCTCCATCTGGAAGACCATCTTCGGCGTGAACTTCATATGTTCCGCAATCTCCC
>Ga0181527_1001474_pt1 | contig 24208 bp, 17 predicted proteins | sample PEATcosm2014_Bin_30_FD_119762 | JGI IMG/M metagenome (GOLD analysis project Ga0181527, IMG submission 119762) | Peatland microbial communities from MTU Mesocosm Facility, Houghton, MI, USA - PEATcosm2014_Bin06_60_metaG | ecosystem: Environmental > Terrestrial > Soil > Wetlands > Peat | place...
AGATTCCGAAAGCTCGCGGATAAGGCTGGTTTCACCGATTTGAAATTTCATGATTTCAGACATTGTTATACGGTTCGCAAGCGCCGTGAAGGGTATGATCGCTCTGTTATCCGCGCCCAGACCGGCCATCATTCAGATAGCATGTTCAGCTGGTATGACAAGGTCGATCAATTCGAGATCCAGGAAATGGCAGGCTTCACGCAGGTGAGCTGCGAGGCCATCCAAGATCTGATCGACCAGCTCGTGAAGACCGCCAAAGACCATTCCATTCCTCTCGGAGCAGTACAGGCGCTAATCGGCAGATTGTGGAGAACAGCGGCCTGAAAATCCAGGTTTGTTTACAAACCGTAAGCATTTTTAAGCACCAAAAGAAAAAGGACCCACAACTCGCGTTGTAAGCCCTTGATACTAAATGGCGCCTCCCAGAATCGAACTGGGGACACAAGGATTTTCAGTCCTCTGCTCTACCGACTGAGCTAAAGCGCCACACAAATCTTCCAATCGGACTTCAAAAGATAAATAACCCTATCAGGAAAATCAAGGCTTGTGATGCAGGCAGAGGTTGATTATTATTTCACCTAACGAAGTTTATGGGTTGCTATGCCCGTGCAGCGTGGAGGTGGAGCGGGCAAGGCCGAAACCCCTGCAGCGGCTAACCATAGCATAGAAATATTCATGAGCAAAACCGGCATACTAAATAAAAAGCAGAACCCCACAACGGGATCCTGCTATTCGATCTTACAGTAGTTTAAAACGAGGGGCGTCTATTTCAAATTGACTAGCTGCGACGGGTTATCACCCGCCTTGAAGGTCATATCTTTGGTCACTTCCTGTGTGCCCTTGACAAATCTCATACTGTGGGCGCCCGCAGATACATTCAGCTTGGTTATGTTCGTTTTGCCGATGAGTGTGCCGTCCATGTAGACATCCGCGACAGGCGGTATCGACGCGATAAACACCGTCGCAGCCTCGCCGCCCGCTGCCGGGGCCGCGGCAGGCGCAGGAGCCGGCTTGGGAGGCGGAGGAGATGGCGGAGGAGGAGGTGCCGCTTCCGGTTCCGCCTCAGACGCCGGAGCGGGACTCGGCGCTGGCCTGGAAACGGCGGGCGCCTCTTCTCTTTCAAGCTTGAAGGACTCCGATTTGCTGCCGCCCGTGTATTCGAGGGTTTTTGCCGATTCCTTGTATCCGGACTTGGACACCACGATGGTCACTTCGCCGATAACGTTGGGGTTCTTCCATGTGAACGGCGTCGTACCGATCACGTTATCGTCGGCCTTGATGGTCGCGCCGGAAGGAGACGAGGTAATAGTAATTTTTCCGGCGGCAGCGGCGGGAGAGGCTTCCGCCGAGGCCTTCGACTGCGCCTTCTTTGAGGCCTTGGACGCTGCGGGTTTCTTGCCCGGCTTTTCTGCCGGTTCTTCGGCCGCCACGGGCGCAGGCGGCGGCACAGCCGCCGCGGGCGCGGGTGCCGGAGCAGGCTGGGGTGGCGCGACTGGTGCGGGCGGGGGCACGGGCTTGCTCACCACGGGGGGGGGCGCTTCTTTCTCGCCATTCTTAAGGTAGGTGACGTATCCGAAAAAACCCGCTGCGGCCAAAACAACAACAACAAGGGCCGTAATTATGATGGGCATGGGCGAACGCTTCCTTGGTTCGCCTTGGTCAACATCGCTGGAAAGATCCTCATAGGGGCGGACCGGCTTTTCTTCAGCTGCGGGTCTCGGTCTTGCCTTTGGCCCTTCCGGTTTCGCGAGGACATCCTCCTCCCGCATATGGCGGGTGGCGGGAGGCGGTGCGAGAGGCTCGAGCCGGGGCGGCGTGTATTCTTCGTCCCGGCGCCGCGCCGTTGGAATGGGTTCCTGAACAGGAGCGAATTCCTGCTCCGGCCTGCGGGGCGGCTGGGCCGGCCTGCGGGGCGGTTGCGCCGGCGGAGGGGTAAAAGGCTCCGCAAATTGCGGCGGCTGCGGACGAGCTGCCTGGGGCGGAGGACCGTAGGTGTCCGGCACCTCGGTCTCAAAAGACTTGTATGCTGCCTCGAACTCTTCTTCCTTGAATGCCGGCGGCATTGAAAACTGCTGCTGCGGCGGCGGCGGTGCAAACGGCTGGGGCTGGCGAAAACCCCTTTCCGGTTCGGTTTCGGCCGGCGCAACGCCGGGAGACATGGCAGTGCTTATTTCCGAACGCAAATCCTCGAACTCCGATTTTGGTCTGGGAGGGGGCGCCGCCTGCTGATAGGTCTGAAGATCGGCAATATTGTAACGCGTCGTTTGCAGGATGATGTCTTCGGAGCTTTTGACAAGCTCGGTCTCGGTGTCGAAGATCTTGAGGATGTTTTGGATACCGGTGCGCTCAAGAATCTGGCGTACTTCCGGGCTGGGTCCCATAAGCGACAGCCGACCGCTCACGTCGAGAATCCGCCTGTTAAGGGCGAGAATTACGTTGATCGTGTCGGAGTAGATGTAGTCGAGAGGGGAAAGGTCGATGGCGAAGTTCCGCTTGCTCTCGGCAATGAGCGAGTTGATCATGTTCTTGAGGAGCGTGGAATCGAACACCTCTCCCTTTTCGATAACCGGCTGAATGATCTCAAAAAGACCGCTGGTTCTAGTACGGAATTTGATAAGAACCCCCTTTGTAAATTAAGCAGCTTCGGTAATACGCCAGGAGGGAGTCGAACCCACGACCTTCGGCTCCGGAGGCCGACACTCTATCCAACTGAGCTACTGGCGCACAAGTTTTCAGGTTATGTGATATCCAATTAAATATAAATAATTCGACCTATAATATAGCAAATGCACTGGTGCAAGCGAAAGAGATAGTAATTGGGATAATGAATGATAATAACCTCATTTCCAAGCCATTAAGTCTTGGGCGCCCCGCTGCTTTGCAGCGGCGGCCCTCCCTTCGGGCTCGGCTGGTCGCCTCGTTGCCGGACCGCCCAAGTTGCCTGCGGCAAGGGTCGGCCGGCAATTCGCTCTGGCTCACCCTGCGGTCCGGCCCGGCGCGCGGGCAGGGGGGGCGGGTGCCGCGTTTGAAACAACCCCTTGTCAACAGTGCCCCTCTAAACAACAATGAAAATTTCATTGATTTCTTAATATCGCCATTATCGTATCGGTTACCCGGAGAACTCCAAGCGCCTCCTGGCCCGACACGCCAGATTGGCCGGGTGCGCCCCTTATTGCGGCGACGAATACGGCGAGTTCGGCCTCGAGCGCATCCACATGCCGGCGCTTGTCTTTGGAAAACTCTACGGGCAGGGGCGCGCCCGGGCGCGCAGGCCCGGTGAGAAAATAGTGCTCTATTTCCTCTTTGTCCAGGTCTACCGAATAGTAATTATCACGCGCGAACAGCCGCAGCTTGCGCATCCGCTTCGCGGATATGCGGCTGGCGGTGCAGTTCACCACGCAGCCTGAGGGAAAGGGGATGCGAACGTTGGCGATGTCGATGCCGCCCGACACCACGGGCACGCCCGTGGCGGCGATCGCGTCGTAGCGCGGCTCTTCCCCAAGCAGCCGCAGGATAAGCTGCAGATCGTGCACCATGAGGTCGAGGATCACCGATACGTCGGTGCCGCGGGGCGAATACTGTGCAAGGCGGTCGATCTCTATGAACTTGGGCACCGGCGCAAGCGACAGCAGCTTCACGAAAGCGGAATTGAACGCTTCCGAATGCCCCACGTGCAGCACCACCCCTTGCTCCCGGGCGCGCTGTACGAGCGCGCTCCCCTCATCGCATGACGGCGCGAGCGGTTTTTCCACCAGAACATGCCGACCCGCGTCAATGCAGGCCGTAGCGACGGGGACGTGGGTGGACGACGGCGTGGCGACAATAAGGGCACCCGTTGCGGCGATGAGCTTGTCGATGTCGTCCCAGGCGGCGACGCCGAGTTTTTTCGACACTTCGGTCCTGCGCTGCGGCGACACGTCGTAGAATCCGGCGCATTCGACGTCCCTGTTTTTGAGGCATTTCTGGATGTGGTACGATCCGAGGACGCCCGCGCCGATCACGCCGATCTTCACTTCAGCCATTGCTTTCTCCTTTGTCGTTTCCCCAGTCGTCTTCTCCCATAAGAGCGCGCACCCGCGGCGGCAGATGAACGGCGGAAGGACCCATTTTTTTCACTGCATCCAGATATACTTCCTTTTCCAGCGTCGACGGGATGCCGGCACGTAAAAATAGTATATACCGACCTTCCATCTTCACCAGACCGCCGGGCGTGTCGAACGACCCCCTGCGGATTTCCACACCCATATTTTCGAGGGTGCGGAGAAGAAGAACGGCGTCGGCGTCAGGGTGAGGTTTCATAACGGAACCAGACTCATGAGAAGTTTAGTTGCTATTTGGGACCTTTCGCCTCTCCTATGGGCGGCTTTCTCTGCAGCCGGCCCTTACTCCAACAGAGTCAGGAGCTTCACTCCCGAACCCAGACCAAAGGGCGCTCAACAGCAAGCGCCCCTTGAAACCCCCTGCCGCGCCCGCAGCGCCGCCTGCTGTCACTTCGTTCCCCAGGGAGAGGTAGTTGGCGCTTCGCGCCAGATATTGTGTCGTTTGCCCTGTCGCCTCGGCCGCCGGGCCGCTCGTGAACTCGCCCGGCAAGAACTTATGTAAAGAACACTGTACCGGTACAAACGGTTTACAAGCCTCCAAACCAGACCGCGCCGGGCTCGAACAGCACGAGCGGCCAACCCTTTGGCCTCGGGCGCGGCGCTGATGGCGGAAAGAGGTGACCGGGATTCTTGCGTCTGCCTGCGCGCCTGCCGATATTGACAATTGGGCAATCGATCTTATGCCCCGCGTTAGGGGCGACTGGAGGGTGGGCGATAGCGAAGTGCCGGCCGGCCCCGGCCGCAGGCCATCGGGGCGGTCCGGCACCGAGGCCGACAGGCCGAGCCCCTAAGGAGAACCGACCCTTGCCTTCGTCAAGACGAAGGCAAGGGGAACGCACGGCATTTCTCCTTTTTGTCGCGGCGGGGCGCCAAACTCCATTTGTTTTTTTGAAATTCCATCACCCCTTTGACGCCTCAACTATTCTCTCCCTCAGCCTCGAAAAGCGCTCCTGGGTCCGGTTGTTCCGCACCGCAATCGCCAGCGCCCGCGGCATGCCCACCAGCACGCACAGCTTCCGGGCCCGCGTTATCGCGGTGTAGATCAGATTGCGTTGCAGCATGATGAAATGCTGCGTGGTCACCGGAATCACCACCGCCGGAAACTCGCATCCCTGGCTCTTGTGAATGCTGATGCAATACGCGTGAACCAGTTCGTCGAGATGCTTGGGTTCATACATCACCCGCTGGCCGTCAAACTCGACGGCAACGTTGCTTTCGTCAACGATGTCCGCAATGAACCCGATGTCACCGTTGAACACGCCGCGGTCGTAATCGTTTCTCACCTGCATCACCTTGTCGCCCCGGCCGAACACCGTGTCGCCGCGGCGGATGGTTTGCGGGTCGGGATTGAGGGCCTGCTTGAGAAGCGCATTGAGGTTCTGCGTTCCCAAAACGCCCCTGTGGATGGGAGACAGCACCTGGATATCCGCGGCCGGGTTGAGCCGGTAGCGGCCGGGCAGGCGCTTCGTAACCAGGTCCACGACCGTGGCGCAACAGCGATCCGGGTCTTCTTCCTTTACAAAAAACAGATTCCCTTCCTTGTCGTTGGGAATGTCGGGTAACCTCCCTGCGATGATGTCATGCGCGGCACAAACGATGCGGCTTGCTGCAGCCTGACGGAACACCCTGGTAAGCTCAACGTGCGGGATTTTTCCCGACGCTATCACGTCGGCAAGCACGGTGCCCGGACCGATTGACGGAAGCTGGTTGCTGTCGCCCACGAACAACAGAGCGGTACTTGGCCGGGCGGCCGCACAAAAGCTCTTCATGAGCGGAATATCGATCATCGAGACTTCGTCCACGATTATCATGTCAGCGTCAACGGGATTGCTTGCGTCCCGTGCGAAACGGAAACCTCCGCCGCCCGGCCTGAACTCCAGCAGCCGGTGGAGCGTGCTCGCCCGCAGCCCCGCAATGCTTCCCATTCGCTGCGCGGCCCTTCCGGTGGGCGCGGCAAGCGCAACGGCAATGTTGTGCTCGCGCAAAAACGACACAATCACCTGCAAGGTAGTGGTTTTCCCCGTGCCCGGCCCGCCCGTAAGAACACTTGCTCCATGCGACAAGGCGGCGTGCACCGCCGCGATCTGTTTTTCATCCGCGCTCCAGCCGGTCTTTTTCGAATATGCCTTGAGCCAGACATCGACGTACCGGTTGTCGTATTTGGCGACTGCCTGGTTCGGTTGCTTCGCCCGCGCCGCAAGGAACGCGGCCACCGCGCATTCGGCCCCGTAGAGGTGCGGCAGGTATATCATGTTTTCGTCGCTCACGAGCACGCCTTCGCGCACGATATGATCGAGCGAAAACAGCGCCTTGTCCTCGCCGACCTCGAGAATTTCCGACGCGTGCGCCACAAGCGCGGTTGACGCCAGGTAGGTGTGGCCGTCTGCGGCCGCCTCGGACATGACAAACGATAATCCGGCGCGTATTCGTTTGAACGAATCGTGCTCGAACCCCAGTTTCTGCGCGATGGCGTCCGCCTTGCGGAACCCCACGCCCCACACGTCGTCGATGAGGCAATACGGGTTCTGCGAGATCCTTTCGCGCGCCGCTTCGCCGTAGGCGCCATAGATCTTGGCCGCCATGTTCACCGTGATCGCGCACTCCTGCAGAAACACCATGAGTTCGCGGATGTTTTTTCTCTTGTGCCAGGCCCCAACGATCCTTGCGAGGGTTTTCTTTCCGATGCCGCGCACCTCGAGCAGGCGCTCCGGTTTCTTGTCGAGAATGTCAAGCGTTTCCAGGCCAAACACGTCGACGATCATTTTCGCGCGCGCCTCCCCGATGTTGTCGATGAGGCCGCTGCCGAGCAGGGCTGCGATGCCGTCGAGGGTGAGCGGCCGCACCGTCTCGTACGATTTCACCGCGAACTGCCTGCCGAATCTTTCGTGGAGTTCCCACTCTCCGGATGCCCTGAGCGATTCGCCCGGCTCCAGAGCGGGCATTTCGCCGACGCACTGCACCGGCGCAGCGGCCCCCGCCAAAGCGAGCTTGAGAACGGTGAATCCGTTCTCCTCGTTGCGGTAGGTGATATCCAGTACGGTCCCTTCAATGGTCTGCATCAAAACCCTCACCCCACCCTCTCCCTAGAGGAGAGGGTGAAAATTTGGAATGGTTATCGGGAGAGCATCGTGGTAACACGGCTAAAACGTATTCATAGATAAAATAGAAAAGGGTGAGAACTACTCTCACCCTTTTTGGAAAAATCCCGGGGCCCAAGGCCCTTACGCCTGCCACGTCCTTTTTTTGTGGCGGGAGAGCCTTCTCTTTTTTTTGCGCTTGTGCCTGTTGATCTTCGCCTTCCGGTGCTTCTTGACACTTGACATACGAGCGTGATCCTTTCGGAAAGTGCGTTGTGCGTTCGTGATACCCGAGCAACCGGGTGTCACTTGATAAAATGAATTACGCGGGGAAAGGAGTCAAGAACGGGAAGAGGGCGCGGCGATATTCGCCGGGGTACGCAGAGCAGAGACTTCTGCAAGCGATGGGCCACAAAGGCGGGAAAGGAATAGAATTCGGTCAGACACCCTGCAACAAGGATTTCCTTGCTCTGCAAAAATGCGCAGCGCACCCGCGCGGCAAATCCCTTACCAAAACATCAAAACGGAGGCAGCACCAAAAGCCCGACAATGATCGAGGCGAGGTTGGCAAAAAAAGACAGCACAGCGGTCTTTCGGAGAGGAAGATCCAAAAGAAATATGTAAGCCACGGCCTCCACGACAAAAACGCCTAGTTCGCCCGCCGTGACCAGAAGCGGGTACGGATGCACAAATGCGGGGAGCACGAACCAGAGGTACGGCAGTGTCGCAAAGGACGCGAAAAATCCCGCAAAAAGGCAGCGGCGCAACGGCAGTTGCAAAGAGGCAATTTTAAAGAAAAACCGGATACAACAGATAATCACGGTGGTCTCAACGGCCACCGTGACCAGAAGTGAAATCAAAAAACGCGCTTCAATGGAAATGTTTGCATGAAGGTGCATGGATGTCCGGTTTGTCTCCCCGTCGCTATCGGATAATCGTCAGCCGCCAGGTCACATCCGCGTTCGGACTTTTGAGGTGCAGCCAGTACAATCCGGATTTAAACCTCGCGAAATCTGAAACATAGGTGTGTCCGAAAGCGCAGGACCTGGTATACCTTCCCGCAATCCGTCCCCTGCAGTCAACTAAAGCCATTTCCAATGTCCCGTTAAATGCGGTCTTATAGGTAAAAATACCGTTTTTCAGGAAGATATTCTCAACGCTGTTCTTAGGGGCGTCCCTCACCTGGAACGGCCTCACGCCGGTGGGCTGAGCAAAGGTATCTGTTGTTGTCGTGCTGTCGGAAAAATGCGAAATGTTTTTCCAAAGATACACATAAATGTCCGAACTGCCTGCGTACAGTTTGTAAAACAGTTCCTCTGAGGTGAGTTTGGAAGAATCAGGGACAGTGATGCCGATCGTATTGATGGTATTGCTGAGCAGATGCAGATCGGACGTTGCCTTTACGGCGTTGCTGGAGGCTTTTTTGGCAAGGGAACTGACAAATTGCGAAAGCGGAAGACTGTCGAGACCTACGGAGTCTACATAATGTCTCGTGGCCCAGATAAAATAATAATGGCTGAATCTATATCCGCCCAAAAGGCATGAATCCGGGTTTACGACATATCTCCCATTGCCTTGAGGCGGGCCGACATACCCGATCACCACGATATCGGGAAACTCGCCGGTATTGATGATTTTATCCCAGAACGAGACAAAATGGGTGTTCGGGAGGATAACATCCGCCGAAACGACGCCGCTCAGCACCGCACAAAGCGCCATTGCCGCGAACACCTGGATTTTCTTCATACCATTCTCCTTATTATTTATTGATGAGAAAAACGGGATTATTTTCATCTGCAAATATCTTCCTTTTTACGGCAGACAGCAAGTCCCTTGCGCCCGCGCCGGAAAAGCCCCCTTGAAGCAAATACAGAGCTGTAAAAAGAAACCCGGCCGATAAAATCACGCAACAGAAAACCACCTGCCGGGAAGCAAATGCATGCTTCCAGGCAGAGAACACCGGGGCTGCGCCGATGATGAGAGCAAGGCACGTGAGGCCGAACGAAAAAGCCGGCCTTTTCGGAAGCAGGCGGCACACTGCGGCAAGCGTTACCGGCATTGTCATCTGGAAAAGCAACATTCCCATGATAGTGCATAGTGGGCTGACAAACCCGAAAGCGAGCAGCGGTGCTGACAAAAGCGAAACAGTCGTGGCAGCGGCAAGCCATCCGAACCTGTCGGAAACAATGCCGCCGAGCGCCTTGCCCGCGAACGCCGCGCATACGATCAAGAACAGTATCGTTTTGTCGTTGTACCAGGGGAATCCGGCGCTGAAACCGACAAGCGACCGGATCATTATTGAAACCAGCAACAGCGATCCGATAAGCACCGGGCAACTGGAGCTTTCCGATTTTGACAAAAGGGTTTTATTGTTCTCCGGCGCTTTCATAAAAATCACTGCTGCGGATGCGGCAACAAGCAGGCACAGAAACAACGCGGGGTCAATTGGTCCGTTTCTTCCGATCATGGCCCCGACCGCGATTCCCAGCGCGCCTGGAGCGACGAACAGGCCGGGAGCGCGCGCGCGGCCGGGCGCAAGCATCAGGCATACGGCACCGCCGCCCACATGGAAAAACGCGTTGCCGCAACCCGCGCAACCGACCGCGATAAAAGGATTGAACGGGGCCATAATGACGGATACTGCGGTAAGCGCAATGCCGAAAGCGGCTGTTCTCGAAGGATTGCGCATCCTGTCCGAAACCAGGCCGCACAGGGGTTGGAATGCGAACGCAAGGACGTTATACCCGACAACGAGAAGGAAATACACCTGCGATGTCAATTGATACTGCCACACCAGGCCGAAGACCAATGCCGCGCATGCAGCGTCCACAAGGCCGTGCGCGGCCCCGTACACGGCAAGAAGGGAGTTTTTCCGCAAAGGTGGTGATGTATTTGTTGATAGGGATAGGATCATTACAGTGCATTCTTTTCAACCGGTAAGGAAATTACTCCATTCATATAGTCGCGCAAAGTAATGAAAAGGTTTATTGGTTACCGCAAAACACAAATCTTCCCGCTCCTGTTCCAATCATTCCCCGAGTTCCTCACGCTGAATGCGTACATGTACATGCCCCGGCCGATTTTCCCTGCCTTTGCCATCTCCCGCGCGAGATCAACTGAGTAGTGCCCCGCTTCCATGGACGATTGAGCCATTGCGAATATCCGCCGTCCCTTGCAATCGTACACCACCAACGTCACGCTGCTCGGTGAAACCAGTTCATACTTCACCATACTGCCCTGTTGCCAAAAGGACAATTCCTTGTTCTTTACCATACGCGAGGACACGCCGAGGCTGGTGTCACTGCAGATCAGGATCTGGGACGAAAACGGCGTCAGGACAAGCGGGCCTGCAACCGGCCTGTTGTCAAGATCGACCCACGTTCCGGCTCCAAGGCCAAATGATTGCTGCGACGGGCTCTCATTGATGAAAATGGTGCCTATGCCGTAGGACTTGGCCGCGCTCATGCCCGGCGGCCGTTTGATCGGGTCGGTCTTTGCCGTACCATCGGCCCATGAATACAATGTTTTCCATTGGCCGAGCGTGTAATCGTACAAAGTGTAATAATTATTTCCGGTCCCATAGCCGGATACGACCGAGTCCGTAAAGGGGTTACAGAAATAATTTCCCGACAGCGTGCCGTAATTGTACTCGGGCCTGAACTCGAGCGCGTCTTCCTGCCGCGTGGTGGAGTAGCACACGTTTCCAGCTATCACGTTGCCCTGCGGAAGGTTCTGCGTGCGGCCGGTACTACTGTTTGTCAATTGACCGTCGAGGTCGAGCTGGGCGATCGCGTTGTCGAACAGGCATTGCTCTTTACCGTGTCGGCGAAATTATTGGGAAGATAAATGCCGTTGCAGCCGCTGCGGACAACGGTGTTGTTTTCCACCACGCTCTGGTGATAATCGCCCAGAAACTCAAGCCATATTCCCTGTCCCAGCGGGTACCAGGGACCGCTCGACGTGAGATCTCCTTTGGTGTCGTAGATGATGTTGTTGGTGATATGGCTCCTGCTGCAGTCGGTGTAAATCGCGCCGCCGTCGTTGAGCGTCCACATCGCACGTTTGATGATGTTGCAATACACGAAATTGCTGTCGCTCCCCAGCAGGACCGCGGCGTATCCTGTTTTGTCAACGTAGTTGTAGCGCACCTGGACCCCCGAACTCAGGTGGACCAGAATGCCCACGGCATGCCAGGTGCCGGTACCGCCGTATCCGGGAAACGATCCGGTATTGAGCAGCGTGTCGTGTTCGATGATCGATTGCCCCTTGCGACCGGAATTCTCGTACCACGAAATGCCGAGGTTCAGGTTGTTTTCGAACACGTTGTTGAAGACGTGGGAATTGGCGATGTCCCAGGACGCACTGAGCGCGCTTCCCCCGCTGTCGCCGCCGATCCACTCGAACCGGCAGTTGGAAACAGCGCTCGTCCCGGAGAATATCAGGCCGTTTTCGAGCTGGTGCCTGAAGCCGATGTTGTCTACCGTGCCGCCGCCGAGCCGCACGCCATAAGTCAAGTAAGCTCCCTCGACAAGCATCGCATTCGGGTCTGCGCCGCCCGGCGGGTACAGATAGACTTTGCCAGCCGTCGCATCGTAATACCATTCCCCGGGCGCGGTGAGCTCCTCGAATTTATTGTCGATATAAAAGCCCCATCCCCTGGTTCCGTCGCTCGGGTCGATGTGGATGACGCTCTTTCCCGCAAGATACAGCTTACCCGACGCGTCATAGTTCGAAATGCGCCGCGTCTCGAACCACCAGCTCCAGCGCCGCCAGCGGATCTGTGCATTTGTCCAGTATCCCGCCGCGTTGCCCGGGTGCTGCGCGAGCGCGGCAATCGTGATGATGGTGTTGGAGCCGTCCGCGTTTTCGGTCATGGTGTCGACGCGCAGCCAGCCGGTGTCGGGATACCGCGCGAGCGTCATCATGGAGTCGTTGACAAACAATTTTTGAATGTTGAGGGCGCACGGAGCGACCCAGATTGATCCTTTATAAACGCTCCATCCGGTGATGGCCGCGCTGCCGCTGATCACCGGTTGCGGGCCGGCAGGTCCGTACGCGCCGATGACCGGGTTGGAAACGGCGGAAAGGTTCAGGGTGTCCCTGAAAACGTCCTGTCGCTTGAGCAGCAGCGTGTCCCTGGACCGCACTTTTGTGCTTGCGTATGACAACGTCGCAAAGGCGGCGCTGTCGCTTGTGCCGGCGTTCCCGTCGCTGCCGGAATTGGAACAGTAATACGTGGCAGCACGAGCATTGAAGGGTAATGCAAAAAGTACGGTGATGAAAGAAATGAGGATGAGTTTCATAAGAAATCCTTGGCCAATAGTAGAATTTTCATGTTTCAAGATCTGCGAAATCATTTTCATCTGCGTCAATCTGCGATTCAGAGGTCTTTTTCAGCCCGCGTCTTTCCGTCATCCCACCCCTCCTAAGAATATACGGTTCATTCAACTTTTTGTCAACTTTGACGGAATGGGCGCGGCGGCTTTGGAAAAAAACGCAAAAAGAACGAAGTGTTTGTTTGAGGAACCAGGATCGCAGATCCCGGCCACACGGTTGTGAATAGAAGACCTGTGTGATCACCCCATAGGGCGGGACTGTTCTTTGAACGAACCTATTGTAAGAAGAACCCCAGCAGCGCCTCGGCGATCCCCTGGGCCGTCTGGCCGAATTCCTGGTCTTTGCAGTAAATCTGCAGAATCTCGAGCGCCGTGAGCAGGTCGGCCTTGGTGAGATCGGGATTTGCCTCGCCAAGCCGCTCCGCAAGATTCTCAACATTGTCAAAGTAGAACACGATGCGGCCGTCACGGTTCTCGATGTCGTCGATTTCGTGTTGCAGCCGCCCGGCGTACCGGATTATGACGCTCTTCTCTTCCGGCGTGAAGTGGACGTCCGTGATGTGCGTATCGTCCAGGTCGGACTGCTGGATCTCGTCGAAACTGAACGACGCGAGTCGTTCCTTTGCATCCGAGTGCCTCGCACGGTAGACGCCGTCAACCAGGTCGAAATGGCCCGCCGCAAGCGCCATCGCCTTGTCCACGGAGTCTTTGTGCACGTACACGCCCACGTGCACGGGCGTATTCTGCTGGCCGGGCAGGGCGGCCGGCTGGACGGTTGTGTCAAGAAAGAACGGCACATCTTCGTCCCCGAACATGGCGCGGATCACAACGCCGTCGGTGCGGGAAAAAGACCCGTCAAGCTTCACGAAATCGTCTCGTTTGAGGTGGCGCACGCTCACATTGCCCTGGTCGCCGAGTTCGCCCACGAGGCCTTTCTTCCCGTATTCGTTGATTTCCTCCCCGCTGATGCCGCGGCGCGCAAGCTCGGCCTCCATGGTCCTGATAGCCTCCGGGGTATACTCGTCGCGCATGTGAACATACTGTTCGAGAAGAAACGGCGTGGGATAGCCCTGGACAAGTTCGTGCAATGCGGGATACGACACGGTGGCCCTCCTGTGTGAAGCTGGGTGCCCGGCTTCCGGAAAATATACGATTTCGGCGGTCCGGGAGTCACTTTCGCGCCGCAACTTTCTTCCTTCCGGTGCTTCGCGCGGTGGTCAGGCGGCCTTGATGGCCGCCGCCGTTATCACAACCTGACATTCCTCAACCGCAGCGCATTCGTGATTACCGACACCGACGAAAAGCTCATTGCCGCGGCAGCAATGATGGGACTCAGCAGTATTCCGAACAGTGGATACAACGCCCCGGCCGCGACCGGCACTCCGATTGCATTGTAGACAAATGCAAACAGCAGGTTCTGCCTGATGTTTCTCATGGTGGCGCGCGAGAGCGCCCGTGCACGCAGCAGGCCCGACAAATCCCCGGATACCAGCGTCACCGACGCGCTCTGCATGGCGATATCGGTCCCGCCTCCCATGGCGATTCCCACATGCGCGGCCGCGAGCGCGGGCGCGTCGTTGATCCCGTCGCCGGCCATGGCCACGATGCGGCCTTCCCGCTGCAGCGATTCCACAGCCTTTGCTTTCTGGGCCGGAAGCATCCCGGCCCTCACCTCAACGATGCCGAGTTCCCCGGCAACGCGATGCGCCGTCGTCGCATTGTCTCCCGTGATCATCACGACGCGGATTCCTTCTTTGCGAAGCTGATCCACGGTATGGCGGGCGCTCGGCCGCACCGGATCGCCCGTGCCGATAAGCCCCGCGGCAATGCCGTCGATCCCGGCGACGAGCACGGTCTCGCCACGCTGCCGCATGCGGCCGGCCGCGTCGGCCAGACGGGTTGACTCGATCCCGCGCTCGGCAAGAAACTGTTCGGTTCCGAGCACCACCCGCCTGCCGTCGACCACGGCCTCCACTCCCCTGCCCGGCATCGACGAGAACCCGGTGCACTCGGGAAAGGCAATTCCCCGCTCGCGCGCCGCCAGCACGATCGCGCGGGCGAGCGGGTGTTCGCTGCCGCGCTCCGCGCCGGCCGCAAAATACAGGAGCCGGCGCTCATCCCATCCGGCCCCGCACTCTACCGATGCCACGCGGGGTTTCCCTTCAGTCAATGTTCCGGTCTTGTCGACCACGACCGTGTCCGCCTTCCCCAGCAGCTCAACGGCCTCGGCGTTTCTGAAAAGGATGCCGGCGGCCGCGCCGCGTCCGGCGGCCACCATGATCGACATAGGCGTGGCAAGGCCCAGGGCGCAGGGGCAGGCGATGATGAGGACCGACACCGCATTGACAATGGCATACGCCAGGGCAGGAGGCGGACCGAAAACCGCCCACGCGGAAAACGAAATGGCGGCAGCGAGAACCACCGCGGGAACGAACCAGGCCGCGACTTTGTCGGCAAGTCCCTGCACGGGCGCGCGGCTGCGCTGCGCCGCGGCAACCAACGCCACGATGTGTGCAAGAAGCGTGTCGGCGCCTACGGCCCTCGCCTCCACGATCACCGACCCGCTCATGTTGACGGTTGCGCCGATCACCGCCTCTCCGGCCTTCTTTTCCACGGGGTCGGGTTCGCCGGTCACCATGGACTCGTCGATCGACGACGCGCCCTCGATCACCACGCCGTCTGCGGGGACTTTTTCGCCCGGTCTGATGCGCAGCCTGTCGCCGGGCACTATCGTGTCAAGCGAGACGTCCTCTTCTTGTCCGTCCAGAAACACGCGCCGCGCCATGGTCGGCGCAAGTCCCGCGAGCGCGCGAATGGCGGCGCCTGTCGCGCGGCGCGCACGAAGCTCCAGGACTTGTCCCAGCAAAACCAGCGTCACGATGGACGCCGATGCCTCGAAATACGCGCCGATTGTTCCGTGGCTGTCTCTGAATACGGCCGGAAACAGGCCGGGGAACAGCGTTGCCGCCACACTATACAAATACGACACCGCGACCCCGCAGCCGATGAGCGTGAACATGTTCGGGTTTCTGTTGACAAGAGAGTTTTTTGCGCGTACGAAAAATGGCCAGCCCGCCCACAAGACCACGGGCGTCGCCAGCGCAAGCTCCAGCCATCGCACGGCGTTCATTAACGAATGCGAAAGAAGGCTGGGCGCCATGTGCAGCATCGCCACGCCAACCAGCGGTGCGGAAAGGGCGAGGCTTATCCAGAACCTTCGGGTCATGTCGATAAGCTCCGGATTCTTCTCATCTGCAACCGACATCGTTTCCGGCTCCAGCGCCATGCCGCATTTGGGGCACGGGCCCCTGGTGGGCACGCGAACCTCCGGATCCATGGGGCAGATGTAAAACGTGCCGGGAGCGGCGGGTTTCCGTTCAATTGCGGATTTCGGACTCAGATATGCCTGCGGATCAGCCTTGAATTTGATGAGGCAATGCTCCGAGCAAAAACGGTATGTTATGCTTTTGTAAACGTAGGAGCGCGTCCATTGCGGCGTTTCGGTCATCCCGCAGACGGGATCTTTAGCAGATTTATTAATGATGTTTTCCAAATTCATCTCTGATTTAGGATTTTCATTCCTTTTCAACTGCGGCACCGAACTGTTTACCGCGCGCCAGGCAGGACTGGAGGTCCCGCTAGAGTGGGGATGCCGCCCGGACCCGGCCCTGCGGGCCATAGGGCCGTGGCGGCCCGAGGCCGAAGGCCGAGACCGGAAGGACGGCCGCCGCTGCAAAGCAGCGGGGCGCCAACTTTTCTAATCCTTATTCACCATCTCCCGCTTCCTCCATAGAAAATAAATCGCCGGATACACCAGCAACTCCATGAGCACCGACGTCACCACGCCGCCCACCATTGGTGCGGCGATGCGTTTCATCACGTCCGAGCCGGTCCCGTTGCTCCACATGATCGGAAGTAAACCTGCGATAATCACCGAAGCCGTCATGATCTTTGGGCGCACGCGCCGCACCGCACCGTGGTCAATGGCCTCTTTGAGACGGGAAATCGTCAAAGCGCCAATTTTCTTAGTGTCCTCATAGGCCTGATCAAGATACAGGAGCATGACTACCCCGGTCTCTGCGGAGAGTCCCGCAAGCGCGATGATGCCAACCCACACTGCCAGGCTCATGTTGTAGCCGAGAAAATAGAGGAACCAAACGGTTCCGACAAGAGAGAATGGAACTGCAAGGAGTATAATTGCCGTTTTAGTGACGGACTTCGTGTTCAGGAAAAGAATGATGAATATGATGAACAGCGTCATGGGAATCACAACCATAAGCCGCTTCTGGCTGCGCTGCATGAATTCGTATTCGCCGCTCCAGATGATGCTGTAACCGGTGGGAAGCTTTACTTGCGCGGCAACTGCTTTTTGGGCTTGGCGGATGTAGCTGCCCATGTCGGTCCCCCGCATGTCTACAAAAACCCATGCATTGGGTCTGCTGTCCTCGCTGCGGATAACCATGGGTCCCTTGTTGATCTCGAAATCCGCCACCTCGCCGAGCGGTACCTGCGGCAGACCTCCCGTAGCGGATTGCCGGCCGCCCATGCCCGTAGCCTGACCGCCGCCGCTCTTGCCGGCGACAAGCACGTGCTTGAGCGCCCCGATGTTGTCGCGCAGTTCACGGCTGTAGCGCAGGTTGACCGTATAACGCTCCAAACCTTCAACGGTGGTGGTGATGCTCATGCCGCCGAGCGCAGTGGAGATGACCGATTGAATGTCGGCAATGTTGAGGCCGTAGCGCCCGGCCTTGACCCGGTCGATCTTTATATCGAGGTAATTGCCGCCCACGGCGCGCTCGGCAAAGGCCGAGGTCGTGAAAGGCACTACGCGCACCGCGGTCTCCACCTCCTTTCCCAGCATTTCCAGCGTGTCAAGGTTCGCCCCCGAAATCTTTATGCCCACCGGCGTCTTGATGCCGGTGGAGAGCATGTCGGTGCGCGTTTTTATCGGCATGGTCCAGGCGTTGGTGAGGCCGGGAAATTTTATCGCATCGTCAAGCTGCTGCACGAGTTTTTCGTGGGTCATGCCTTTTGGCCACTCCTTTTCGGGATTGAGCATGATGATGGTTTCCAGCATGTCCAGTCCCGCCGGATCCGTGGCGGTCTCGGCCCGGCCCGCTTTGCCGAACACACGCTTGACTTCGGGAAACGAGCTGATGATTTTGTCGGTCTGCTGCAGGATTTCCTTTGCCTTGGTTACCGAGACGCCGGGAAGAGTGGTCGGCATGTACAAGAGATCGCCTTCGTACAAAGGCGGCATAAACTCGGAACCGAGTTTCATGAAGGGAAGAATACTTATCGCGATGACAAGGACCGCGGCCGCGATGACCCATTTTGGATACCGTACGACAAATTTGACAACAGGGTGATAGAGCGAAATGAGAAAGCGGTTGATCGGATTTGCGTGCTCCGGCCGTATTTTTCCTCGCACGAAGAACCCCATGAGCACCGGCACGATGGTAACGGCAAGTATCGCGGCCGCGGCCATGGAATATGTTTTTGTAAATGCAAGCGGCTTGAACAGCCGGCCTTCTTGCGCCTCAAGCGTGAAGATCGGGATAAACGAGACCGTGATCACAAGCAGCGACCAGAACAGCGGCGGCCCCACCTCTTTCGAGGCCTGCATTATTACCTGCCAATGGGGCAACCGCGCCTCGAGCGGTTTCAAATTTTCAGCCTCGATGTGTTTATGAGCATTTTCTATCATGATGATTGCCGCATCCACCATTGCACCGATAGCTATCGCGATGCCGCCAAGCGACATGATGTTCGCATTGAGCCCCTGCATCCGCATGACTAAAAAGGCCATGAGGATAGCGGTCGGAAGTGTAAAGACAGCAACTAGGGCGCTTCTCGCATGAAAGAGAAAGAGCAGGCATACGAACGCCACAATCAGGATTTCCTCGAAGAGTTTATCGCGCAAGTTTGCAATGGCGCGCTCGATGAGCGCCGAGCGGTTGTAGGTGGGAACGATCTGCACGTCCGGCGGCATCCCGGCCTTGAGTACTTCGAGTTTCTTCTCCACCGCTTTGATGACTTTCTGGGCATTCTCGCCGAACCGTATTACAACGATGCCGCCCGCGACCTCTCCTTTTCCGTCAAGATCGGCCAGCCCCCGCCGCATCTCGGGACCGATTGCCACGTCCGCGACATCGCCGATGCGCACCGCGACGCCGCGCTGCAGGTCGGTCTTGACCGGAATATTCTTGATATCGTCAATGGATTTTATGTAGCCCAGGCCCCGGATCATGAATTCCATTTCAGCCATTTCGATCACTTCTCCACCCACATCGGCATTGGCATTTTTTATCGCCATTTCAATGTCGCCCACCGGAACGCCGTACGCCTGCAGTTTCGCCGGGTCCACGGTCACTTGGTATTGCTTGACAAATCCGCCGATGCTCGCAACCTCGGCAACGCCTTCAATGCTTGATAATCCGTATTTCAGGTACCAGTCCTGCAGCGAACGTAACTCCTGTAACGAGCGCGTTGACGACGTAAGCGCATATTCGTACACCCATCCGACGCCCGTCGCGTCCGGACCGAGCGTGGGCAATACTCCTGCGGGTAAACGCTTCTGGGCATAATTCAAATATTCGAGCACCCTGCTTCGCGCCCAGTAAATATCGGTGCCGTCCTTGAAAATGACGTAGACAAGCGAATAACCGAAGAACGAATACCCTCGCACCACGCGAGCCCCGGGAACCGAAAGCAGTGACGTGGTCAGCGGGTACGTCACCTGGTCTTCGACGATTCGCGGCGATTGTCCTTCGTATTCGGTGTAGACTATGACCTGCACATCGCTCAAATCCGGGATGGCATCAACCGGCGTTGTCAGAATCGCCCATACACCTGCGCCAATGACGAAAATCGTGACCATAATCACGAGGAACTTATTCTTGATCGACCATTCAATGAGTTTTTCGAGCATATGTTTCCCGCCTAACGGTTTTTACATTCCCGGCATGTTCATTTGTTGATTTTCTTTCGGCGCCTGCTTTTTCTCTTGTTTTGTCGTATCGTTCGGCTGTTCCGACATAGGCATAGTCGAGTCCATACCGCCCATCTGACTTATCGCCTTCTTAAGGTTGCTTTCGGAATCAATCAGAAACTGTGAAGAGGTAACAATGGTCTCCCCTGCCGCAAGTCCGGCCAGGACCTGAACAAAACCGTTGGCGCCCATGCCGAGCGTGACTTCCTGAGGCTTGAAACGGCCGTTGCCCAGCGAAACAATAACGATGTTTCTCGGCCCGGTATGTATGACAGCCTGCTGCGACACCGAAAGCACGTCTTTCGAAAGAGGCGATTGTATCGTTATGTTCGCAAACATCTGAGGTTTGAGCAGTCTGTCCGGAGTGTTACGGATAGCGATGCGGACAGCTGCGGTTCTGGTCGATGGGTCGAGGACCGGCGAAAGGAATTGGACTTTTCCCGTGAATGTCCTGCCCGCTATGGACGGCACCTCAGTCGTCGCTTCGGTCCCGATCTTGACATAAGCCAAATCCTCCTGATACACATTGGCTATTGCCCAGACGACAGAAAGATCCGCCAACTTGTAAAGCGGCATGCCGGGCATGACGTTTTGTCCCGCAACAACCATTTTTTCCAATACCACGCCGTCGGACGGCGAATAAATGGTCATGGCCTTTCCCGGCGAGTTCCGCTCTTCAAGCGCCGTAATTGCCTTGTCCGGAATGTCCCAATTCAAGAGGCGTCGCTTTCCGCTTTCGACAAGCTGTTCGGCTCCCTTTCTTGCGTCGGACGTCATGCCCTCAGGAAGGCTTTTGAGGTAGCGAATGGCCTGCAAGTATTCCTCCTGAGCGCTGACAAGATCCGGACTGTAAATCGTGAGCAGCGGCTGCCCCTTCTTGACCGCCTGGCCCGTATAGTCGATAAAGAGTTTTTCAACCCATCCCATTATCTTTGTATTGACGACGCTGATTTCCGTCTCGTTGAGATCGATGGTCCCGGAGACGCGGATTTCCTTTTTCAGATCGCGTTCGGACACCACTTCGGTCGCTACGCCCATGTTCTGCACGGTGGTGGGGTCGATTTTCACCTCCCCGGCTTCTCCCCCGGTCTCATCTGCGTACACCGGCACCAAATCCATTCCATCGGGCACCTTGCCCGGCTCGGGCGATGTATACGATGGGTTCATCGCGTCGCGATAATAAAGGATTTTGTGCTCCTTCTTGCCGGGAGTCGTTCCCAATGCCTCCGGGGACGTCGCGGCAGGCTCATTGACAGGAACGAGTTTCATCCCGCACATGGGACAATTGCCCGGCTTGTCCGAAAGGTAGTTTGGGTGCATCGGGCAATGATAAATCACCTTCTTGGCTGCCGCTCGAACTTCGTGCCGGGATTTCTGACAAGAGATAAGCGCCCCTGAAAGGCCGAAAGCGACCAGTCCCCCGATAATGATTATAGTCACGATTCTACCGGAACGGATCATCATCGACCTCCTTTGAGCGATTGTCCCATCTCCTCGATAGTTGTTCCAACCGCGCGTTCGAGTTGACTCTGACTATCAAGAAGATTCATGACAGCCATGTGATACTCTTGCTTTGCCATGGCAATCATTCTTTGAATGTCAATAAGCATGAGAAAGTCCTCTTTACCGGTTTTGTACCCTGCCATTGCGCTGATCAGGGTTTGTTGGGCCTGCGGGATGGTCGATTCCTTACTGAGCCTCAGCCGATCCATGCTGCTTTCAACTTTCAGCAGTGCGTCGTTGACTTCCACGGCTATCGTGTTCTTCATATTGTCGAGTTCTCCCTGCGCCGTTTTGATGTTCGCATCGGCGCGGGTTGTTCCTGATGAATTCTTTCCCAATGACCACGGCGCGATCGGAATGGTCGCCCCGATCATCAGGCTCCAATCGTCATTTGCCGCCATCATTTGTTTATACATGCCGCGCACCATAAAATCCGGCAAGTATTCCTTTCCTGCCGCAAGGCGTTCTGCCTGCTGCATTTCGACGCCCAATACCATCGATTTGAGCTCCGGCCGGTTCTTTTCTGCAACAGCCAGCAACGTACTCAACTCAAAGTCAGGCATTGCCGGATCGATTTCCGGGATGAAACCGATATCGGTTGTCACCGGCCTGTTGCACAGTGCGTTGAGCGTTCCCTCCATCGATTTGCGCTGCTGAACGAGCACTATGCTGTCATTTCCAAGCGCCGACAATTCCGTCTGCGCCCGGAGTATGTCGGACTGTTTGCCCATACCGAGTTCATACTGCTTTCGCGCTATGTCAACGAATTCGCTGACAAGCATCCTGGTTTCATGATTGATTTCCGCCTGACGGCATTTCAGGTACAAATCAAAATAGACGTTCTTTACCGTGCGAACAATTTCCTGCTCAAGAGTCTGCCGGTCGGCCATGAGCATTCCTGTTCGTTTTTGTTCCGCTTTTGCCGCGGCCCCGAGTTTCCCGGGAAACGGAAACATCTGCTGGATGGAGTAATCGTACTCCATTTGATCCTTGAACGGATTCGGAAAAGACGAAATGGGAGCCTGATAGAACTCAACGGCAACCTGCGGCGGGTCCAGGCTTTTTGTGTAATGTACCGATGCCGTTGCCGCATCGATTTTATTCCCCGCCGCTTTCAGGCTTGGGTTGTTTCTAATAGCTTCGTCAATGAGACCGTTAAGCTGGGATTTCATGGCCAGATAATTGGCAGCAAACGTGACGCCTGCGCTGTCCTGCTGTGAGAAGACCTTTGCGGTTGGAAACAAAATGCAACAGCATAGCGCCCATGTTGCCCGGCACATGCACATCGAATTGAGTCTGTGTAGTGTTGTCATCGGAACCACGTTCCTTTTCATTTTCATATTGATTGAAGAACCCGCTTCAATTTTTCCTCGACCTCTTCTGCAATCTCGGTAAGCGCGGGATTACCGATAGTATCCATCATCGTAGAAGGCCGGATGATCCCTATAGCGGTTGCGCCTTCTTTTTCGTACACGATCACATTGCAGGGCAACATAAGCCCGATGTTCTCCTCAACGCTGAGAGCCTTGTACGCGCTGGGCGGATTGCACGCGCCCAGGATGACGTACTTGCGAAAATCAACGCCGAGCTTGTCACGCAGCTTCTGCCCGATGTCGATCGTACTGACAACGCCAAAGCCTTCCGCTTCGAGTTTTTTCGGAATCTCGGCAAGCACCTGATCAAAAGGGACATTCACTTCCTTGACAAATCCATACGAAATCATGGGAGCCTCCTTCCGGTCTATCGAATGAACCGAATTCTCCGAGGCCGGTTATTCCTCCACCGTCTCTCCCCTGCCGGCAAGAATCTTGAGATACTTTTCCGGGTCCTTTTTGAATGTTCCCGGGCACCCGGAACAGCAGAAATACACCCGCTTGCCCTTGTAATCGACAAAAATGCTTGTGTCAATCGGGCTTCCCATCACGGGGCAGGTTTTCTGCGGGACGAGCTTTTTTTCGGAATGCCTCATCTTCGTTTTCGAATGAGCCTTGGTCGTGTCTGATTTAGCCATGGTGGAGTCGTGATGATGGCCCGTCACGGCCGCGGGGCTCTTCGAAATGGTGTCCGTTTGCGCGTTTGCAACGCCGAAAAGCCCCATTGCTGAAATAAGTGAAAATGCCGCAATAACCGTGAGCAAGAACTTCATTGAGTCCGCCTTTCGCCAAATTGTTGTATCGTGCAGATGCGTATCAGGAATAAAGCAATACCAGTGCCTCGATCGGTCGGGTTTCGATCACGGAAGCATGGAATGACAACCGGGAATACGGCCGGGACCGATCTCACGCAACGCGCAGGATAAGGCTAGATTCTGAGGGGTATGGAACGGAAGGAACCCGGCGGGCTCGGATCGAAAAGGCCGGCAGCCGCACGGCGCACGCCGGGGTAGTGCGCGAACGGTAAAGCAAGTATCCCGGAGGCCATGACGGGATGGAAGGCGTAAAACGGCCCGTTGCCGGCGCCGAGAATATCGTTGCTTTGCGAATGAGACACAGGCCCGCTGTCCCGGCAATGGCAACCGGCATTGGCGACCTGACGCGTGACTACGTGCTTGGAAGCCTTTGGCTGCGCGGCCGCCTGCCTGTGCATTCCGCACCTGCAGACCCCGCCCTTGCAGCATGCGCAATGGCAGCACGCATGTACTGCCGGAACTTCCGCGCCGGCCTTGACGCCGGGCGAAGAGACGCCCAGAAAAACAGTCGCTGCCAATGCGGTCAGGGTGGAGATCATAAGATTTCTTTCCAATTACTAAGTATACACAATACGGGGGATAATTGCAAATATTTGATAAAGGTTGAATCCTTGAAAAGTTGAAGAGTTGAAAAGTTCAGAGAAAATGTATTGATATTCTTTCGGAGGATTCGGGCGACGCAAAAATAATACGTGACTTAATGGATTTTCCATGCCGCGCGCCAGGCAGGACTGAAAGGTGAACTGGAGCAAATTGCCGGCCGACCCCGCCGCCACGCATCGGGGCGGTCCAACAACGAGGCGAACAGCCGAGTTCGGAGGAAGGGCCACCGCCGCGAAGCGGCGAGGCGCCCATCTTTTCTTATTTGGTTTTAATTCTTTTTCGGCTCCATATGCACCATCACCTCGGCGCCCGGAAACCTGCGTTTGATTTCCGCAGCGATGCTGTGATCCAGGGAATGCGAGGCTTCCACCGACATTTTCGGGTCGACCCTGATGTGGAACTCAACGAAC
>Ga0181527_1001478_pt1 | contig 24184 bp, 22 predicted proteins | sample PEATcosm2014_Bin_30_FD_119762 | JGI IMG/M metagenome (GOLD analysis project Ga0181527, IMG submission 119762) | Peatland microbial communities from MTU Mesocosm Facility, Houghton, MI, USA - PEATcosm2014_Bin06_60_metaG | ecosystem: Environmental > Terrestrial > Soil > Wetlands > Peat | place...
CAGCACACCTTCGAAGAGCTCGAGCAATCGCTCCGCGAGATGCTGCACGTCTACGCGGAAGCCATGGCGGCCGGCGACCGCCAGCGCACCCGCTACTGCCGCCGCCAGGTGATCGGCGCCAAGGACCGCGCCCGCTTCCAGGCGCGCAGCCGGGGCGCCGCACCGGAACAGAAGGCGCGGAAGGAAGAGATGGCGCAGTGGATGCTGGTCTGGCTGGAGAACCCCGAAGTCTTCCCGGCGTGGGTGGAAGCGCGGAAACGGGTTGCGGCGCCCCCTAATCCTTCTTATTGTTGAACTGATATCGCGGGATGGCCTTCACCACAGGGTAGTCGGGCTGCCTGTTGATATTTTCAACAGCTACGAGAAATATTTTCCCACCACTTGACGTGGAATTCAACAAGTCTTAAGATAAAAGGATCTCTGATTCCCGCGAGCTGTGGAATCTGGCAACAGGGAGTCGTTGAGAGGGAGGTCGAACACATGCTCTCGCCAGATCGCCACGATGCACCGCCATCCTTCCCACTCTCGCTAGAGAAGTCCGACCCCGCTCTGATATCCGAAGTCCGCAAATACGGTGTCTTCAACGCACGGGGTTGCTTCAATTGCGGTAGCTGCACAATTGTTTGCGACCTCGCGGCGGGTTCAGCCTCGTTTCCTCGTAAAGCCATGCAGTCCGTGGTGTTGGGATTGAAGGACTCCGTGCGCCAGAGCCTCGATCCATGGCTCTGTCACGACTGCGGAGATTGCTCCGACACCTGTCCGAGAGAGGCAAAACCCCGAGAGTCGATGGCGACGCTCCGGCGTTACCTGATGGCGGAGTACGACTGGACTGGCTTGTCTCGAAGAATCTGTCGTTCACCGGCGTGGGAAATAGCAGCGCTCTCATCCGTAGCAGTCTTGATGCTGGCCCTCATCATTCTCTATCACCTGTATGTGGTGCAGTTGGCGCCTTCGGCGTTCACCACCATGTCCATGGGGTTGGAGCACATGTTCAACAGGATCACGTATTTTACTGTGGCCGTTTTCTTAATACCAGCATTGTTCATTGTTTCCCACGCGGCACGCATGTTCTCACTCACGATGCGTCGCGGCCCCAACGCTGCCATCCCTCTGAAATTCTATCTGGCCGAAGCCAAGACCATCTTTCTGCAGATGGTCACACACAAGCAGATCCTGAAGTGTCCCGCAACCATCCAGAAGCGGCGATGGGTCATGCACTGGCTTCTCGCGTTTGGGTGCTGCCTCATGTTCGTAATCAAGTTTTTTTTCCTGAGATGGTTCCAGACCGACAAAATATACCCTGTTTATAACCCGCAAAGATGGCTCGGCTACATGGCGGCTGCTTTTCTGGTCTTAGGTTCGCTCGACATTCTGATCGAGCGGGCCAGGAAACGCAAACCGATCTACGGGCAGTCCGGGTTGAGTGGTCTGATACTGCCGGGGGTCTTGCTTCTGACAGCGTTGAGCGGAATGACGGTCCATGTTCTCAGGTATGTGGGACTGGGGTTAGGCGCTCATTATGCCTACGCCGTTCACCTCATGATCGTGGTTCCGATGCTGCTCGTAGAGGTGCCGTTCGGAAGTTCGTCGCACATGATCTATCGTCCTCTGGCGCTCTACTTTGCCGCGGTGAAGGAAAGGGCCTTAGAGGCTGAAATGACCCTGGAGGAAAAGATAGCATGAACGCCCAGGATCGGAGCTCCGCTGTGGGCGCCGCGATGGTGGTGGGTGGTGGCATTGGGGGGATGCAGGCCGCGCTCGATCTGGCGAACGCAGGCATCAAGGTATATCTCCTGGAGACCAAATCGGCCATCGGCGGTGTGATGGCTCAGCTCGATAAGACGTTCCCGACCAACGACTGCGCCATGTGCACCATGGCGCCGCGACTGGTGGAGATCGGCAGGCATCGCGATATCGAGATCCTCACGCTGAGCGATGTGGAACGGGTAGAGGGGCAGGCCGGGAATTTCGCGATTACGGTCCGGCGGCGTCCGCGGTTCGTGGATGAGAGCCGGTGCACCGGCTGCGGGTTGTGCACCAATTCCTGCCCGGTGACGCTGCCCTCCGAGTTCGAGTTCGGCCTGGGCCAGCGTAAGGCCATTTACCGGCCCTTCCCGCAAGCGGTTCCCAATGTCTTTGCGATTTCCAGGCGCGGCGCCTCTCCCTGCCAGGCAATGTGCCCCATCCACCAGAGCGCGCAGGGATACGTCGCGCTGGTTGCGCAAGGCCGTTTCGATGAGGCGCTCGAGGTCATTTTGCGGGACAATCCCATCCCGTCCATCTGCGGCCGGATCTGTACGCATCCTTGCGGCACCGCCTGCACGCGCGGGACCGTGGACGACCGGATCAACATGCCGGCGCTGAAGCGCTTCGTGACGGACCGGCATCCCGATTACCAGCTCCCCAAGCCGAGAGTTGCTGAGCGGCCGGAGCAGATTGCGGTTGTCGGCTCCGGGCCCGCGGGCCTGGTTTGTGCCTACCACCTTCGCCAGAAGGGTTATCAACCAGTGGTGTTCGAGGCGTTACCGGTGGCCGGCGGGATGCTGGCGGTGGGTATTCCCTCGTTCCGGCTGCCCCGGCCGGTGCTGCACGCCGAGCTGGAACGGCTGTCCGCCCTCGGCATCCAGATCCGCGTGGATACGCCTGTCGGCCGGGCCATTCGCTTCGACGATCTGCGCCGGCAATACGCCGCGGTGTTCATCGCCATCGGCGCCCACCTCGAGCGCCGGCTGGCGGTGCCGGGCGAAGACCTGCCGGGCGTAATCGGCGGCCTGGAGTTTCTGCGGCGCGTGAACCTGGAAGGGCCGGGAGTGGTCGGCCGCCGTGTGCTGGTGATTGGCGGCGGCAACTCCGCCCTCGACGCGGCGCGCACGGCACTCCGCTGCGGAGCCGCGCAAGTCACCCTGGTTTACCGGCGCACGCGGGCCGAAATGCCGGCCAGTCCGCGCGAGATCGAAGATGCGGAGCACGAGGGCGTGAAGCTGGTAGTCCTCACCGCGCCGAACTCATTCCGGGCAGCGGCGGACGGGCGCCTGGCGGCTCTGCAGTGCCTTCGCATGCGACTCGGCGCGCCGGACGCGAGCGGACGGCCAGCCCCGCAGCCGATCCCCGGCTCGGAGTTTGTTCTCCCCTGCGATACGGTCATCGTTTCCATCGGGCAAACGCCGGACGTGGCGACGCTGGGGGAACGGCTAGGGCTCGATGCGACAAAATCGGGTACGCTATCGGCGGACCCCGTCACCCTGGAGACCGCCGTGCCGGGCGTGTTCGTCGGCGGCGATTGCGTGACCGGTCCGGACGTGGTGGTGACTGCCATGCTGGCCGGCAAGAAGGCGGCGATTTCGATCGACCGCTGGCTCAACGGCCAGGACCTGCGGGCGGGACGCGAGCTGGAAGGCCCATATCAGACCGAGTACGTGATCGATACGGCCGGTTGGCAGACGCAGCGCCAGGTTCCAGTGCCGGCGCGCCAGCCCTCCTGGCGGGCCAGGTCTTTTGACGAGGTCGACATCGGTTATACCGAGGTACAGGCCGTGGCGGAAGCGCGTCGCTGCCTCAGTTGCGGCCTCTGCTCCGATTGCCACATATGCGCCGAAGCTTGCGAAGCCCGCGCGATCGATTTTGGCATGCAGGAAGAGCATCGGGAGGTGAAGGTCGGCGCGGTGGTGCTTGCGCCGGGGTTTGATCCCTTCCAAGCGGCATCGCTACCGCGCTACGGCTATGGCCGCTTCCCGAACGTCATCACGGCGCTGGAGTTCGAGCGAATCCTGTCCGCATCCGGACCTTATTCCGGCCACGTCCAACGCCCCGGCGACCATCGGGAGCCGAAGCGGATTGCCTTTATCCAGTGCGTCGGTTCGCGGGATTGCGAGCGCGACTACTGCTCCAGCGTCTGCTGCATGTACGCCACCAAGGAAGCCTTGATGGCCAAGGAACATGTCGGCGAGGGCGTGGAGTGCGACATCTTCTACATGGACTTGCGCGCATTCGGCAAGGGCTTTGAGGGGTACTACGAGCGGGCGAAAGGCCGGGGCGTCAATTATATAAGATCCAGGCCGGCGTCCGTAGAGGAGGTACGCGAGACCGGAAATCTGATCATCCATTACCTCGGCGACGGGGACCGCAAGAAGGCCCGCGAATACGACCTTGTGGTCCTCTCGATTGGAATGCAGGCGCCCCGCGACTCCAAAAGCCTGGCCGGCCTATTCGGTCTTGAGCTGAACAAATTCGACTTCTGCCAAACCTCGGTTTTCGCGCCGGCGCAGGTGCGGGAGGGGGTCTATGTGGGCGGGCCTTTCACCGAACCCAAGGACATCCCGGAAACCGTGATGCAGGCGTCCGCGGCCGCGGCCAAAGTGCTGGCGCTGCTGAAAGACGCGAGAGGCTCGTTGATCGCAGTCAAGGAATATCCTCCCGAAACGGACGTGAACGGGCAGCCGCCTCGCATCGGAGTTTTTGTCTGCCACTGTGGAAGCAACATCGCCGGTGTGGTGGATGTGCCCAGCGTGGTGGAATATGCCAGGACCCTGGAGAACGTTGTGTATGCGGAGAACAATCTATACACGTGTTCGAACGACAGCCAGGAGCGGATTAAACAACAGATACGAGACCATGGCCTGAATCGGGTGATCGTGGCGTCCTGCTCGCCGCGAACGCATGAGCCGCTGTTCCGAAACACCTGTCGCGAGGGCGCGCTCAACCCTTATCTGTTCGAGATGGCCAACATCCGCGACCAGTGCTCCTGGGTGCACATGGGAGAGCATGAGAAGGCCACGCAGAAGGCCAAGGACCTGGTCCGCATGGCGGCCGCCAAGGCCCGATTGCTCGAGCCTCTGCGGAAAGGTAAGCTGCCGATCAAGAAAGCGGCCCTGGTAATCGGAGGCGGGCTGGCCGGCATGGTAGCCGCCACGGAGCTCGCCTCGCAGGGCGTCCCCGTGTACCTCGTGGAAAGGGAAAAAGAGTTAGGTGGAAATCTGCGGCGCATCCGCTATCTGCTCAACGGCGAGAAGCCGCAGGAGGAGTTGAAGAACCTGATTGGGAAAGTGAGCGGCGACGAGAGTATTCACTTATTTACCAACTCCAGGATCACAGCTATCGACGGGTCCATCGGCAATTTTAAAACCACCATTTCAAACGGCCACGGCGTCGAGACCGTCGAGCATGGAGTGGTGATCGTCGCGACGGGCGCCGGCGAATACCAGCCCAAGGAATACGGGTACGGAGATGGCTGCCCGGAGGTCGTCACCCAATTGGATCTGGAGTCTCGACTTAGCGGGCCCGCCGGCAGCATGATCTCGGGCACCGTCGTCATGATCCAGTGTGTGGGTTCCCGCGACAAGGAAAGGCCTTACTGCTCGCGCGTGTGCTGCAGTGAGGCGGTCAAGAATGCCCTGAAAATCAAGCAGCAGAATCCCAACGCGAATGTCTATGTCCTGTACAGGGACATACGCACGTACGGTTTCCGGGAGGCATATTACTCCAAAGCGCGGGAACAAGGGGTCGTTTTCCTGCGATATGAGGAAGACCGAAAGCCGGCAGTGGCAAGAAACGGCCGGCGCCTGGACGTAACCGTCTACGCGCCGCTTCTGGAACGGGAAATCCGGATTGAGGCCGATCTGGTGGTGCTCTCGGCAGGCATTGTGCCGGACCCCGGAAACCAAGAGACCGCGCAACTCCTGAAGATCCCGCGGAACCAGGACGGCTTCTTCCTGGAAGCCCATATGAAGCTCAGACCCGTGGACTTCGCCACCGACGGCGTTTTCGTTTGCGGCCTGGCGCACGCAGCGAAGTCGATCGAGGAAAGCATCATCCAGGCCCAGTCCGCGGCGGCCAGGGCAAGCGCGATTCTGAGCAAGGACTATGTGGAACTGGAGGGCACTATATCGTTCGTCGTGGACGAAAACTGCGACGGCTGCGCGTACTGCGTCGATCCCTGCCCCTACAAGGCACTGACCCTGATCGAATATATCAGGGCCGGATCCATCAAAAAGACCATCGAGGTGAACGAGAGTCTGTGCAAGGGCTGTGGCACGTGCCAGGCAACCTGCCCCAAGCAGGGCATCGTCGTGAGGGGATTCAAGCTGGAGCAACTGGCGGCGCAAGTGTCTGCCGCACTGGAGGTGGCGTGACCATGGGTTTGGCGGTGGAGCGGGGCTTTGAGCCGGTCATTCTGGCGTTGGCTTGCAACTGGTGTTCCTACTCGGGCGCCGACCTGGCCGGCATATCGCGCTGCCAGTACCCGGCGAACGTGCGGATCATCAGGGTGATGTGTTCGGGAATGGTGCATCCGAACCTGGTGATCGACGCTCTGACGAAAGGCGCGGACGGGGTCGTCATGTGCGGGTGCCACCCCGGCGATTGCCACTATCAGGACGGAAATCTCAAAGCGGAAAGGCGGGCGGAGGCAATTACACTCATGCTCCAGGATTTCGGGATCGAGGAGGAAAGGTTCAAACTGGCGTGGGTGTCGGCGTCCGAGGGGCCGCAGTTCGCCAAACTGATGACGGAGTTCACCGAGCAAGTCAGGCGGCTGGGCCCTAGCCCGTACAGATCTTAGCGGAGGCACCGAGGAGACCCGATGCAGAGTTGTCGGATAGTGAACGGCAGGAAATTCATGTGGGATGGGCAGGCATACGACTCGAAGCAGGCCGCCGAAGAGGTGGTTTCGCGTTACCAGGGCGATGGCTTTGAAACCGAGATTGTGGAGGACGAAGGGAAGTACCTCGCGTACACGAGAAGAGAGATCAAGACGGTGGCCGTGGGACAGCCCGGCTAACTGGCGGTGCGGGCTGAATGCGCGCATTCATGATCGGCCGCGAGGATAACGAGAAGACTTCAGGAATTGAGGTCGTCAGGGAGGACGTGTAACATGGCAGCTCGACTAGCCGAAGAGTGGTTCGCAATCTGCGGCGGATGCGAGGTGACAATCCTCGATATCGGCGAACCATTGTTGGATCTGTTAGAGAAAGTGCAGATTGTCCACATGCCGGTGCTAATGGACCACAAGCTGTATGGTCAGACCGGCGAAAGAACGGAAATGGAAATTCCGGAGGCGGAGGTAGGACTCATCTCCGGCGGCATCCGCAGCGACGAGCACAAGCTGCTGGCGCAGGAGATGCGCCGGAAATGCAAGACGCTGATCGCGCTGGGGTCCTGCGCCTGTTACGGCGGCATTCCCGCGCTGGCCAACCTGTACACAACCGAGGAATTGCTGACCAAGGTCTACCGGGAGAGCGTCACGACCGACAGAAATGGATTCCCCCACGAGGACATTCCGGCCCTGACCGATCGTGTGTACGCCCTCAGCGAAGTGGTGAAGGTGGATATGATGCTGCCCGGTTGCCCTACCACGCCGGAAATGGTCGCGGGCGCGCTCACCGCGTTGCTGGAAGGCCGCCCATTTACGCTGCCGTCCAAGAGCGTATGCGACGAATGTCCCACTATCCGCGAGAAGAAGGCCGTCTCGGGGCTGAGGCGGCGGCTGGAGCCGCCCGCGTTCACTCCCGGCGCGCCGCTGAACCAAATGCGCTGCTTCATCGAGCAAGGATTTCTGTGTAACGGCCCGGCGACGCGCTCCGGCTGCGGCGGCAGCCAGGGCACGCCGCGCTGCATCCGCGCTTATATGCCATGCGAGGGGTGCTTCGGACCGCTGTCGGAGAAGGCCAACCCGATGGTCGACATGATGGGCGCGCTTTCTACCGTTGGTCTCGATCCGAAACAGATTCCGGACCGGGCCGCAACATTTAATCGATTTTCCGGTGCGGGCCGCCTGCGGCCGGCGCCCAGGAGGTGAACCGTGGGAAAGACCGTAGTAATTCAGCCTGTGACGAGAATTGAGGGCCACGCCAAGATCACCATCCAACTGGATGATGCCGGCAATGTCAACCTGGCCCGGGTGAATGTCATCGAGTTGCGCGGGTTCGAGCGCTTCTGCATGGGGCGGCCTGTGGAAGACATGCCGCGCATTACCCCGCGCATTTGCGGCGTCTGCCCGTGGTCGCACCACCTGGCGGCAGCCAAAGCTTGCGACGCTGTTTTCGGGGTCGAGCCGCCGCCGGCGGGCGCCAAGCTGCGCGAGCTGTGCAACAGCATCGCTTACATGGAAGAACACATCTTGCACTTTTACTTCCTGGCTGGCGCCGACTTCCTGTTGGGCCCGGATGCCGATTATTCGGTGCGCAACGTCATCGGTGTGTTGGCTGCCGCGCCCGAGGTGGCCCGGCGCGTGGTTCGCGTGCGGCACATGTGCGCTAAAATGCTGGAGATCCTAGCGGGCAAGCCCATCCACCCGCAGGCCGCGGTTCCCGGCGGCTTCAGCAAGCCGCTGGCGAAGGACGAACGCGACGAGTTGCGCAAGATGGCCGATGAAGCGCTGGAACTGGCCAAATTCTCCATCGCCTTTGCCAAAGAGAACGTATTCCCCAAGTACCTCGACGTAGTGAAGTCGCTGGGCGTCATCACCAGCGGGTTCATCGGAACCGTCAAAGACAACGGCGCGCTCAATCTTTACGATGGCAAGCTCCGCCTGATGGGGAGCGACGGCTCCTTCGACGATTTTCCGTATGACCGGTACACCGAGTACATCGGGGAACACATCGAGCCATGGAGCTATTTGAAGTTCCCGTATGCCAAGAAGCGCGGCGGCTTCTCGCTGGAAGATGACGCACCGGGCCTGTACCGTGCCAACACGCTGGCCCGCATCAACGTTTGCGACTTCATCGACACCCCACTGGCGCAAGCGGAGCTCGAGGAATTCCGGCGGAACTTCGGCCGCCCGGCGCAGCTCACCCTGCTGTACCACTGGGCCCGCCTCATCGAGCTGCTCTATAACGCAGAAAACGCGATCCGCCTGCTGGACGATCCGGACATTACCAGCCTGGAGACCCGCGTGAAGGTGACGCCGCGCGCCGCGCGCGGAGTCGGTTGCACGGAAGCGCCGCGCGGTACGCTGATTCACGACTACACTACCGATGCCGACGGCATGATCACCAACATGAACCTGATCGTCGGGACCACCCATAACAACGCCCCCATCAACCTGTCGGTGACTCAAGCCGCCAAAAGCCTGATCCACGATGGGAAATACGATCAGGGGGTGTTGAACACGGTCGAGATGGCCATCCGCGCCTATGACCCGTGCCTGTCGTGCGCCACGCACCGGCTGGACGGAAAGATGTCGGTGAAGCTGGACATCTTCGATGCGGAGGGCGCCTTGCTCGATTCGCTCGCAAACTAGCAACCATGGAAGAAGACGCGATTCCCGACTTTTGCTCGAAGCCGGCGCTGATCCTCGGCTGCGGCAACGTTTTCTTCGGCGATGACGGCTTCGGGTGCGCGCTGGCCGAATACCTGGAGACGCACTTCGACGTGCCCGGCAGCGTTTGCCTCCTGGATGCCGGAACGGGAGTGCGCAAGCTGCTGTTCACGCTTTGCCTCAGCCCGGTGCGCCCGCGCCGGCTGCTGATTGTAGACGCGGTGGATTTCGGGCGGGAGCCGGGCGAGTGGTTCGAAATCGACCCGGCCGAAATCCCCGCGGTCAAACTGGACGATTTTTCCATGCACCAGATGCCCACATCCAACCTGCTGCGCGAGCTGCAGCAGCAGACCGGCGTCGAAGTGCGAGTGCTCGCCTGCCAGACGGGCCCTTTGCCGGAGCAAGTGTGCCCGGGACTCTCCGAAGCGGTGCGCCGGGCGCTGCCGCACGCGGCCGAGTGGGTGGAGCGGGAGTATTTCGGAGTGCCGACGCTCCGCTGAATAATCCACGCGACCACCGCCGCACCACACTAGCTTGCAGCCCCCATGTTCGTTCTGGCAAGATGCAACTGGATGACCTTGGAGCGTCCGGTCCTGTTTTGTCTGCTGCTGGTCGGTACGCTGAACGCATCGCCCCCCGCGCCCCCGCTCGGCCTGCCACCGGTGATCTGGCCCGCCGATAACCCGTACTCCGCGGCCCGCGTGGAACTCGGGCGCAATCTGTTCTTCGATCCCCGCTTGTCGTCGAATGGAAAGGTCTCCTGCGCCACGTGCCATCCGCCGGAGCACGCTTTTGCCGGCGGCGATCCGCCTCCGCGCGGTGTCACGGGCACACCGCTGCGCAGGCGTGCACCGACACTGATCAACCGGGCCTACGGGCGGAGCCAGTTCCTGGACGGGCGCGCCGCCACACTCGAAGCGCAAATCGCCGGCCCCATCACCGCCCCGGACGAGATGGGTACCACACCACAGGCAGCGGCCGGCGCGGTATCGAGTATCGCCGGCTATGCGCGGCTGTTCGAGGAAGCATTCGGAGACCGCCAGGTTACGTTTGATCGCATGGTGAAGGCCATAGCATCTTTTGAACGGACGATTGTCTCAGGCAACTCACCCTATGACCGCTTCTTGAATGGGGATAAACACGCACTCAGTCCGGGCGCCAGGCGCGGCCTGGACATCTTCGAGCGTTCCGGAGAATGTTCCGAGTGCCACAGTGGTTACAACTTCACCGATGAGAAGTTCGCCAGCCTGGGCATCGGCCCGGACAGGCACCCGCCCGATCTCGGTCTGGGCGCAATCACCGGGAAGCGGCGCGACGACGGGAAGTTCAAGGTACCGACGCTGCGGGAGGTGGTCCACACCGGCCCTTACATGCATGACGGCCGCTTTCGGACACTGGACGAGGTGCTGGAGTTCTACAGGAAAGGCGGCCAACCGGGTCCGCGCCTGGATTCCCGCATCGCCCCTTTCTTTCTGGATGCGCCGGCCAAGGCGAACCTGATGGAGTTTCTCGAATCGCTCGGCGGCGAGGGCTGGCAGCAGATCCAGGCGCCGGAGAGGCTGCCTCAATGAATCGCCGCCGGGCCTCTATCTCTTCCCCAGTTTCAACCGCCGCCCAAGAATCAGCTTCACCAGCAGATGATCGGTGCTTCCGGTCATACCGACGCCGGCGGCGAGGTTGACTTCCCAGTTGGGACCCAAGTTCAGGTCCAAGGCCGGCATGATGGCCTGCTGCTGGTCGCGCAACGGATCGAAACCGGAAATGCTGCCGACCGCACCATAGTATTCAAAGCCCAGAGTCACTCTTTTTGTGACATCGTAACTCACTTTGACATTGGGTGAAAAGGTAACTCCCTTGCCCACCTCCAGACCGTGGAAGGAGCGCTCCAGCGCGGGGTTGAAGGCCAAATACCAACGGTTCAGTTGCTTGTCGACGATGGGCCGGATCTCCCAGGTCCAGGTGTCGGTCGAGTAAGTCCGGCGCTGGTAGCCAACCTCGGTCGATAGACTCACATTCACGGGCCAGTGCCAGGCTTCGGGGATTCTGACGCGCGGGCGAATATGGTCGCCTACCCACTGGTAACCTTCACCCGCGCGGTAACTCATGAAGATATAGAAGCCGGTTTCAAACCACGGCGTGAAGCCTTGCGTGATTTCGATGGTTTCGTGCAGAGCGTGCTCATCCGGGCGCACTCCGTCCACGGCGGTCTTCGATCCCTCGAAAGTGAAGTTGGAGTGCAGTTCCACCATGGTGCGGGCGGGCGGAACCATTTCGGAGCCATACACCTGCACCTCGTAGTTGCCCTGGGCGCGCAGAACCGCCGTGCCACAGCCCAGGAGCAGTACTACCATGCTGCAAAGCCGATGTGGGGCAGGATGGCATCCTGCGCGGCGGTTGCCAACCGCCGCATGGGCAGGGCTATGCCCCGCCCAGGGCCGATTGGCAATCGGCCCGCAGCTTGACAAGCTGCCCCACAGCCTCAGTTGCGGAATGGCTGTAAAGAAATATCGCAAGTCCGAACTTACCTCTTGGCGATTGGTCCTCGCGCCGCGGCGATCGCCTCCGCGAGTTCTTTCGTCGTCACCAGACCGAAGAGCAATCGGGCGCCGGCCTCGACTACGGGGACCGAGCGGATGCCTTTGGCCGCCAGCAAGTCCGGGCGGAGCGTCACGTCGATCTTCTCCAGCGTGAACCCCATCTGCTTCCGCAGGTCTTCCAGCCGCTGCTCGATGAGGGGGCAGAAGGGACAGCCGAGCGCGGTGTAGAGCACCACCTTCACCGGCGCATTTCCCGCGGCTTCAGCGCCTTCGTCCACGATGGGGCCGTAACCCATGGACCGCGACAGTCTCGGGAACTTGCGGATATACAGCCACTCGAAGAGCGGCACGCCGGCCAGCCAGACCAGCGCCATTACCCACTGCCCGCGCCAGCCAAAATACACCAGCCCTCCGGCGTACATCGCCCAGGTGAGATAAATCATGGAAATGTGGCACTGTTTTTTCATGGGCTGTCAATCTCCGCCGGCCGCCGCTTCTTGGTAAATCTCGAGCACTTCGCGGGCGGCCTTTTCCCAACTGAAGCGGGCGGCCTGCGCGTAGCCGCGGCGGATCAGCTCGGCGCGCAGAGTTTCGTCCAGCAGCGCTTCCTTGATGCCGCGCGCGATGTCGAAGACGTTTTCGGGATTCACCAGGACCGCGGCGTCGCCCGCCACTTCCGGCAGCGAGCTGACGTTGGAGGTGACAACCGGCGTGCCGCACGCCATGGCTTCGAGCGGCGGCAATCCGAAACCTTCGTAGCGCGAGGGGAACACGAAGGCCGCCGCGGATTCGTAAAAGCAGCGCAGCGTCTCGAAGGGCACGAATCCCAGGAACCGCACCACCTGTTCCACTCGGCTCTTGATCACCGTCTGCCGCACGGCGGGGTACTGCGAAATGGTGTCGCCGATGATCACCATGCGGAGGTCCTTGTAGACGGGATGCGTGGCGAGCTGCCCGCGCACCACGGCAAACGCCTCCACCAGGCGCGGCACGTTCTTGTGGCTGCGGATATTGCCGGCGTACAGCAGGAAGGGATAGTCGATCTGGTAGCGCTCCATGATGCGCCGCTGTTCCTGCCGGTCGGCGCCGCCGTGGGCGACGAAGGCCGGATCGGGCGCGTTATAGACCGTGCGGATGGAGCGCGGCGGCACGCCCAGATGAATCTCCGCGTCGCGCCTGGTGGCCTCGGAAACCGCGATCACGCGCTTGGCGCGCAACAGGCCGCGCCGGAAACGGTAACGCCGCAAGTGCATATGCAGGGGAGAAACACCCTCTTCGTATAACAGGTTCGCCATGTCGTGGATGGTCACCACGTAGGGCCGGATCATGAGCAGGGGGACGCGGTTCAGAGGGATGTGCACCAAATCGGGCGAGAGGCCCCGCAGAAAAATGGGAAACGCCACGTGGTCGAGGTAACTGTGATCGTTGCGGGCGTAAATGGCGGAGCGGAAACTCCCGGGCAGGCCGGCCAGCAGCTTGGCTTCCGCCGGTCCGCTGACGAGTGTGTATTGGTTCACGCGATCGATGGCGCCCAGCGCGTGGATCAGGCTTCGGATATAGGTCCCGATGCCGAAATCCCTAATGCGCCGGGCGTCGATGACGATGTGCATGTCGCGCTAAGCCCGAACGGCGTCGAGCTTCCAATTGTAGAGCGGGAACCGGGCGGTGAGCACGTCCACCTTCTGCCGCACCGCCGCGATGGCATCTTCGCTCGCGATGTTGTTGAGCACTTCCGCGATCAGCGCGCCCACTTCGCGCATCTCCGTTTCCTTAAAGCCGCGCGTGGTGACGGCTGGAGATCCCAGGCGAATGCCGCTCGGGTTGAACGGCGGATTAGTGTCGAATGGGATGGCGTTCTTGTTGACCGTGATGCGCGCCCGGTCGAGCGCCTTCTCGGCCTCCTTGCCGCGCAGGCCTTTCGAAAACACGTCGAGCAGCAGCAAATGGGTATCGGTGCCGCCCGAGACTACGCGGAAGCCGGCGTCCATGAGGGTTTCGGCCAGCGCGCGGGCATTGGCCAGCACCTGTTTCTGGTAATCGATGAACTGCGGCTCCATGGCTTCCTGGAAGCACACGGCTTTGGCCGCCACCACGTGGACCAGCGGGCCTCCCTGCATGCCGGGGAACACCGTCTTGTCGATAGCCGGGCCGTACTTCTCCTTGGCCAGGATGATGCCGGCGCGCGGGCCGCGCAGCGTCTTGTGCGTGGTGGAGGTGACGATGTCGGCGTACTGGCACGGGTTGGGATGCAAGCCCGCCGCCACCAGCCCCGCGATGTGCGCCATGTCCACCAGGAAAACGGCGCCCACTGCGTCGGCGATCTGGCGGAAGCGGGGGAAATCGATGGTGCGGGGATAGGCGCTGGCGCCGGTGATGATCATCTTGGGCTGGTGCTCAAGGGCCAGGCGCTCCACCTCGTCGTAATCGATGCGCTCGTCTTCCTTACGTACCCCATAAGGAACCACCTTGTAACTCTTGCCGGAGAAGTTGAGCGGGTGGCCGTGCGAGAGGTGCCCGCCGTGGGCCAGGTTGAGGCCCATGATGGTGTCGCCGGGCGAGAGCACGGAGGCGTAGGCCGCCTGGTTGGCCTGCGACCCCGAATGCGGCTGCACGTTGGCGTATTCGGCGCCGAAGAGCTTTTTGGCACGTTCCCGAGCCAGGTTCTCGACGATGTCGGTGAACTCACAGCCGCCGTAGTAGCGCTTCCCGGGATAACCCTCGGCGTACTTGTTGGTGAAGACGCTGGCGGTAGCTTCCGCCACGGCGTCCGAGACGAAGTTCTCGCTGGCGATCAGCTCGAGCTGGGAGTGCTGGCGCTCCACCTCGTGCTGGATGGCCTCATAGACTTCGGGATCGACTTCGGCCAGGGGCCGCGACATTCGTTCCGTTACCGTCATAGTTGACCTTTCTTACCGCCCGAACCAACCGCTCTCTCACGTTTGCGGCTCGGAAACCCGCTCCAACCGGGCGATCTTCGCGACCCGGCGCGCGTGACGGCCGCCGGCGAATTCCGTGTTCAGAAAAACGTGAATCAGATCGAGGGCGCGCTCCTCGTCCAGGTACTTGGCGCCCAGCGTGAGCACGTTGGCGTCGTTGTGCTCGCGCGTCAGACGCACTTCGTCCTCGGATTGCGCCGGCGCCGCGCGCACTCCCGCCATCTTGTTGGCGGCCATGGCCATGCCGATGCCGGTGGAGCAAACCAGGATGCCGCGGTCGGAGCGGCCCTGCGCCACGTCGCGCGCGGCGGGCTGGGCGAAATCCGGGTAGTCGCAGGATTCCGCGGAAGTGGCGCCGAAATCGATCACTTCGTGGCCCTCCTGGGCGAGTCTCCGGCGCAGTTTTTCTTTCAGTGCAAACCCGGCGTGGTCCGCGGCCATGGCAATCTTCATAAAGGGAAGGACCCTAATTTTACCATGCTAGAATTGAGTTTTCCCTTTTCAACCTTATGCTCTGGAGCAAGTTGTTTATCCCTACCCTGAGGGAAGACCCGGCGGAAGCCGAGGTCCCCAGCCACAAGCTGCTGCTGCGCGCCGGATACATCCGCCAGCTTTCGGCGGGAATTTACAGTTACCTGTTTCTGGCGCAGCGCTCGCTGTTGAAGATCCAGCGAATCGTGCGCGAGGAGATGGACGGCATCGGCGCCCAGGAGATTTTTCTGCCGGCGCTGCACCCGGCCGAACTGTGGCAGGAGTCCGGCCGCTGGGACATCATGGGCGACAACATGTTCCGGTTGAAGGACCGCTTCCAGCGCGATATGTGCCTGGGCATGACGCACGAAGAGGTGGTGACCGCGATCGCCCGCGGCGAGCTGCGCAGTTACAAGCAGCTTCCGCAAATCTGGTACCAGATCCAGACCAAGTTTCGCGACGAGGCGCGCCCCAAGTCGGGGTTGATGCGCGTGCGCCAGTTCATCATGAAGGATTCCTACACCTTCGACATCGACCAGGCCGGGCTGGATGCGGCGTACGAGAAGCATTACCGGGCCTATTGCCGCATCTTCGAGCGCTGCGGGCTGGTGTATTCGGTGGTGGAGGCGCATTCGGGCGCCATGGGCGGCAGCCAGTCGCACGAGTACATGGTGGCCTCGGAGGCGGGAGAAGATTTCGTCGCCGTGTGCCCAGGCTGCGGGTACGCGGCCAATCTGGAAAAGGCGGCGGCGGTGCCTTCGAAGCCCGCCATCGCCGATCCCGAAGGCGACTTCGTGCCCGAGGAGTTTCACACGCCGGGGCGGAAGACCATCGCGGAAGTGGCGGAGTTCACGGGCCTGCCGGAGACCTCGCAAATGAAGAGCCTGGTGCTGGTGGCCGATGGCAAGCCGGTGCTGGTGATGTTGCGCGGCGACCATCAACTGAGCGAGACGAAACTCGGGGCGATCGTCAACGATCCCGAATTCCGGCCCGCCCGCCCCGAAGAAATTCAGCAGTGGTTCGGCGCGGCAGCGGGATCGTTGGGGCCGGTGGGCGTGAAGAACATGCCGATTCTGGCGGACCAGGCGCTGGTGGGCCGACGCAACATGATCGCGGGCGCCAATAAAGACGACTACCACCTGCGCCATGCGACGCTGGGCGAAGATTTTCAGGCGGAGATTCACGATCTGCGCCAGGTGGCCGCGGGCGACCTGTGCGCCAAGTGCGGCGCCGCGCTCGAGATCCGCAAGATGGTCGAAATCGGGCACATTTTCAAGCTGGGGTACAAGTACTCGGACTCGATGGGGCTGCGCGTGCTGAACGCCGACGGCAAGGAAGTGACGCCCATCATGGGATCGTACGGCATCGGCATCGAGCGCATTTTGAGCGCCGCCATCGAGCTGTACTACGACAAGGACGGCATCGTTCTGCCGGTCGCGATCGCGCCCTTCCAGGTGGTGATCACGCCCGCCAACAATTCCGACGCCGCGCAGATGGAAGCCGCGTGGAAAATCTACCAGGCCTCGCTGGCGCTGCGCCTGGACGCGCTGCTCGACGACCGCGACGAGCGTCCCGGCGTCAAGTTCAAGGACGCCGACCTGATCGGCGTGCCGTTCCGCATCGTGGTGGGCAAGAAACTGGGGAGCGGGCTGGTGGAACTGGCGGAGCGGAAGACGAAGAAATCGACGGACGTGGCGGTGGCGGATGCGGCCCAAGCCGTAGCGGAGAGGTTGAAGTAGCGCGCGGAAGAAATGCCGACTTTCGAGCAGTTCATTCGGGACACCGCACAGAAAGGGGAAGTCGTCAACCTCATGTTCGAAGAACGTCTGTTCGATCTTGTAGGCGTCTTGCACAAGATCACGGATGCGCTTGCGGCTGAGAACATCCCGCATGAACTGATCGGCGGACTGGCAGTTCTGATTCACGTCGAAGAAGCGGACCCTGCGCAAACGGCTTTGACCCGAGACGTCGATCTCATGGTGCGCCGATCCGATCTGGAACGAATCAAGCAAGCCGCCGCCAAGAACGGGTTCCGCTTCCGTCACACTGCGGGGGTCGATATGCTCCTTTATGGCTCGGCGGATAGTGCGAAGAACGCCGTTCATCTCATCTTCAGTGGAGAAAAGGTAAGGCCGAATCAGGCAACGCCCAATCCACCGATTCTTCCCGAAAAGAAAGTCATACATGGCCGGGAGGTCCTGGTGGTTCCGGTTACGGATTTAGTGAGGATGAAGCTGAGTTCCTATCGGGATAAAGACCGGGTTCACATCCGCAGCATGGATGCCGCCGGGTTGATTACGCGGGAGGTGGAGGAGGGGTTGCCGGACGAACTTCACTCCCGGCTTCAACACGTTCGAGAGACGGAATGAAGGGACGCGACAGCCTGCCTACTTCCGCCCCCGGCGGGTCAGTTCGTCCAACAGCAGCTTCACCGGGCGGACCGCGGCCAGCACAACTTCGTTCCTCGGTCTCAGCATGCGGTCAATGTCTTTGGCTTGGGCGGACAACCAATCTTCGGGAGCGGGCTGGCCGCTTTCGAGGTAAGTCAGAATCCGCAGGCCCGCCAAGCCCAGGGCCGACAGATCCTGTGATAGCGGCTTGAGTTCCCCCAGCAACGCATTGTCCTCCGCCAGCGGCTGGAAGCGCGCGTCGTTGCCGGCCCAGCGGGTGAACTGCTCGCGCAATAGCGCGATGTCAAGTTTGCCGGCCGCTTGCTCCAGCGCGCGCACGCTTTCGCTTTCCGGGCGCGCGGCGTCCACGAAACGGTTCAGCGGGGTGAGGCTCGAGTATTTCATGGCGCGGCTGCGGGGGCCAAGTCCCTGGGCTTCGCAGGCGTCCGCCAAGATCCGCAGCGGTTCGGCGGGGCGGCCGGCGGCCAGGCGGTCCAGCATGGGGCCGTAGTTGGCGCGGTGCTCGACGCCGGTCCACTCAAGCACCCGGCTCACAGCTTCCATGCGGGCGTACATCGAATCGACATCGGTGGTTTCCTTGGGCGACCACAGCCTTTCGGCGATGGCCGCGGCGCGCGGCCAGATGCGCGAATCGACGGTCTCCGCGTCGACGTATTCGGCCCACATGCAGGCCTCGCCGCCCAGGATGCGGGACGCCTGTTCGGGAGTGAGCTTCTGCGCGGTGTCCGCCAGCGGGTCGATGCCGTAATGGTAGCTGGCGGGACTCAGGTGGTCCAGGTAATAGCCAGCCGACAGAATCCCGCGGTAGCCTTGGGAGGCGGCCTCGGCCAGCGATGCCTGTCCGCGCCAGGATTGCACCACGGTGTCGGCGGGCAGATCGGGGTGCAGCACCTCGTCCCACCCAACCATAATTTTTCCATACTTTTGCAGCAGCTTTTGAATGCGCTGGTCGAAGTACACCTGGAGATCGCGCGGGTCTTCCAGGTTGTGCTCCTTCGCGAACGCTTGAATGGAAGAGGACTGGCTCCATTGTTTGCCGTTTACCTCATCGCCGCCGATGTGGAAATACGGGTCGGGGAAGATCTGCGTCATCTCTTCGAGGAAGGCGTCGAGAAGATCGTAGGTCTCCTCGCGGGTGGGGTCCAAGGCGCCATCGTAGACGCCCCAGGTGCGGCCGATGCTGTACGGACCCGGGGCGCTGGCCAGCTCCGGATACCCGACCAGCCAACTGTTGGTATGGCCCGGCATGTCGAATTCGGGGACCACGCGGATGCCGCGGTCGCGGGCGTAGGCCACCACGTGACGGATGTCCGCCTGGGTGTAGAAATTGCCGTCCGACCCGAGCTGCTGGAGGCGCGGGAAGCGCCGGCTCTCGGCGCGAAAGCCCTGATCGTCGGAGAGGTGCCAGTGAAACACGTTGAGCTTGACGGCGGCCATGGCGTCCAGATTGCGCTCGACCACCTCGAGGGGCATCCAGTGGCGCGAAACATCCAGCATGAGGCCGCGCCAGGGGAAGCGGGGGCGGTCTTCGATGTGAATGGCGGGTACGTGGAAGCCCTCCGCGCCAGGCACGACCAATTGCGCGAAGGTCTCGAGGCCGTGGAGCGCGCCGGCAACCGTGGCGGCCTTGAGGCGCGCGCCGTCGGGGGCCACGTCCAATTGATACGATTCGTCTTCGCCCAGCGACGGGTATTCGGCTCCGGGCCGGGCCCCGAGGGCACCCCGCACCCCGGCGCATTCCACGCGCAGCGTGGCCCGGCCGGCATCGGCGGGCCGGGCGGCGAGCATGGGGATGCCGGTCTGCCGGGAGATCCGCGCGGCGAAACGGTCGAGGGCCGATTCCAGGCGGGGATCGGTCGACCCCGTGGCGGCCACGCTGAAGGTGCCATCGACGGCGAGTCTGCCCGAGGCGGTTTCCACCTTGACGGGGAGGGGCATCAGAGGCGGAGCGGCCGCGCGCGCAGGTTGGGCCGCGCCCCATACGACCGTCAAAAGAAGAAGCGGCCGGAGCATCTTCTACTTTTCCGGGAGATCGTAGCCGGCCAGGCGGCGAATCCAGATGTTGCGGTAGCGCACACGATCATGGTGTTCCTGCAACATGAGCGGCTCCTCGGGATCGTGCGGCGTGTACTTCGCCACCTGCCGGTAGACCATGGCGCCGATCGGTTCCTTGTGGTTTTGAACCAGCACGCCATTGAAGAACACCGTGACAACCGCCGATTTGAGGAGCTTCTGGCCTTCAAACCGCGGCGCTTCCCAGACGATGTCGTAGATCTGCCACTCGCCCGGCTTGCGGCCCGGATTCACCAGCGGCGGAAACTGCCCATAGATCGCCCCCGCCTGGCCGTCGGCGTAAGTGGGATTGTCGTAAGGGTCGAGCACTTGAATCTCGTAGCGGCTCATGAGCAGCACGCCGCTATTGCCGCGCGCCTGGCTGGTACCTCTGACGTCGGGCAACTCGGACCACTCGACGTGAAGCTGGCAGTCGCCGAACTTCTCGCGAGTATAGAGGTCGCCCGTGCCGGGCACCACCTCGAAGTAGCCGTTCTCGACTTTCCATTGGGCATCCACGATCCTGGCGCTATCGGCGCCCCTGCCGTGCTGCGCCCACTTGGATAGGTCATTGCCGTCGAACAGCACGATGGCGTCCGACGGAGCCGCGCCCGGCTCTTTTCCCGGCGTCACCACGCGAGGATGGGGCCGGTCGGGATCGTGGACGTGCCATTTTTGGCCGGGCAGGATGGGGGTATCGGTGAAGCCCAGGTCGGCTCCCTTCTTTTGTTGCGCGCCGAGCGCGATTGCAAAGCACAGCGCGCCGGCGCAGAGGGTGAGAGATTTGTGGCGCATGGTGAACCTCACAGGATAACGCCAGGCGCGCCGGCTGGCGAATCTCAGGGTTTGGGCGCGATCAGACCCACGCGCGCCGGCTTGACGCCGGGCGGTGTTTTGACCACCTTGCAGATCAGTTGCAGCCGTTCCGCGGGCGAGACGACGCGCGCCGGATGGCGGTCCGCATCCAGGCCCTTGAGCACGGCCACCTGCCACGACGGCACAAAGATCTCCAGGACGCGGATCTTCTCCGCGCCGCTGTGGAACAGAACCACCAACTCCTCGTCTTCCTTCAGCGCCTTCTGCATGGCGTTGATCTGCGCGAGGATGACGGCGCAGACGCTCTCCTTCTCCTTCTGCGCGGGCGCGGCCGGTTCCTTGGCGGGCGAGGTGGCCGCCAACAGGGCCTGCTGGGCGAGCTGCTTGGTCAAACCGGCTAGAGCCATTCTGGCTTGATGCTAGCACATGGGGGCGTCAGGGTTCCCCGGCGGTGTTGCAGGCCGGCGGGATTGGGGCTAATTCAGATAGTATGGAGGCTGAGATGCGGAACTATCTGGATTTGACCGGTAAAGTCGCGTTGATTACGGGAGCATCGTCGGGCATCGGCGCGGCCACCGCGGCGGTATTCGCCGAACTGGGCGCCAAGGTGGCCATCGGCCACTTCCACAACCAGAAGGGCGCTGAAGAGGCGCGGGCGGGCATCGTAAGCGCGGGCGGGAAGGCCATTGCCATCCGGGCCGACGTGCGCCAGGAAAACGAGATTCGCCGGCTGGTGAAGAGCGCGGCGGACGAACTGGGGCCGATCGATATTCTGGTGAACAACGCGGGGTCGCTGGTGGAGCGCATGAAGATTGGCGAGGTCACGGGCGAGAAGTGGGACGGCATTCTGAATCTCAACCTGAAGAGCGCGGTGCTGTCGACGCAAGCCGTGGCGGCTTCCATGATGGAGCGCCGCGCAGGCGCCATCGTCAACGTGGTTTCGATCGCCGGGCGCAACGGCGGCGGGCCCGGCGCGGGCGCCTACTCGGCGGCCAAAGCGGGGCTGATCGCGTTCACCAAATCGCTGGCCAGGGAACTGGGGCCGCACGGCATACGCGTGAACGCGGTCTCCCCCGGGGTGATCGACACGCCGTTTCACGAAGTGTTTTCGACGCCCGAGATGATGCGGAATTTCGCGGCCATGATTCCGCTGGGCCGCGTCGGAGTGCCGGTGGAGTGCGCCACGGCGATCGCGTTTCTGGCCTCCGATGCCGCCAGCTTCGTGGTGGGGGAAACCATTGAGGTGAATGGCGGGCAGTTGATGTTGTAAGCGGGCCGCGTTTCTGAAACCGCGCGCCGTAGGCTTAGAATTTGAGTATGTGGGCCATAGCGGCGGCGCTCTTGTTCTTCCAGGCCTCCGATTTCAGCTCGGCGGGGATGAAGGCGCTGGAGGAAGGGAAGTACGAAGCCGCCGTTCAGGCTTTCACCAAGGCCATCGAAGCCGACGCCAAGGATTATTTCGCGCATTTCAATCTCGCCATGGCTTACGGCTTCCTGCACCAGGATGCCGAAGGCATCGCCGAATACCGCAAGACGCTGGAGCTCAAGCCTGGCCTCTATGAAGCCGAGCTGAACGCGGGGATTCTGCTGATGCGCCAGAAGAACCCCGCCGAGGCTTTGCCGCTGTTCCAGAGTGCGGCGGAGCAGAAGCCCCAGGAGTTCCGCCCCCGCTACTACCTTGCCGAAGCGCAGCTTCAGACCGGAGCGCCGGCGAAAGCCGAAGAGAATTTCCGCGTGGCTTTGGAGATGGATGCCAAGTCGGCCGCGGCGCAGCTCGGCGTGGCCCACGCGCTGGCGCGGCAGGGAAAGCTGGCGGAGGCGGCGCCGCATTTCCGCCAGGCGGCGCAGCTCGACGCGAACTATCGGGATGGGCTCCTCGAGTTGGCCGATCTCTACGAGAAAGACAAGCAGCCGGGGGAAGCCATCGCCATTTACCGCGAGTTTCCAGAGAACGCTGCGGCCCAGGGCCGCCTGGGTGAGCTGCTGCTCGAAACCAAGGAATACGCCGGCGCCATCCCGCATCTCGAAGAGGCTTACGCCAAGGATTCCACCCAGGAAAACCGCGTGGCGCTGGCGATGGCCTACGTGTTCGACAAACAGCTCGACCAGGCGCTGCCGCTGCTGGAAAAGGCGGTGGCGGCGGAGCCTTCCAACTACGACGTGCGCATGATGTACGCGCGCGCCCTCCGCGACAAAAGGCAGTTCCCACCGGCGGCCACCCAGTTTTACGAGGCGGCCAAGCTGAAGCCCGGCGAGGCCATGACCTGGAGCGAGCTGGGCGGCATGCTGTACATGATGGAGGACTATCCACGATCGCTCGCGGCCTTTGACAAGGCGCGGGCGTTGGGCGAGGACACTCCCGGCAACTGGTTCCTCCGTGCGATCATCTTAGACAAGCTGCATCAAGTGAAGCCCGCCCTGGAAGCCTACCAGCGGTTCCTCTCCATGAGCCAGGGGAAGAACCCGGACCAGGAGTTCCAGGCGCGGCAGAGGGCCAGGATTTTGCAGCGGGAGCTGGAGAAGCAATGATACGGATGCGATTGCTGCCGGCGGTGCTGATGTTGGGTTGCACGTGGGCGGGGTGCTTGCGGGCGGACCTGAAACCGGCCCTCGCGGAATCCAATCTGGGAAAGCGCTCGAAACTGGCGCTGGATAACGCCGCCATGGCGTTGAAGGCCGCGCGGGAAGCGTATGCCAAAGGGGACAACCAGAAGGTGGCCGCCGCCGCCGACGAAATCCAGCAGTCCGTAGACCTCGCCTACGATTCCCTCATGAAGACCGGCAAGAACCCGCGCAACAGTCCGCGGTGGTTCAAGCCGGCCGAGATCTCGACGCGCGAGCTGTCGAAGAAACTCGACACTTTCCAGCAGGAGATGGATTTCGCGGACCGGCCGCTGCTGGACAAAGTGAGGGCCCGGGTACAGCAGGTGCACGACGAGCTGCTGCTGGGATTGATGGAGGGCAAACGAAAGTGAAGACCCTGCTGTGGTGTCTGTTGCTGGCGGCCGCGGGGTACTCTCAGAGACTCGCGCACCGCGATTTTCTCACCGCCGACGAGACCGACCAGATCAAGGAGGCGCAAGAGCCCAACCAGCGGCTCAAGCTCTATGCCGGTTTCGCCAGGCAGCGCGCCGACATGGTCAAGAGCCTGCTCGCCAAGGAAAAAGCCGGCCGCTCGATACTCATCCACGACGCGCTCGACGATTACTCCAAGATCATCGATGCCATGGACGACGTGGCCGACGACGCCATCGGGCGCCATCTGGACATCAAGCCCGGTCTGGCGGCCGTGGCATCCGTCGAGAAGGAAATGCTTCCCGTGTTGCAGAAGGCCCAGGACAGCCATCCGAAAGATGTGGAGCGTTACGATTTTGTGTTGAAGCAGGCCATCGAAACCACTGCCGACAGCCTGGAGGCGGCCCAGGAGGACCTGGGCCAGCGCGTCCAGGACGTGGAAGCCCGCCAGCGGCAGGAAAGAAAGGCGCGGCAAGAGGCCATGACGCCGACCGAGCGCGAGGCCGCGCAGGCCACGGAGAAGAAGGCCGCCGAAGACGAGCAACAGAAGCAGGAGCAGAAGAAAGCCGCTCCGACGCTCTTACGCCCCGGCGAGAAACAACCGTAGGGGCCGGGCACGCCCGGCCCTGTGTTACGCTGCCGCCAACTTCTGCATGTCGTGCTCCGTCAACTGGTCCACCGGCACCTTCTTCA